>Ga0224504_10000575_pt1 | contig 16410 bp, 13 predicted proteins | sample SF_Oct11_sed_USG_3_FD_170160 | JGI IMG/M metagenome (GOLD analysis project Ga0224504, IMG submission 170160) | Sediment microbial communities from San Francisco Bay, California, United States - SF_Oct11_sed_USGS_24 | ecosystem: Environmental > Aquatic > Marine > Sediment | place: USA... | reverse complement strand
ATCGAGCCCGGCATGGTCTTCGCGCCCGGCAAGATGATGGTCCACGAGGAGAACATCGTCGTGACGAAGGGGGGCTGCGAGCTCCTGACCCGGCGTGCCCCGCCGGAGATGCCGGTCATCGCCTAGCCTGCCGGGATTTCGGCTTTCTTAACGCAACGCGGGCAAACTGGCGGGTCCCCGGTGACACCGGAACCGAAGCACGCGCCGAGATGAGCCAGCATTCGCAGAAGGACGACGGCCCCGAGGGCCGGGAAATCGCCGCCGCCGCCGACGAGGCCTCGCTTGACCCCGCCGACTGGGGCGAGTTCCGCGCGCTCTGCCACGAGATGCTCGACGAGGCCCTGGCCCACCTGGAGACCGCCCGCGCCCGGCCGGTCTGGCGGCCGGTGCCCGAGGCGGTCAAGGCGGCGCTGGCCGAGCCGCTGCCGCACAAGCCCCAAGGGGCTGCCCAGGTCTGCGCCGATTTCCGCCGCTTGGTGCTGCCCTACGGCACCGGCAACACGCACCCGCGCTTTTTCGGCTGGGTGCACGGCAGCGGCACCCCGGGCGGCATGCTGGCCGAGCTGCTGGCCGGGGCCATGAACGCCAATCTGGGCGGACGCGACCATGGGCCTGTTTACGTGGAGCGCCAGGTCATCGAGTGGTGCCGGCAGCTCTTCGGCTTTCCGGCGGAGGCCGGCGGCCTCCTGGTCAGCGGCACGTCGATGGCAAGCCTGATCGGCCTGACCGTGGCGCGCAACGCCAAGGCTGGGCACGACGTGCGCCGGCTCGGCCTCGGGTCCGCGGCCGGGTCGCTCGTCGCCTATGCCTCCGGCGAGGCCCATGGCTCGGTCGCCAAGGCCTTGGAGATCCTCGGCCTCGGCGGCGCGGCCCTGCGCCGGGTGCCGGTCGACAGCGGCTACCGGATGGACCTCGACGGGCTCGCCCGGGCGATCGAGGACGACAAAGCGGCCGGTCTCAGGCCATTCTGCGTGGTGGCGACGGCAGGCACTGTGAATACCGGAGCGATCGACGATCTGGCCGGCATCGCCGAGATCTGCCGCGGCCAGGATCTCTGGCTGCACGTCGACGGTGCCTTCGGCGCGCTGGCGATACTGAGCAAGGCCCATAAACCCCGGCTTGCGGGCATCGAGCGGGCGGACTCGCTCGCCTTCGACTTCCACAAGTGGCTGCACGTGCCCTACGACGCCGGCTGCATTCTGGTGCGACGCGGCGAGCTGCAGCGCCAGGCCTTTTCGTCGCGGCAGGAATACCTGGCCGGGGCGGCGCGCGGGCTGGCCGGCGGCGACCCCTGGTTCTGCGAGTATGGGCCGGAGCTCTCGCGCGGCTTCCGGGCGCTCAAGGTCTGGTTCACCCTGAAGGAGCACGGCCTGGCCAAGCTGGGGTGCAAGGTGGACGACAACTGCCGCCAGGCCGCCGCCCTGGCCGGGCGCGTTCGCGATCATCCGCGCCTGGAGCTCTTGGCGCCGGTCTCGCTCAACATCGTGTGCTTCCGCTTCACCTGGCCGGGAGCCACACCCGAACAGCTCGACCGCATCAACCGCGAGATCGTGGCCGAGCTGCAGGAGCGCGGCATCGCCGCGCCCTCCACCACGCGGCTGGGGGGCGCGCTCGCCATCCGGGTCAACATCACCAATCACCGCAGCCGGCAAACCGACATGGACACCCTGGTGGAGGCGCTCCTCGCCGTCGGCGAAGAGCTCTTGAGTGCGGCCGCGCCGGCCGCGGCACCGGTCCGCCAGGCCAGCGTCTGACACCCGGGCGATGGGCCGCGCCGGGTTTCCTTGAAGGGCGAGGCCCCGGCCCCTAGACTCCCAGGGTATGCAGTCCGGGCAGGGCAAGAGCCATGGGACGCCGGCCGCAAGACCACGGAAACGATTCCGACGGTTTGCCGAATCTGGTCGCCGATGTGGCGGCGCATCTCGAGGTGCGCGAGATCGACGTCTTCCGCCTGGCTCATCGCTGGTGGTTCGGCCGCGAACCAGAGGAGCAGGCGCTGGAGCGGGGCTTTGCCGCCTACATGTTCCGGCAGGAGATGCCGGCCTGGCTGCGCCATTTCGCGCGGCAGGCCTTGGAAACCGAATCCCTCGGCCCTGAGGAGGCCGCGCGCCTAGGGCTCGACCGGCAGGCCGTACCGGCCCCGCGCCACGGCCGCCTGGTCGTCGCCGCGACGGCGGCGGTCTTCGCGCTGCTCTTCGCCGGGATCCTGGACACGAAACACGACCCTCGGACCTCGGCGACACCCGCGTCGCAGGCCCGGCCCATGAGCTGCGCCGGCGGCGGGCCGGGGCTCGTTTCTTTGGAGAATTTCGCCTACGCGTTCTCCGGCCGCGACCGTCCGCCCTGCTGAAATCTCACCCGGCTACGTCCCCCTCGCCAGCAGGCCACCTGTCCCTGATCCGCTCGATTGGCTGGAAAGGAGGCCGTTTCAGTGGTTAACTGACAACTTCGGCTATGCGGAGTGGGGAGCGGGACTCGGCTAGAAAGACTAGTGGATAGAATCGAGTACCGGGTGCGAACCGGGGCGTGAGACCCTGCGCAAAAGAACCGGAGTTTGGGGGGCGGAACCGTTTCGGAGTCTCGCTGGACACGGTCGGGACATGGAAAGGTGCTAGGAGGTAAGAAAGCTATGCTCAATATTAGACCCGAAAACGGGTTGATCTCGCTGCTTGCATGTTTGTTGATCCTGGCGACAGCCTCGCCCGGGCTGTCGGCCAGACGGGCCATCGCGGCAGATGCTTCCAGCGATACCTCGTTGTCGGACGTCAAGCAGAAAGGGAAGCTCGTTATCGGATCCGACATTCCATACGGCGTGATGGAATTCTATGACGACGCGGGCAAGCTTGCCGGCATCGATATCGATATCGCACGCGAGATCGCCTCGAAACTCGGCGTGTCCTTGGAAGTCGAGAACATCCCGTTCAATCAGCTCTTCGCCGCTCTCGATAGCGGAAAGGTCGATGCTGTCATATCGGCCGTGACAATCACCCTGGAAAGACAGGAAAGGATGCTGTTCAGCGCACCCTATCTCGATGCGGGCATGTCGATCGCCGTCAGGCGCGACAACACGCAGATCAATTCGGCCGATGACCTCAAGGGCAAGCGTGTCGGAGTCCTGAAGGGCACGATCGGCGAGGAGCTCATGGCCAAGTCCGACGATATAGACCCTTCGCTTGTCCGAAGTTACGAAAAGAACGATGCGAGGATCCAGGACCTGTTGGACGGAAAACTCGATGCCATCATCGTTCATTTTCTCGTAAAGGAGCACGCCTCGATCAAGATCGTCGGCAGACCCCTGAGCCAGTCCTTCTACGGCGTCGTCACGAGATTGAAGGGCGAGGCATTGATGAGCGAGATCAATCGGGTTCTCAGGGAGCTAAAAAGGAGCGGCAAGCTGCAGGACATCAGGCGGCGGTACGTGAGGTAGCGACGCGAATCGCTCCAAAGCGAAAGGTCGCTCCGTGCAAAGTCCCCGAGGAGTCCGGCCCGAGTCACTGAACGGTGACGCGCCGGTGATATCGATGGGCACTCAATCCATCGCATCGAACCTTGCCAAGCCGGCTTTTCGGATCCGGTTTCCTCCGTCGCCGCTTTGTGTCGAGCTGTCGGAAAGCGGCTGCGGTCAATGGGGTCCCCTTCGGGGCGAAAGGGGCCTGCTCGGATGAAGATCGGCTTGTCGGCGAAGATTATCGGCGTCTTCCTCCTGGTGTCCCTCTGCTTCTTCCCGCCCCTGGCGTACTTCAGCATCTCGAAGAACCGCGAGACACTCGAGCATGCCTTTTTGGAAAGGGCGAAGACGATCGCACATCTGCTCGATGCTTCGGTCAGATCCGAAGACGACCTGGAGAGCAGCGAGAAACTGTTTCTGACTATCCAGAAAAACATTTGGCTCGACCCTGACATTCTCGAGATAGACATCAATCTTCCGGCCGACGGGCGGTTGGCGACCTTCGTTTCGAGTCGGGCGGAGAGGGTCGGCAGGCCCGCGGACGCCGAGAACCTGAGCTCCTACGAACAAGCCGTTACGGCACATAGGATTGTCGAGCGGAGCGGCGCGCGGCAGCTGGTCCTGAGCGCCCCGATCCACAGTGCCAAGCATCAGTTGGGCACCATTCAAATCGAGTTGACGCTGGAGAATGTCGACCGGATGACTCGAGAGGCAACCAACATCGCGATCGCGAGCTATTTCGCATTGGTAATTGCATTCGTCTCGGTGATATTTCTGTTCTTGAGAGGCATTGTAATACGGCCGATCAAGAGGCTGAGCCGCTCGGTCCAGAAATTCGCCCGAGGCGACGCGGACCATAGGTTGGAGCTCCGATCAAACGACGAGATCGGACAACTGGCGGCGGCCTTCAATCAGATGACCACCGACTTGGAGCAGACGAACGAGCAGCTGCGTCAATCGCAAAAGATGGAAGCCATCGGTCAGCTCACGGGCGGCGTGGCGCACGACTTCAACAATCTGCTCGCGGTGATCCTTGGAAACGCCGAGCTGCTCGACCTTCGGTCTCGCGATAACAAGAGCCTGGTTCAGGCGATCATTCGCGCCGCCACGCGAGGGGAGGAGCTGACCTATCGCCTGCTCGCCTTCTCGCGGCAACAGCCCCTCCAACCGCGGTCGATCGATCTGGCGGCTCTGGTTGCGGGTATGTCCGATATCCTCGAGCGGGCCCTGGGGGAGATGATCGAGATCGAGACCATCACGGAACAAGGGCTTTGGATGGCCAGGGCCGATGCCGGCCAGGTGGAGAACACGCTCCTGAACCTGGCGAACAACGCCCGCGACGCCATGATTGCCGGCGGCAAGCTGAGGATCGAATGCGCCAATGTCCGGGGAGACGAGACGACTGCGGCGCAGACCTCCGGGGCCATGGCCGGGGACTATGTGATGTTGGCGGTGACCGACACCGGCGTCGGCATGGCCGAGGCGGTCCTGGAGCGCGCCTTCGAACCCTTCTTCACGACCAAGGACGTGGGCGAGGGGAGCGGGCTGGGACTGAGCATGGTCTACGGCTTTGCCAAGCAGTCCAAAGGTCACGTGACCATCGACAGCAAGGCGGGCAAGGGGACCGCGGTGAAGCTCTACCTGCCGCGTTCGAACGATGCCGCAGTTCAGGCAGGAAGGGCCATGACCGAGCAGATCCCTCACGGTCGGGGCGAGGTGGTGCTGGTCATCGAGGACGACCCCGACGTCCGCGAGCTTGCAGCCGGGATCCTCGACAGTCTGGGCTACCGGGTGATCACGGCGCCCACGGTGGATTCCGCCCGGACCGTTTTGAAAAAAAACAACAGGATCGATCTCGTGCTGTCGGACGTGGTCTTGCCCGCCGGCACGAGCGGGCCGGCGTTTGCTAGAGAGGCGCGGGCGCAGCGTCCGGATTTGAAGGTCGTGTTCATGTCCGGCTACGTGGGCGAGGCGGTCACGCGCAACGGCCTGCCGGAACCCGATACGGTCCTGTTGAGCAAGCCCTTCCAAAGGCATGAGATGGCCGAAGCCTTGCGCAGCGCGCTCGACGGCACGTGATACCAAAGGGGCGCCCGCCCCCGCAGAGTGCTCACGCCGCCTCGCCGTGCTCCTCGGAGCGCTCCCTCGCGCGGCAGAAGCGGGCCATCAGGCGGTCGGCCCGGTCCAGGCGGCGGCTCAGGAACTCGCGGGTGCGCGTCTGATCCGTGGATTCGTCGTTGAGCCAGAACCTGAGCGTGGCGAGGAACAGGGCGCTCAAGCCCACTTCCTCGATCTGGCGGCGCCGGCCCTTGGCCTCCAGCTGCGCCGCGTCGCGCAGCCACTGGACCGTGCGCGACAGGTTGAAGATCATCGGCACCCAGTGGTGCGGATGGGCCGGATAGAGCTTTTCCCGGACCATCTGGCCGGTCACCTCGCGATGTCCTGCTAGGGCGTCGAACCAGCGCATCATCAGGTAGTGCAGCCTGGCCTCGGGCGGCTGCTTGTCGAAGCCGCTGGGCGGCGCGGCCAGCATCGCGGCTGCGGCGCGCCGGATCCAGGCGTCGGCGATCGCGTCCTTGTCACGGTAGTGCGCCAGCAGCTCGCTCATCGGGATCTTAAGGCGCGCCGCCACATCGTGCAGCCGCACCGCCTCCCAGCCGAGCTCCTCGGCCAGGTCGAGCGCGGCTTCGACGATCGCCGCGGCAAGGTCTTCGGTCTTTGGGCGCGGTTTCGCGCGCTTGGGCGTCTCCCGTTTCTCTGCCATGGCCTGCCCTCCGGAACGCTAGTGACCTTTCATAATTAGGTAGTGCCGGAATACATCAAGGGCAATGGCGGCCGGTATGGGTCGCGGCACTTACGGCGTGCAGATCCCCATCTAATATCGGGAAATTGTTGCGTTCCTACGCGGGGGGTGCTAGAAGCACGCCCGTTCCGAAAGAAGGGGAACGAGATGGCAATTACGACCCACAGAAAAATAACTCTCGCGGCTCTTGCCGCCACGGGTCGTTGCGTCGTCGACCGGCCGCTGAGGCCGGACTTCCAAAACCTCCCAGGTTAGCGACAGCCGCAGACCGGTACCGCCGGGGCTTCCTACGGGAAGCGTCGCGTGACCGTCGTGCAGTGATGTTTGGAGCCCGGCCGGCGACGGCGCGGCAGCAGCGTGCCGTCGTGCCGACCACGGACAGGAAAGGCCATGAGCGAAACCATCGAGAGGGTCTACGTCGCCCGCTTCTACGCCCGGGCGCTGTCCGCTGACCCTCAGGATTACCACGCCTGCCGTTGCGTTCTGGCGTCGCTTTGCAAGCACCGGAGCGCGTTGGCGCTCGCCCTGCCGGCGAAGTTGGTGCAGGCCCTGGAGAGCGAGCCCAGGTCGGACCCCCGGATCCGGCGGGCCGTGACGCGTCACCTGGACGAAGTTGTGGCCGGCCTCGGCGCGATTGCCGCTGCCGACCCGGAAGGCGATCCGCTTGCCCGGAACGTCGCCTGGCTGGCTGCGAACCTCGGCCTCGACGGGATCGAGCGCGAGGTGCTGGAGCTCGCCCTGCGCTACCCGCTGATCGACCAGCTCGAAGACCTGGTGGACACGCTGAGCCGGCTGCTCAAGGGCGTGCCGCAGGCGCTCGCCTACCTGCTGGGGATCCGGCGCGCCGAACTGCAGCGCCGCCTGCAGTCCGAGGCCGCGCTGGTACAGAGCGGGCTGGTCACGGTCAGCGCGGCGGGCCGCTACCTGACCAGCCTCGACGGCGGCGACACCGACCTTCTGGAGGTCGCACCGGCCATCAGGCACAGCCTGCAGACGAGCTTCGACAGCCTGGAAGCCCTCCGGGACGCCATCTTCGGGCGTCCGCTGGCCGCCGTCCTGGACTGGCAGGACTTCGCGCATCTCGGCGCCGACCGCGACCTAATCGCCCGCGTCCTGGGCGGCGCGGCGGCGACGCGCGCGCGGGGCGTCAACCTGCTGCTCCACGGACCGCCCGGCTGCGGTAAGACCGAGTTCTGTAAGACAGTCGCGGCCCGGGCTGGGCTGACGCTTTTCCCGGCCGGCGAGGTCGACCCGCGCGGCGGCGAGCTGCAACGCGACGGGCGGCTCGGCGCCCTGCGGTTGATGCAGCGCCTTGCGGCGGGCCGGCGCGACACAGTCCTGCTGTTCGACGAGATGGAGGACCTGCAGCCCGGCTACATGGGCGCCTACGGCGGGCCGCGCACGCGTTCCAAGGTCTTCTTCAACCGCCTGTTGGAATCCAACCCGGTGCCCGTGCTTTGGACCGCCAACAACGTCGGGGATTTCGACCCGGCGATCCTGCGCCGTATGACTCTGGCGGTCGAGATGAAGCTGCCGGGCACCCGCGCGCGTGTTCGGCTGTGGCAGCGCCTCGCGCGGGATAGCGTGGTCGACTGCGCACCGCAGGAGCTGAGGTCCTTGGCCGAGGAGATCGAGATCGCGCCGGCCATCGCCGCGGGTGCGCTGCGCGCCGCCGAGCTGGCCGGCGGCGGCCTCGCCGATGTGCGGCGGGCCGTCGACGCCATGGCGCGGACGGTCTACGGCCGGTCCCTGGCGCCTGCCGGGAGCGAGGGCGGGGCCTTCGACTTCCGCCTGGCCAACGCGGACCTGGACCTGGACGGCCTCGTGCGGCGCGTGACCCGGGGCAACGAGGTTCGGGCTTTCTCGCTCTGTCTCAACGGCCCGCCGGGGACCGGCAAGACCGCCTTCGCCCGTCACCTGGCCCTGGCCATGGGCCTGCGGCCCTTGAAGAAGCGGGCTTCCGACTTGCTGAGCAAGTGGGTCGGCGGGACCGAGAAGCGAATCGCCCGGGCCTTCGAGGAGGCACGCGAGGACGAGGCCTTCCTGATCTTCGACGAGGCCGACGCGCTGCTGACCGAGCGGGCCGGCGCTGAGCGGTCCTGGGAGCTGTCGCAGGTGGCCGAGATGCTGACCTGGATGGAGACGCACCCGCTGCCGTTCTGCTGCACGACCAACCTGGTCGAGCGGCTCGACCGGGCCTCGCTCAGGCGCTTCACCTTCAAGGTCAGGTTCGACTTCCTGACCCCTGACCAGGTCGCCTTGGCCTTCGAGATCTTCTTCGGCCTGCCGGCGCCCGGAGTGGTGCGGACGCTCGCCAACCTGACCCCCGGCGACTTCGCCGTGGTGCGCAGGAAGGCGGCGATCCTCGGCCAGGCGGGCGACGCGCCGGCGCTCGTCCGCATGCTCGAGGCCGAGAGCGCGGCCAAGCCCGACGCGAGCCGGCCGATCGGGTTCAGGCGCCGGGACAACGAGGGAGCGGTCCTCTGAGAGGGCGCATCCGGTCAAGTTCGCGTCGATCTGTTGCAAGAACGCGGATCGGGTTAGTATAGCGTGGTCCGACGACGCGCCTTGCGGTCGGTGGGGATGAGAGAACCGAGCCAGTGCGAAGGGGAGCTGCGAGATGAACCGCGAGGTGATCGTGACCTGCGCCGTCACCGGGGCCGGCGACACGGCGGGCAAGCATCCGGATCTTCCGGTCACGCCCAAGCAGATCGCCGAGGCGGCGGTCGGGGCCGCCAAGGCCGGCGCCGCTATCGTCCACTGCCATGTGCGCGAGCCGGAGACCGGGGAGCCGAGCCGCAAGATCGAGTACTACGCCGAGGTGGTCGAGCGCATCCGCGACAGCGGCGTGGACGCGGTGATCAACCTGACCGCCGGCATGGGCGGTGACTTCTTCCCGAAGGAGGACAACCCGGCCGAGGCCGGCCCCGGCTCGGACCTGGTCGGGCCCTTGGAGCGCCTTGCCCACGTCGAGGCCCTGCGGCCCGAGATCTGCTCGCTCGACTGCGGCACGCTCAATTTCGGCGACGGCACTTATATCAGCACGCCGCCGATGCTGCGAACCATGGCCGCGAAGATCAAGGAGCTGGGCGTCAAGCCCGAGCTGGAGTGCTTCGATTCCGGCCACTTGTGGTTCGCCAACCAACTGGTCAAGGACGGCCTGGTCGAGGACCCGCCGCTCTACCAGATTTGTCTCGGCATTCCCTGGGGCGCACCGGCGACCACCGGGGCGATGAAGACAATGGTCGAGATGGTGCCGCCCGGCGCCAACTGGACCGCTTTCGCGATCTCGGCCATGGAGATGCCGATGGTGGCGCAGGCCGTGCTTCTGGGCGGCCACGTGCGGGTCGGCCTGGAAGACAACCTCTACCTCGAGCGCGGCGTCTTCGCCAGCAATGCCCAGCTGGTCGAGAAGGCGATCAGGATCATCGAGCTCCTGGGCGCCCGCGCGGTCGGCCCGGCCGAGGCGCGCGAGACGCTGGGCCTGCGGCCGCGCAACTAGGAGCGGCGCGCGGGTGAACCGCTCAATTCGCCAGGCTTTCGGTGTGGCCGTCCACGGCGAGCGCCTGGCCGGAGATCTTGGCCCCGGCGTCGGAGGCGAGGAACAGCGCCGTGTCGGCGATGTCGGCTGCATCGATGAAGGTGCGCAGCGAGACGTTGCGCTGGTAACTCTCGCGGACCTCTTCGGGCGCGAGGCCACGGGCCTCGGCCTCGGCGGCGATGACCCGGTCCATGCGCGGCCCGTCGACGCTGCCGGGGCAGATCGCGTTGGCGCGGATGCCGAAGGGGCCGAGCTCGACGGCAAGGCTTTTGGTCAGGCCGACGACCGCCCACTTGGCCGCGGTGTAAGGCGCGCGCAGCGGATAGCCCATCAGACCGGCGGTCGAGGAGATGTTGACGATGGAGCCGCCGCCGGCGCGTTTCAGCAGAGGCACGGCGCGGCGAAGGCAGTAGAAGGTGCCGTCGAGGCCCACCGCCAGCGTGCGGCGCCAATCCTCCGGCGCGCAGTCCTCGACCGGCCCGGCAGGCCCGGCGATGCCGGCGTTGTTGACCAGCACGTCGAGGCCGCCCAGATACGCCTCCACTTCGTCGAACAGGTCCGCGACCTGGGTCGGCTCGGCCACGTCGGCCAGGGTGGCGCCGAGCGCCGGCGCGGACTCCCGGAACTCCGCGAGACGCTGACCGTCCACGTCGCAGACGTGAACCCGGGCGCCCGCGGCCAGGAAGGCCTCGGCGATCGCGCGGCCGATCCCGGCGGCGGCCGCCGTGACGGCGACGCGCTTGTTAACGAGGCTTTCGTACATGGGGGCGCACCCTCCGAGGATCATGTCCGTCCGTTTCCTTCATACAGCGCGTTGAAGACCGGGGCGAGGCCGGAAATCCTCCCGGATGATGGAGGTCGACGATGAGCGAGGTCGAAGTCGGCAGACGCAGGGGCGGCCGGACGGCGCGCCGCGAACAGCGCGCGGCGCCGGTCCCGGAGGAAAAGCGGGCGGTCCAGCCCGGCATGACCGGCGGGCGCTACCGGCCGCTCAGCGACCGGGAGGTGGAGCGCATCCACGAAACAGCGCTCGGCGTTCTCGAAAACATCGGGCTGTCCGATGCGGTCCCGTCCTGTGTCGAGCTGGTGACCGCCGCCGGCGGCAGGCTGACCGACGAGGGCCGGCTGTTGTTTCCGCGCGGTCTGGTCGAGAACACCCTGGCCAAGTGCGCCCGGCGGTTCACCCTGTTCGGTCAGGACCCCGTGCACGATTTCAAGCCTTGGGGCAAGAGGGTGCATTTCGGCACCGCCGGGGCCGCGGTTCACATGGTCGACAGCCTGACTGGGGAGTACCGCGACTCGACCCTGGCCGATCTCTACGACATCGCCCGGCTGGTCGACTCGCTCGAGCACATACACTTCTTCCAGCGCTCCGTCGTTCCGCGAGACATGGCCGAACCGCGAGATCTCGACCTCAACACCTGCTACGCCTGCGTTACCGGGACCACCAAGCACGTCGGCACCAGCTTCGTGCTGCCCGAGCACGTGGAGGAATCCCTGCGCATGCTGCACGCGATCGCCGGCGGCGAGGACCAATGGCGCGCACGGCCCTTCGTCAGCATGTCCTGCTGTTTCGTGGTGCCGCCGCTGAAGTTCGCCGAGGACGCCTGCCTCTGCCTCGAGGCTGCCGTCCGGGGCGGCATGCCGGTGCTGTTGCTGGCGGCCGGACAGGCGGGGGCCACCAGTCCCGCCGCTCTGGCAGGAGCCGTGGTGCAGGAGGTGGCCGAGGTCCTGGCCGGACTGGTCTACGTCAACCTGATCAAGCCGGGCCACCCGGCGATTTTCGCCCCCTGGCCCTTTGTTTCGGACCTGCGCACGGGCGCCATGAGCGGCGGCAGCGGCGAGCAGGCTCTGCTTACGGCCGCCTGCGCCCAGATGGCCCATTTCTACGACCTGCCGGGGGGTCTGCCCGCCGGCATGACGGACTCCAAGGTGCCGGACGCCCAGTCGGGCTACGAAAAGGGCTATACGCTGGCGCTGGCCGGCGCCGCCGGCGCCAACATGGTTTACGAATCCGCCGGCATGCACGCCAGCCTGCTGGGTTGTTGCCTCGAGAGCTACGTCATCGACAACGACATGATCGGCGGCGTGCTGCGCACGGTGCGCGGCATCGAGGTGAACGAGGACAGCCTCTCGATGGAGGCGATCCGTGAGGTCTGCGAGGAGGGGCCGGGACATTTCCTCGGTCACAGGCAGACCCTGGACCGGATGCAGGCGGATTACGTCTATCCGCGGGTCGGCGACCGGACCAGTCCGAAGGAATGGATCGAGCTGGGCTCGGCCGATGTCAACCGGCGGGCCCGGGCCACGACCAAGGAGATCCTCGCGCGGCACTATCCGGCCCACATCACCAAGGAGCTGGACGCCGAGATACGGGCGAACTTCGACATCAGGCTGCCGCGCCAGCTCATGCAATCCGGAAATAGACGCTGGTAAGCCATTGATTCGAAATAAAAATTATTCTATGCGATAAGAAAGTCGAACGCGAGGAGCCTTGGGCATCCGCTGTGCCACACGGGGCTTGGCCAAATCGACTGGAGGCCCGGAGGGGGAGACCCATGGAGCAATAATCGTGGCGCGCGGCGGCCGTCCGTGGTAAGCGCGGCAACCATCCATAATTACCGCAACCGACGACCGACAGCGCGAGCCATGACATTCGAGGCCCCGATTCCGCCCTATCTGGACCGCGTAAGCTCGGAGTGGGTCAATCACAACGGCCACATGAGCGAGGCCTACTACGTTCTGGTGTTCGGCCTCGCCAGCGATGCCTTCTACGACGAGATCGGACTGGATGCGATCACGCGGGAACGGAGCCGGAGCTCCGTCTTTACCCTGGAGGCGCACATCTGCTACCTGAACGAGGTGGGCGAGGGGGTGCCGCTCGAAGTGGCGACCCGGGTGCTCGACTTCGATGCCAAGCGCGCGCACGTCTTTCACGCCATGCGCCACGGCGAGGAGGGAACCCTGCTCGCCACGGAGGAACTGATGCTGCTGCACGTCGACATGACGAGCCGCGGTGCGGCGCCCTTTCCGCCGGAGGTCCAGGAGCTGCTGCGCGGGCTCCAGGAGATCCAGGCGAACCTGCCGCGCCCCGAGCAGGCCGGACGGGTGATCGGGATCACCCGGTGAGTCCAGGCGTGCCCCGGCGATGATCCTCGACGGCGGCCTGCGCGAATTCATCCGCCGCGCGGACGCGGTCTTCCCGCCGGATTACCTGAGCCAGCCACCGGCGCGCCAGCGCGAGATGTACCGGGACTTGTGCCGGGCCTTCGACCGGCCGCGGCCCGCCGGCCTGACCATAGAGGAACGCTCGGTCCCGGCGGGAGGACACGAAGTACCGATACGCATCTACCGGCCCGAGGGTCCGGCGCCGCAGGCCTGTCTGCTCTACATGCACGGCGGCGGCTGGGTGCTCGGTGACCTCGACAGCCACGACGGGGTGACCGCCGAGCTGGCGGCGGAGGCGGGCATCACGGTGATCGCCGTGGACTACCGCCTGGCGCCCGAGCATCCCTATCCGGCGGCCTTCGAGGACAGCGCCGCCGTGCTGGACCGGGTCGCGGCGGACGTGGAGAATTTCGGGATCGACCGCGCGCGGCTCGGCGTCGGCGGCGATTCGGCGGGCGGCAACCTGGCGGCAGCGCTCTGCCTCCGCGCGCGCGCGCGTGGCGGGCCGGCGCTGCGGGCGCAGGTTCTGGTCTATCCCGAACTCGGCCACGGCATGACGGAAGCGGGCCGGACCAAGGCCCGCGACGCGCCGCTGCTTTCGCAGGACGAGATGGACTACTACGCCCGGGCCTACCTGGGACCATCGGGCAGGACCGACGATCCCTATGCCGCCCCGCTTCTGGCCGAAGACTTTGCCGGGCTGCCACCGGCCTACGTCCAAGCGGTCGAGTACGATCCGCTGCGCCTCGACGCCGAGGCCTATGCGGCGAGCCTGACGGAAGCCGGCGTGGCGGCGCAGCTCGAGGTCGCGCCGGGCCTGGTGCACGGCTACATGCGGGCCCGCTTCATCAGCGCGGCGGCCGGCCGGGCCTTCGACAACCTCTGCGCGGCGGCCCGCCGCCTGCTGGCGGCTGACTGATCCCGCTCGACAAAGCGCGAATAAGCGACGTAACGTATGCTCGGGCGCCTGGGTTCGCGCGAAGACCGGCCCCGGTCGCACAGGGTGAGGAAGGTGGCCGCATGATCAGTGGGTCCAGCCGCGAGGCGCCGGAGCGGATCGGCTTTCTGCTCGTCCCGCAGTTCTCCATGATGGCGTTCTTTTCGGCGGTGGAGCCGTTGCGTATCGCCAACCGGGTCGCCGGACGAGAGCTGTACAGCTGGCACATCTTCTCCCTGGACGGCGGGCCGGTCGAGGCGAGCAACGGCATGACCGTGGTGGCCGAGGCGCCGATGGGCGCGGTCGAGCACTTCCCCTTCGTCATCGTCTGCGCCAGCTTCGACCCGCAGCGCTACGAGACCAAGGCCCTGCTCAACTGGCTGCGCCGGCTGGGCCGCCAGGGCGCCGTCCTGGGCGGCCTCGACACCGGCACGCACATCCTGGCCCGGGCCGGGCTGCTCGGCGGGCATCGGGCCACCCTGCACTGGGAGAACCTGCCGGCCTTCACCGAGGAGTTTCCGGACATCGAGGCTTCGGCAGAGCTGTTCGAGATCGACGGCAAGCGCGTCACCTGCGCCGGCGGCACGGCGGCCATCGACATGATGCTGCACATGACGTGGGCGCGCTACGGCCAGGATATCGCGGTGGGGGTCTCCGAGCAGCTGCTGCACGACCGGATCCGCAACCCGGGCGACCACCAGCGCATGGCGCTGGGCGTGCGGCTCGGCGTGCGCCACCCCAAACTGCTCGCCATCGTCGAGGCCATGGAGCAGGCCATGGAGGAGCCGCTCGGCCTGGACCGGCTGGCCGAGCTGGGCGGCGTCTCGCGGCGCCAGCTCGAGCGCCTGTTCCGCGGCCACCTCGGCGACACGCCGAGTGGCTATTACCTGAAGCTTCGCCTGCGCCGGGCGCGCCACCTTTTGGAGCAGACCCATATGAGCGTGCTGCAGGTGTCGACCGCCTGCGGCTTTGCCTCGGCGCCCTACTTCTCGCGGGCCTACCGCGGCCTGTTCGGCCGTCCGCCGCGCGAAGACCGGAGGATCGTCCGGTCGGGCCGCGAGCCGGCGCTCTTCGCCGGCTGATCGGTCCTCCCACTGCCCCTCCGATCGTCCCCGCATCGGATCTGGCGCCCGGGCCCTCGCGGACCGGGCCCGGCCGGCCGTTAACCATGATTTTCCGAGGGTGCCGATCTTTTGGGCTCTGATTTTGCCTGAAAATCTGGTATGATAGCTCTCGGCCGACCGGTGGGGGCTGGCGGCCGAAGAGGGCTCGGGTTAACCATGTAGGTTACGGGTATGTCGAGGGTATACTGGCGGAGGTCCGGGAAGGTCACCGGCAAGACTTTGCGCGGCGCGGAGCGGGTCGAGCCCACTCCGACCTATTGGAACACCAAGCAAACCGAGCCCGTGGTCGACAAACGGCGGCCCGGCGCCGGCTTTCGCCATCTGTTGCGCAAGCGGGACGTCCTGCGCTTCATCGAGTTGATTCCCAACTGGGACGAGCTGGCCAAGGACCTCGACGCCATCATCCTGGCCGAGGGCGAGGAGGACCTGGAGGGCTGGTACACCGAGGGCGTGGTCGGCATCTGCGCCTGGGACCGCAAGCTCTGGCGCCGCCACCCCAAACACTACTACGAGGAGAACAAGGGTGTCTTCGATCGCCTGGGTGTTGTCTGCGAGCCGCGCGGCGAACGGGTGCTCTGCAAGTTTACCGAGAGCCAGGCCAAGGCCTATCAGCTCCTGAACATCCTGCTGCACGAGTTGGGTCACCATCACGACCGCATCAACACGAGATCGCGCCTGGAATGTTCCCGCGGCGAGCCCTACGCCGAGGACTACGCGCTCGAATACGAGAAGATCATCTGGGACCACTACGTCCAGGCCTTCGGCCCGCCGGATTGAGGGGGCGGCGGTGGCGGGCGGCCGAGTTCCCAGCGCGCAGGCCGCGCCCCAAGAGGCCTTCTGGGCCTGGTTCGTACAGAACACGGATTTCCTAAAACAATACGATACGAACCGCGAGCCGGTGCTGGACGAGATCGGGCGCCGGCTGCACGAAGTGCACGAGGGTCTGACCTTCGAGATCGGCCAGGCCAGCGATGGGGTCTTCGATTTCATCATCAGCGCCGACGGCATCCAGGAGGTGTTTCCGGAGGTCGTCAGGCTGACCAAGGCGGCGCCGAGGATCGAAGGTTGGCGGATCATATCGTTCCGGCCGCGGGCGGTCGATGGAGGCAAGCAGAAACTGGAATACGGCGGGCTGACCCTCAGCTATTCGGATCTCAGGTACCGATCGGAGGATCAGGGTGAAAAGCTTGGTCTGACCCTGTTCGTTCGCGGCCTGAGCGAAGAGAACGAGACCACCCTGCGCGTCGCCGCCTACCTCCTGCTGGACACCGCGCTGGGCGAATACGACGTCGAGACCAGGATCGGCTCGATCGACTTGGCACCCCTGCCTGAGGATGCTGAAACGTCAGAGCTGACGCCCTTCAAGGACCTGGCGGCGGAGGTCGACTG
>Ga0224504_10000574_pt1 | contig 16429 bp, 13 predicted proteins | sample SF_Oct11_sed_USG_3_FD_170160 | JGI IMG/M metagenome (GOLD analysis project Ga0224504, IMG submission 170160) | Sediment microbial communities from San Francisco Bay, California, United States - SF_Oct11_sed_USGS_24 | ecosystem: Environmental > Aquatic > Marine > Sediment | place: USA... | reverse complement strand
GACATTGCGATGTCGGTTCATGTGCTGTCACGGGTCAAGCGCGGCACGAGCCACGTCATCACCGGCACTTGGCAGTCGGCAATCGTCGAGAAGGTGCTGGCCTGCGGCGAGATCGTAGGCAAGAACCGGATCGATCTCGCGGCCGGCAACAACGACAGCGTAGCCACGGCCAACCCGGTGACGGGCACCACGGGCACGCTGAGCTTCGCCGACGATTTCGCCATGGCCTTCTTCGTCTCGGAAGGCCCTTCGGGAGACACCGCCGGGACAATGCAAATCCAGGACGGGGGTTCGTGGACGAACGTCACGGGAACGCAAAGGATCGGCACCTCTGGAGCGCCTCCTTTGTCCAATGTGACCATCCAGGTCGGTTGGCTGCAACTCACCTCGTCACAGGCGACCCAGGGCCGGATACAGACCGCTACGTCCCGCTTGTGGACGAGCGCCATCGTCACCTTCACGGAGTCCGATGATTTGAGAAGTGGAATCACGCCATCGGATGTCTCGGATGTGGACCTGATCTTCGAGGATCACACGCCCCCACTGGACCCGGAAAAGAAGGCTTTCATGTGGAATTCGAACTTGAATCGCAATGAGGCCTTCGAGAGTTCCGACATGGCAACGCGGATAGCCTATTTCGACGGCTCGGCATGGGTAGCAGGGTAACCCGTGGCTACGGTCGCAGTATCCTTCGATGGTACGAACCTCAGTCTCGCACAGAGCGAGACGGACGGCGGGACGTGGGATAAATACCAAGCATCCCAGTCGCCGACCCAGGAGACGGATTTCGTCTTCAACGGCACGACGAACATCTCGAACAAGGTCAGCAACACGAATGGTGGGCTGGAGTTCGAGGACGGGGCCACGGTGGACTTCACCACCCCGCGCGTTGTTCTGGCAAAGGTCTATTGCACGACGCCGGGCGTCATCGACGAGACCGTTGCGAAGGGTATGGCCTACGAGGTCGGTGAGGGCGTTGATGGTGGGACGGGTTATTACAGCTATTACCTTGCGGGGCTTTACGCCGGTTCATATCCGCTTCTGAAGAACTGGCGCGTTATTGCCATCGACCCGAACGAGGCGGCCTATCGGGACGCCGTGACCGGGACGGTCACGCTCAGCACAATCGACTGGTATGGCCTTTACGTCGATATCACAGCCATCATCAAGTCGGAAAACCTCATCCACGCACGTCTGGACTACATGACCAGCGGCGCGGGGCTCACGCTTGTTGGTGGAGACGGGGCCAGCACGGACGGGACTTTCCAGGATTTCCTGGATTGGGACTTCGAAACCTCCACACGCCGGATGGCAATCGTGCTTCCCGGCGATGCCGAGATCATCGTTAACGGCGTGCTGACGATAGGGTCCGCCACGGCGACGGTTTTCAACGATTCCAACAAGTTCCTGGTCTTTCCGCACCATCTGGTCGCGGAGGGCTTCTGCGGCGTCGATATCGGCATGTCGAATGCCAGCAACGACATTGATTTCACGGCCTGCATCTTCAAGGGCCTGGGGAAAACGGCCACCAAGAAGTTCTTCGATACCGCCCTTGAGGTAGACGGTACGAACGACGAAGTGGACATGACCGCCCACGGCTTTGAGACGGGCGATCTGGTCACCTACTCGAACGAAGGCGGCGCCGATAACATCGGCTTGACGACTGCAACGAACTATTTTGTCCGGGCGGTTACGGCGGATTCTCTGTCGTTCTACGCCATCGGGGCCACGGTCGGGCGGCAGAATTCTTTTACGGATACCTCGAAAGTCAACCTGACGGCCGCTGGCGCGCCGGGTGAGAACCATTCGCTGATCCTGGTGAACGATACGCGCCCTGACCATACGGTGACGGGCACGACGGGCGTCGGCGTGGACTGGACGGCCTGCACGATTGATGTGGCACGGATCATTACCCTCACGTCCAAGGCCACCTATACGGGTGGGTTCATCCTCAATACCGGAAATATCACGCTCGGCGGCGGGACGTTGAGTGGGGTGAGCATATCGGCCGCGACGACGACAGAGGGCGATGCTCTCGTGGATACGTCTGATCTGGCTGGTGTCGCGGATTGCACGCTCACGGCCGGAGACGAGGGTCACGCGGTAGAGATCGACACGGCGGGTAACTACAGCTATTCGGGCAATACGCATACGGGATACGGGCCTGACAGGGCGCAGTTCCATACCATAACCGGCGTGGATGCGGCGACCGAAGTCATCACCACGAAAGCCCTGCACGGCTTCACGACCGGCGATGCGGTTTACTACGACAACCACGGCGGCCCTGATACGGTTGGCCTGACCAGCGGCAACAAGTATTATGTGAACGCGGTTTCAACCTCGACGCTGACGATCCATCAGACCCGTGCGGCGGCGGTGGCTGGATCGAGCGACATCAACCTCTCGGACGGCACGGCTGGCGAGATCCATTCGCTCTACTCGGCCAAGGCGGCGCTGCTGAACAGCGCGAGCGCTACCCTGGTGGACAGCTATGCGCCATCAAATCAAAGCGCTGATGAGGATTTAAGTTCGGCCGCAGCGGACAACCAAGCCGTAGGGCAGGGTTTCACGGGAAACGGCGGCATTCTGTCACGCTGCCGATTTTATCTACGCAAGGTCGGATCGCCGACCGGCAACGCGACGGCCAAGCTTTACGCTCATACTGGCACCTTCGGCTCGACGGGTACGCCAACCGGCTCGGCTCTTGCAACGTCGAAAGACTTCGATGTCTCGACCTTGGAGACGACCTTTGCGATGGTCGATTTCGAGTTCGATGACCGCGTGACAATGACGAATACGACCAAGTATTTCATTATCTGTGATTATTCCGGCGGTGACGCGACCAACCGGGTCGAAATCGGGATGGACGATACCACGCCGACGCATGGCGGCAATCAGGCGCGTTTCAAAACCAGCACCTGGAATGCGGACGACTTTGCCGACGTTATTTTCTACGTCTATTCCGGCGGCGAGGTGATCGTCAACATTACCGGCGGTGGCGACACGCCTACTTACCGGAATTCCGGGAGTGTTGCTGGGGTCACCATCGTCAATAACGCGGTCACGCTGACGTTCGAGGCTGTGGACAATGACGATGCCGCGATCCAGAGCGTGCAGGTCTCGGTCTATGCCATCGATAACGATTCGGAGCTTCTGCTTCAGGACACCAATGCTTCCGGAATTGCAACCGGCTCCTATTCCGGCACGACGCCGAGGGACATCTATTATCGCTACCGCAAGGCCAGCACCGGGGCGACCAAGTACGTCAACTTGAGCGGTTTTGCCACAATCGAATCCGGGACTGGCGTCACCGTGAAGCGCAACATGCGCGAAGACACCATCGCAGACCCAACCATCTAGGACACCTGATATGACGGACGAAGCTGCTCGCGAGCGCGAGAACCTGGACGCCTGGCTACAGCGCGTGAAGGTCAAGCAGGAGCTTTGGGAGAAGCGCATCAAAGAGCTGGAAAAATCGGCCAAGAAGCCGTCCAAGAAGTCTAAATAGGAGCTGATACATGGCCGATACCATCCTGACCGGCGACATCACCGTTCGCTATCTGGACGATAATCGCTGCAAGTTCTTCCGTTGGACGGGCGCCGCCACCGGCACGCGGACCATGAACGAGTTCTACTCGGCCACGGCTACCTTGCTGGACGAGACGGCGACTGGCGACGACGCGACGGCCTTCACGGCTGAGACGCCGGTGGAGTACACGGTCGGCCTGATCGACGCCAACGACGCCGATCCCTGGTACGTCCAGTACGAGTTGATGCAGCACATCACCGGCGGTGCCCTGAGAACCGCCGGCTGGACGCGCACGGAGGGCTCGGCTACTGGCATCGTCGTCGTCTCCGTAACTTCGAATACGATTGTCGCGGCGGATGTCGGCTTCGATATCACCTACGCCACGGACAATGACAGCGGGACGCTTCTGGAGGTCATCGAGCAGGGTGCGACGGACTATCTGGTGATCCGGCCGGATAGCAGCGCTGCGGCCAATAGCTTCGACAACTCCCCTACCTCTGGCGGCACCCTGACCTGTAACGGCAACACCGCAACCTTGGCTGCGGCCTCCACGACCGGCGAGCAGATCTGGGCCAACATCTACAACGTGCTGCCCGTGGACGCCGACACCCACGCCTATGTCTATCAGGGCACGGTGTCCGACGCGACCAGGGCGCGGGTCGCGGACATCAATGTCGCTGGGCAAGACTGGTGGCCGGAAGGCGCTTTCGACCGGCTGGTCTACATCCGGGACTACAAGACGGCCTCAAGCCCGATCATCGACGACGGCTACATGACGGTCTTCGCCAGGAAGGGCAATACCCTTTACGACTCCTTCGAGTTCCAGGCATCCAACACTTCCGGCGGCCGAAACCCGATCCCGCTGAAGCCGTCCGCCGACGCGAACCATACGACGGGCTACAAGTCCATCACTACGACAGCCGTTGGCACGGATGATTTCACTGTCGGGAACGAGATCCTAGGCGGGACTTCCGGAGCCAGGGGCATCCTGACACAGATCGACGGTGCTGATCCCACCTACACCTTCCACTATTATCTCATCGGCGACCCGCAGACGGACTTTCAGACCGCCGCCGAGACGATCACGGACGTTGACGCGACGGGCTCCGCGACGAAGGACGGAAACCCGCCCGCGAACCAGGGACCTGCCTTGGCTGCATGGTTCACCTCTGGCGTGGCCCCCACGGTTACCCACGCGGCCACCACTTTCGACATCGATGACGACGGCACTGCGGAAGGCTGGGGCTACACCATCGACTGCAACGCCAATCCGCTGACGGAAGTCTACGAGTGGACCCAGCATGTCACTCGAAACGGCGAGACTGGAACCACGCATACGGATGGCATCGAGGGCGAGCAGTACGTCGGCCCCACGGTGTACCTGGAATGGTCCGGGACCGTTACGGGCACGATGACCGAGGGCAACGACGTTACCCAGGCCAACACGCTCGCCACGGGCATCATCGTCTCCAAGGACGAGTCCCTGAAGCAGATGCTTCTCAGAGATACGCGCGGGACCTTCAACACCAGCGATATCGTGACGGATAACGACGCCTCGGGCACGGTGACGCCAAATACCGCCGCCACGGCGTTCAATGCCTATACCGACGCGCCGCTGGGAAGACTTGCCGGTGGCAGATGGTTCGGCGCACGCGGCGGTCTGCTGGCCGACTGGCTCTCGGCCGACGAGAACAACTTCCAGCTCATCGACAGCCAAGGCAATACCAGAACTCGCCCCATCGCCATCACGCTTTCGATCTCCAACCTGCGCGGCACGGCGATCACGGATGCGACGGCCGACTACGCGGTCATGCACCGGCTTACGGGGTCCGGCGGCGCTATCGACAAGACGGAATACTCATCGACGGGCGGCACGGCCCTTGCGGCGACGACCCAGGTCGTGGACACCGCGATCAGCTCCGACACGCCCGGCAAGACCACCGGAGCGGTTCTGAACATCCGGGACGCCTCGGACGATTATCAGCATTACCGGATCAGGTTCTCGTCCTGGGCCACGTCCACTTTCACGCTGGCGAGCTTCAACCTTGTCGCTGGGGCCACGGCGGGCACCGACACCACCACCATCGTCTACGCCACGGGCGGTTTCAACGCGGCTCTCCAGAGGGGCGATCTCGTCTGGAACACCACGCGCACGGCCTATGCCTACGTCAAGACGGTGGACAGCGATACCCAAGTGACATTGGATAGGGAGATCGCCTCGCAGACGACGGGGGACGCCATCGACTTCAACGTCATGCCCATCGACGACGATACCCTGGATGACGTCTACGTGTCGCTGATCGACGAATACCCGACAGCCGCGACGGCCAACGCCTCCATCGTCTATGGCTCGCCCATCTTCTACCGCGTGAAGGTGTCAAACACCCGCCACACGACGAAGATCAAGCGTTTTGTGACTGATGACACGACGGCAGGCACGGATCGTAACGTTAGGACCATTCGCAACACGGATACGATTCACACCTGATGTACACCATCGAAGGCTTGAGACACGGCATCCAGCAGGCCAGAGGGCACATCAAGATGCTTGAGGCCGCCATTTCGGAACAGCGCCAGACCATTGCCGACTACAAGATCATGATCTCCGACATCGAGAAAGCCGAGAAGAAGAAGGCCGAGGCCGAGGCGAACGTGAACGTGGAGGTCGTTTATGACGGTGAGGACTGATCTGATAATCGACTACGAGCTGTCGCCACGGATTATTACGGTCCAAGCCCCATCGGTCGAGCTGAACATCCAGGATTTGCACGACACGGTGACATCGAGTTTCGAGGATTCTATCGAGGGCAGCGAACACCCCAACCTGATAAGCACGGCCGGCAAGGAGGAGCTTGGCGGCGGCGTGCTGGTGGGCCTCACTTCGACGCTGCAAAATGCGCAAGTCGCCTTCGAGACCAGGACCACTATCCACGAGACGGGCACCGTCACCACGCCGGACGCGGCGGGAAAGGTGCTTATAGACAGCGCCGCGCTTTTCATCACCAACAACGTGGAGCGTGGCGATTTGGTGCTGAACGAGACGGACGGCTCGCACAGCACCGTAACGTCCGTGGATTCCGAAATTCAGGTAACGTGTTTGCCGCTGTCCGGTGGGTCCGACAACCAGTTCGACAGCGCGGATGCCTATAAGATCTTCGACATGGTGCAGTGCAACGTGTCAGGCGGAAACCTCGTTGCAGTCGATGACGTGGGAGCCGATCTCGACCCGATCTTTACGACGTTCGGCACACAGGTCATCCGCACATCCTCCTCAAGCGCCACCTTGCAGGAGCTTTCGTCAATTCAGTTTGCGTCCTTTGGCGGCAGCGTGACGATTGACGTTCTCAACGGCACATCGGGAACAACGTTCCCCACTGGAACGGGCGAGCAGCCTGTCGATAACCTCGCGGACGCCAAGACAATCGCCACGGAACGCGGCTTGACCAAGATTTCCGTGCTCGGCAACCTGACGATAAATACCGGGACTTTCGACGGCTTCTCATTCGTCGGCGAAAGCATTGCCAAGACGCGGATCGACGTGACGGCCGGAGCCAGTCTTGTCGGTTGCGAGTTCATGTCCTGCACCTTGGACGGCGTTCTGAGCGGCGATGCCTTGGTTGAGGGATGCCAGATCAACGACATCTCGAATGTGAGCGGGATCGTTGACCGCTGCATCCTGTTCGACACCATCCACATTGCCTCCGGCGGGGATTTGCATATTCTCGATTCCTGGTCAGGCGTGTCGGCCCTGAATGCCAAGCACATCATCGACATGAACGGCTCCGGTCAAAACCTGATTGCCAGAAACTACAGTGGCGGTCTGGACATCACCGATTTCTCCGGCACCTCGAACACGATCATTCTGGACTTCAACAGCGGCAAGGTCACGCTGGACGCGCTCTGCACGGACGGCTTTGTTGATATTCGCGGGGTCGCTTCGCTGATCGACAACTCGGCAGGCTCCACAGTTATCACGAACCATCTTATCCAGCCCTTGTCCGTGAGGGATATGTGGCGCGCGGACGGACTCGACGCTAGCAACCCGATGACGGTGACGCCGACAGGCAGAACGTCCGGCGATGTTACCCAGGACTTCACCGGAGACGGCGTAACCACTACGACGGTGACGCGGCAGTGAGTCTGGTTCCGCTTACCCTTGCCTCGTTTGGGTTTCTATCGAACGGCATCAAGCCGCTAACGGTTGCAACAAAGGGTTATATCAACCTTGGCCTTGCGGCTGATTTACTCGAAGCCGTCGAGACCCTGAGCATGCCCTTTGCCGATACGGCGGCCCTGGGCGTTATGAGCGACCAGCCGCTTGTGGCATCTGGGTTAATGGCGGGAACGGTGGTTATGGAGGACATTCTTGCCCAGCTTGTGGATGCCCTTGGCTCCATTGCCGCTCTGGACGTGCCGACAATCGGTGCCATGGCAGGCATTCTTCCTCTCACCGACATAGCCGGGGATACGGATATCGAAGCTGAAAGCGTCATGTCTGCGGTCGATCCGGCGGCTATCGGGTCCATGGCCTCGCTGTTGCCGCTCGCCACCATCACAAACGATGAAGATGTCGTCGTTAGCGGAACGATGTCGGATACCGCTGTCGCTGTAATTGGAGATTTTCGATGAGAGTTAACGAGTACGGCGTCATTTTCCGGTTCAGCGTCGGCTATGACATTTCGGCTGAAACAGAGCTTTCTCTCGTATTCACCAAGCCTGATGGTACGGTCATGCCGGCGAAGGTCACGCCGGACGTGTCTGTCGGGGTTACCCCCGTCGTAACTACTCTGGGAACATTCGCGGCCAACGAGTACGTGAACTATACATTCGTCTCCGGGGACATCGATCAGGCCGGCGTTTGGACAGCACAACTGACCTATGACGAGGGCGCGACGATCAGGCTTATCTCTGACAAAGCTCAGTTCACGGTGGACGACTAATGGCGACATCGGAATCTTATGACTTCAATCAGACCACGACGGAAATCGTTTCCGAAGCTCTGAAGCTGTGTGGTGTGATCGAAGCCGGAGAGACGCTTTCGGCCGATGCTCTGAGCGACGGTCGCACGGCGTTGCAGCGCATGGTGAAAGCGTGGCAAGGCAAGGGATCGCATCTCTGGTCGAAGAAAGAAGGGGTGCTGTTTCTCGTCAAGGGCCAGAACCGTTATGCCCTGGGGGCTGGAACCACGGATCATGCCACGGAAGAGAATATCCTGATCAAGACGACGCTTGCGGCCAATGCGGCGGCTTCAGCTACGAGCATCACCCTGACGGACGCCACGGGGATCGCGACCGCCTACAAGATCGGCGTCGTGCAGGACGACGGCACCTATCACTGGACGACGGTGAACGGCGCTCCCGTGGGCAACGTTGTCACGCTGACGGCCGGGATGGCTTCCCTGGCAACCTCGGGGAACAGGGTATTTGCCTATGAGACCGATCTCGTGCGGCCCTTGAGGGTGCTAGATGTAAGGCGCAGGGACGAATCTGCGGACCAGGACATTCCGATCATCACCTTTTCGCGTCAGGGCTACATGGAGACGCCGAACAAGACCACGCAGAGCCTCGTGACCCAGGTCTATTACGATCCCCAGCTAACCCAAGGCCAAATGTACACATGGCCGACGCCGCCGAATATCCTCTCGACGCTGCGTTTTACCTTCTGGAAGCCGCTTCAGGACATGGACGCGGTGAACAACGACCCCGACTTTCCGCAGGAATGGCTGGACGCCATGACTTATGGCCTAGCCGTCAGATTATGTCCGCAATATGGCGTGCCGATGCAGGACCGAATGTGGCTGAAACAGGAAGCCGCCGAGATGTTGATGGAGGCTATGGCTTTCGATAACGAGCCGGAAAGCGTTTACTTCCAGCCCGACATGACCTATGAGGGCTGGGGGTGATCATCAACTTCGCCGTTCAGGCGTACCAATCACGCTCGCTTCCCCTCGCGGCCCAGCAGTGCATCAATCTCTATGCCGAGCAGCAGCCTGCGGACGCCAAGAGTCAGGTCGCGATTTTCAATACGCCTGGACTCGATCTGATCGTTGATACCGGGGGATCGGCAGGGCGTGGCGCGCATGTCATGGCCGGGATTTTCTATGCCGTTATCGGAAACACCCTGTACAGCATAGACCAGCATGGAAATTCGATTGATCTCGGAGATATTAAGGGAACCGGAAGAGTTTCAATTGCTGGAACCGGAAGGGTTTCCATGGCGGATAACGCCGTGCAGCTCTGCATCGTCAATGGCGCGGAAGGCTATATCTACACCGCCGCCGATGGCTTGGTGCAGATCACGGACGAGGATTTCCTGCCGGCCGACACGGTGGTCTATCAGGATGGCTATTTCATTTTCAGCGCAGTCGGAACGGGACAGTTCTTCATCTCGAACCTGCTGGACGGGACGTCCTATCTGGCAACGGATTTCGCTGACGCCGAGGGGCAGTCAGACAATCTTGTTGCGGTCTTCTCAAATCATAGGGAGGTGTTTCTGTTTGGGAAGAAGACAACGGAGGTTTGGTACAATTCCGGAAACCTGGACTTTCCCTTCAGCCGCATAGGTGGGGCTTTTATCGAGCGCGGTTGCGCCGCTGCTCATTCCATTGCACGGATCGACAACACTCTGATTTTTCTTGGCGAGGACAGGATCGTCTACCGGATGCAGGGCTACGTGCCGCAACGGATCAGCCAGCATGCCATAGAGCACACAATGGAAGCCTACACTACGGTTTCAGACGCCTTTGCGTTCTCCTATACGATGGCCGGGCATAAATTCTACGTGCTGACTTTTCCCACGGAAAAGGACACATGGGTTTACGACGCTTCGACAAGCCTCTGGCATCAACGGCAGTCGTTCGGTCTCTCCAGATGGCGCGTAAATGGGTATGCCGAAGCCTATGGCAAACACATGGTCATCGACTCCGAGGGCGGAATTGTCGGCGATATGAACCCCGACGCCTATGTGGAATACGGGAACACCATGCAGGGAATCGCTGCCGCCGCGCCGATCCATAGCGGACGCAAAAGACTGTTCATGCGCCGCCTGGAACTCGATATTGAAAGCGGTGTCGGGCTTACGTCCGGCCAAGGCTCTGACCCCCAGATCATGCTGGACTGGTCGGACGACGGCGGCAGGACATTCAGCGCAAGGCAGTTGTGGCGGTCGATGGGCAAGATCGGCGAATACCGCCAGAGGCTCAGGTGGAACCGCATGGGCTCGTTCCGCAATCGGATACTCAGGGCTATCATCGCCGATCCTATCAAGCGGACGGGAATAGCCGCCCATGCCGATCTCGACACAGGAACATCATGACCGAAGTTCAGCCCACCCCGGCGCGGGCGCCCATTGTCGATCCGAAGACCGGCGTGCTGACCTTGGCGGGTCGCGACTTTCTGGAGCGCCTTCTCGGAAGGACGGGCGGCGCCGGAGACCAAACGATCCTGAAGGTAAGGGGCGGTACCATATCGGTTGATAAGTCTGTCATCCGCTTCGATGGATCGACATCGGAATCCTTCCAAGGCAGCAACGTTATTATCGACGATTCCGACAACATGACCGTGCCCGGAACGGTGAACAACAGGGATGTCGGCGCGGATGGCACGAAGTTGGACGGGATCGAAGCTTCGGCGGAAGTGAATGATATCGTCGTTTTCGAGACCGTGGTGGACCAAGCCGATCTGGCGTCAGGTGGCACAAAGGTCGTTCTTGACGCCGTTACTGGCGAGCAATGGAAAGTCAGAGAGATATTCCTGTCAGGGGCCGGAACGAACTTCAGCGGCGGCGACAGGCTTTTGGACATCGGTCAGGGGTCAATCATCTATAGCACGATCCCCGCAGCGACATTGCAGGCGCTCGCGGCTTCCAGATGGGGCGATACTGGAGCTCCCTTTCCGGCAACAGCATCGGATCTCACCACGGAAACCGCGCTCGGTACCGACATCGTGGCTCAATATTCCGGAGGGACCGGAGACTACACGGCGGGTTCATGCACGATAGTTATCATTGCGGAGCGCGTAGCCCCGTGATCCGCGATGCGACGGAAGGCGATATCGCTCAAGTCGTATCTCTCGGGCACGATGCTTTTGACAGAGGCGGCTATGATAGCTTTGTTTCCTTCGATCCTCTTTCGGCCGCTAGATCCGCTCGGGCGTTCATGGAAAGCCAGAATGTCGCTTTCGTCGTGATTGATCACAACCGGCTTGTCGGCATGGCGGCGGCTCTCATTGCACCGCTCTACTTCAATCATGCGGAGCGTCTTGCCCAGGAAATTTTCTGGTGGATAGAGCCGGAGCACGTACGCGAGACATCTGATTTGATATCGGCGCTGGAGAAGTCGGCAAGGGAGAAAGGTGCAACGGTGATGATGATTCCGGCGTTAACGGCTTCTGCCGGGCGACTCTATCGACGGATGGGCTATAGCCCCATGGAGCACTATCACATGAAGGTATTGACATGAGTACGGGTGCGGGAATCGCGGCTGCCGCCGGCATCGGCGCGGTCGGCAGTCTCGTTGGCGCTAGCGAGCAATCGGACGCCTATGAGGATGCCGCGTCTGCTCAAATGGCGATGTACCGGCAGACGCGCGAGGATCTGGCGCCCTATCGTGACATTGGCTATGCGGCCCTAGACGTACTCGGCCAGATGTTCATCCCTGGCTATGGCGCGACTTCGGAGAGCGACGACCGGATAAACGACCAAATAGCGGATCTCGAAAGGGAAAGGGATTCGCTAGGAGGTAGGAACTTTTTGCAGCCGTCCGGGGAATCCCGCTCAGTATTGGGTGGGGCGAACGATAGACGGCAAGCCCGGCGCGGAGGGTCCGTTCGTAACGCCGGGAGGGCCGCCGAAATCAACCGGCAAATTGCCGCCCTGCAAGCGCAGAGGGGTCAGGCGGGTCAAGAGCAGACCCAGGCCGCGCCGGATTACAGCGCTTTCTACAAGTCTCCCGGCTATGAATTCCGCTTTGACGAAGGTACTCGCGCTCTGGACAGGTCGGCGTCTGCGCGCGGCCGGCTGCGCTCCGGCGCTCATGAGCGGGAGTTGATCCGTTATGGGCAGGGCGTGGCGTCCAGTGAGTTTAACAACTATGCCAATCGCTTGGCTTCGCTAGCCGGGCTTGGGCAGACATCCACCGGGCGGACCGGGCAGGCCGGCGCATCGGCCGCTAGCTCCCAGGGGGCCTATCTTGCGGGCGCGGGCACGGCGCGGGCCTCGGGCTATGTCGGCGCGGCAAACGCGGCTACCCAGGGCATCGGGAACTATCTCTACTTTGCCGGGCTACAGAACCAAGGACAAAATCCATGAGACTTCCCGCGCTTCACACCAAGGAACTGAACGTCCCCGGCATCATGCAAGCCCAGCAGGATTACCGGCTTGGCGAGGCGAAGCTTGCGAAGTATGGCCGGGAAGCCGAGAAGGAAGAACTTCTGACTGGCGCAAGGCAAAAGGCGATAGGCGGCGACGAAAGCGCCTTGAATACCATTGCCAGCATAGAGGGACCGGAAGCCGCGCAAAAAATTCTGGAATACGGCAGCGCCAAGGACGAGAGATCAACAGAGAAATTCATGCGGGATGCGCCTCTTGTATACAGGGCCATCCAGGACCTTGGGGAAAGCCCGTCGCCGGTTCAGATCGAGGAAGCGATTGGCCGGCTGACAACGCAGCGTGTCGATGCAGCAAACCTGGGCATTTCCGAAGACCTGATCGCCGCCGCACGGAAGGGCGACCCCGGAGCGCTCAAGAAGATACCCTTGTTGCTGGCCGCAACGGCGGAAGCTATCCAGAAACAGGCTCGGGGATACGAGACGGAGCCGAGGAAGACTCGCCAAGTGCTTCGCGGCGGTAAGCCGGTCGGACAGGAATGGAACCCGACCTCGGGCCAATGGGAAGACACCACTGATATGCCGGTCAAGCTTGGCGTCCAGGCGGCCGAGTTGGGTGGGATTTCTTCCAGTGAGCCAGTTAAGGAAATCCCCGTCGAAAACGTTCCGGAAGGAACGGACGTGAGCATGGCGACTGGTGCCGGCGGTGCGGTGAGAAACTTTTTCAACACGGCGACGGATGCTTTTGGCTGGGGCCTCGCAAATCCAGACAACGAGAAGGCCACGCGCCTTCTGAAGCGTCTCAGCGTCGAGACGAATCTTGTGTTGGCCGCTTCATCCGTGGATGGCAAGGTTTCCAATTACATTCGTGAGCGCATTGCCGAAATGGAAGCTTCAGCCAATAAGATCACCCAAGGCGATGAACGCACCCACAAGACGATTGAAGAATTGGTTATCTCTCTCTCGCAACGGCACAATTCCCTTGCAAGAATGGTGAACAATCCCAAGGGCTTCTCCAAGAAAGACGTGGCCCGCGCCCAAGCTTCGCACGCCCCACTGAAAGAGCTGATCGATCAATATCAAACCCTTCTCGATAATTGGGGCAAAAGTGGAGAGCCGGCCGGGGAAACCGGCTTGGAGGAAACCTCAACCGAAGACCTCAAGAAGCAACTCGGAATCGAATAATGGCTGGCACTCTCGAAGCCCTGCTGGAACTTGAGAAGCGCGGCGAGCTTCCTGCTGCCCAGCAATCGGCGTTGGATGAGCTTCGGAGGCGCGGAGAAATCCCCCAACGCCACGAGCCGGCCTCATTTTCGAGGGGAATGGAATTCGTCGGCAAAGGCGTTACGAAAGGCCTGGCGCATGTGGCTGGAGCGCCTGTGGATATTGCCACGGCTGGTATCAACCTCGCGACAGCCGGTGTCGAGAATCTGACAGGAAAAGATATCCCTGGAGTGCCTATCGAGCGCCCTATTGGAGGCTCGCAATCCATTTCGGAAGCCTTGAGCGGCGAAGCCACTCTGATGGGCAGGCCGCAGCCTGAAGAGGCTCCTGTCGAGATCCCGCCCTTGACCTATGGGGACATCTCCGACGTGCCGAGCCGTTTTCGTCCAGCAGCGAGATTCGGCGAAGTCCTTGGGGAAAGCGCGCCGCTCGCGGCCTATCCCTTGGCAAGGGCGGGGCAGCTTCTTACGAAGCCTGCGACCGGCGTTACAGCCCCCTTGGTCGAGCAAGCCAAGACTCTCGGGCCGGGGATGTTCGCTGCTCAAGAAGCGGCAATTGCGACGGGGGCCGGAATAGGCGAGGCGACGATGGAAGCGGTTGCCCCCGGAAACAGGTGGGCACAAATGGGCGGCGGTCTAACGGGCGCCTTGTTGAGTCCCGCAAGTCTCTTTGCCCAGTCGTCTTCCAAGTTGGCGCAAACTGTCCGACGGACCGCCGAGACCATGACGCGAGAAGGTACGGAAACGGGGGCTGCGAGACAGTTGCAGGAGATGACCCAACGCTTTGGCGAAAGTCCAGGTGTTCTTGCCGAGCAACTGCGGAAGCCTGGGCTGCCATCTGCAACCCCTGCCCAGAAAACGGCGAGCCCGGCACTGACGGCATTGCAACAGAGAATGGTCCGGCATGACGCCAATCTTGGCTTGGATGTGCGGCGCCAGACCGAGCAAGCCATTCGCGAGGTGCGTCAGGCATTCGCCCTTCTGGCAAGTCGTGGAGATCCGGAAAGCCTTGCCTTGCTTGGCAAGGCCAAGCAACAGCACTGGAATGATCTCATTGACCGCGAGGTCGCTCGGGTCGAAGAGCAACTGGCCGGTGCGGCGGAAAGTGTCAAGCCGACATCTCCTCAGGCACGGACGCAGGCCAACATAAAAGCCCGCGAGCTTCTTGAGGGTGCCCTGAAGGATGCTCGGAAAGAGGAGAAAGTCCTTTGGGGTGATGTGGACAAGTCCATCGATGTGGCGCCGGTCGAGCTTGGCAAGACCTACAAGGATGTTACGGGTGATCTCCTGGAAGGCGAGAGCCTGAATGTCTCTAACAAGGCGATTCTTGCCTCGATAAAGGCTTGGACCAGGAAGAAGAAGCCCAAAACACCTACGTCTGGGGATATGCTGCGCCTGCGAAGCCGCATTATTTCCGAAATGCGTAATATCCGTGGCGGGCAGGCCCCGGATTGGGATCTTCACCATCGTTTGGATAACATTCAGATCGCCATCGTGGACGATCTTGAGGGCGTTGACGAAGCCGCCAAGACGGCTCGCGACTTCTCCAGGGAGATGCATGACCGGATTACTCGCAGCGCGGCCCAGCGGGCTTTGGGCAGGGACGTTCGCGGAGCGGAGCGAATTCCGGAAGAGTTGACGCTTGAGAAGACCCTTGCATCCAAGCCAGGTCCGGAAAGGGCCGTGGCTTCAAGGGAAATGGAGCGGGCCGTAGAACCCTTCCAAAGCCTTCCATCGACTTCGCGCCCAAGAGATATGATGGAGGCCCAGGAGGAGATGGTCAGGGATCTGGCGTCATCGACCATCGACCAGACGACGGGGCGTATTCGCCCTGGCGCCCTTGCCACTTTCAGGGAGCGAAACAAGGATCTTCTGCAAAGATTTCCGCAGCTCGCAAGAACTCTAACGACGGCGCAGACCACGACACAGAGGTATGGAGACAGGCTTAAGACCCTCGCGAAACGGGACAAGACGGTGCGGGAGAATGCCGCCTTCAAGAAGGTACTTTCTTTTGAAGACCCGAAACGGAGTATCGCTGCGGCCATGGACAGCCGTTTCCCGGTTTCCGATCTTTCTCGGATCTTTCAGATGGCGCGCACGAACCCGAACGCTCTCAAGGGGGCAACAAGGGCCACGGTCGATGTCCTGATCCGAAAAGCCACGGATGCCAAGACGGGATTGATTTCCGGCGAACGCCTGAAGGGCCTATTGGAAGAGAACAATCTATCCGAAGTCGCGAGGAAGTACGGTGTTCTGACGGTTGGGCGTCAGCGTCGGCTGAAGGTTATTGCAGATGAGGCCGCCAAGCTTGAAGCGTCGATGAAATTTGGCGGCGAGGTTGGGGAGATCGTTGG
>Ga0224504_10000572_pt1 | contig 16466 bp, 17 predicted proteins | sample SF_Oct11_sed_USG_3_FD_170160 | JGI IMG/M metagenome (GOLD analysis project Ga0224504, IMG submission 170160) | Sediment microbial communities from San Francisco Bay, California, United States - SF_Oct11_sed_USGS_24 | ecosystem: Environmental > Aquatic > Marine > Sediment | place: USA... | reverse complement strand
AGACAGCTGCAAAGCAGCCAACATGCGCCTGCTGGACTTCCTGAAGGGTGTTGAGGAAGGTGACGTCCTCAGGGTCGAATACCTGAGAAACGGCAAGGTGGGTTCGGTGGAAGTCGAACCCCGCGTCATTGCTGACAATAAATTCATCTGGTTGGGCGATCGTGGGTCAAAGGAGCTGCATGCGATGCCTGCGCCCGCGGTTCCCCCGGAAATGATAGGGCGTTTTGACATGCAGTTTGGCTTGCCCTGGGTCGAGTCGGGTCTTGGCGACCTCGAACTCGTGGAATTGAACGAAGGTCTGGGCCGTTACTTCGGTACCGACAAGGGATTACTCGTGGTGAAGGCGCCGGATTCCGATGCGTTCGAACTGCGTGATGGTGACGTAATCCAGAGCATTGATGGGCGAGAGCCAAAGGATGTGCGGCATGCTCTGCGTATCCTGGGGTCCTACCAGGCAGGCGAAAAGCTCGAACTTGGCATCATGCGGGACAAGAAAAGGGTCAAGGTTGATGTCGAAATTCCGGCCGATTATCACGGCAACCTGCAGGACGTTATCGAAATCGAGGTTCTTCCTGCAGCAGCGCCCGTAACGACGATTATTGAACCGGTTCCGGCCGCCGCTCCGGCTCCGACGGTGATTGTGGAGGTTGGTTCCTGATTAACCCGAACTGAAAGCACATGGGCGCGCGTGGCTTTGCTACCATGCGCGCCCATGTTTATTTCGGACTTCGACTATGACCTCCCGCCGGAGCTTATCGCCCGCTATCCGGCGTCGGACCGTCGCGGCAGCAGACTACTGGCTGTTGGCGATGACATCGCCGATCTGGGATTTGCGGAGCTGCCCTCGCTGCTCAGAGCGGGTGACCTGCTCGTATTCAACGATACGCGAGTAATCAAGGCACGCCTTGCTGCGCGCAAGGAAACGGGCGGCAAAGCCGAGATTCTAGTTGAGCGCATAGAAAACGATCGTGTGGCACTTGTGCACATTCGCGCCAGCAAGTCGCCGAAACCGGGCAGCCGCCTGATGATCCAGGGCGGTGCCGAAGCCACGGTCGTTGCCCGCGATGACGATCTTTTCGTGCTGAAGTTTTCGGTGGATTTGCTGCCGTATCTCGACGCACACGGCGACGTGCCGCTGCCTCCCTACCTCGAGCGCGAGGCGGACGAGACAGACGTAGAGCGATACCAAACCGTTTATGCCAGGGACCCGGGCGCTGTGGCGGCGCCGACAGCGGGCCTGCACTTCGACGACGCGATGCTCGACGAAACGCTTGCCGCCGGAACGCGCCACGTTCACGTCACCTTGCACGTCGGCGCAGGGACGTTTCAATCATTGCGTGAAGAGCATATCGAGGAGAACCGGCTGCACAGCGAACGGGTTGAAGTGGGTCAGGCGTGCGTCGATGCAGTGGAGGAAACGAGAGCTGCCGGTGGTCGCGTGATTGCCGTCGGGACGACGTCCGTGCGGGCACTTGAATGTGCGTCCGCGGGCGGCCACCTGGCAGCATTCAACGGGGAAACCGACCTGTTCATCCTGCCCGGTTACGAATTTCGATCGGTCGATGCAATGATTACGAATTTTCACCTGCCGCAATCCTCCCTGTTGATGCTCGTTGCGGCTTTTGCCGGCAAAGACCGCATACTCGATGCCTACCGGCACGCGGTACGTGAGAAGTACCGCTTCTTCAGTTACGGTGACGCCATGTTCCTGACTCCGGAAAGCGCAGCATGAAACTTACGGTTAGACAGTCATCTGGCGCAGCGCGCACCGGCACGCTGGAATTTCGCCGGGGCAACGTGCAAACGCCGGCCTTCATGCCGGTCGGCACGTATGGCACGGTGAAAAGTGTGACTCCGGAGGAAGTAGCGGCCGACGGGGCCGAAATCATCCTCGGCAATACCTTTCATTTACTCATGCGGCCCGGAACCGAAGTCATTCGCAAGCACGGTGGCCTGCATGAATTTATGAACTGGCACGGCCCTATTCTGACGGACTCCGGTGGTTTCCAGGTGTTCTCGCTCGCGGCCATGCGCAAGCTTTCGGAGGAGGGCGTGAAGTTTCAGTCGCCGGTCAACGGTGACGAGGTGTTCCTGACGCCCGAAAAGTCGATGGAGGTGCAGCACGACCTCAATGCCGACGTCACGATGATCTTCGATGAGTGCACTCCTTACCCGGCAAGCGAGCAGCAAGCACGCGAGTCGATGGAGCTCTCACTGCGCTGGGCGCGGCGTAGCCGGCAGCGCTTTGATGAGCTCAAGAGCGAGGAGCCGGATCGAGGCGAGGCGTTATTCGGCATCGTGCAAGGCGGCATGTACGGTGCCCTGCGTGAGGAGTCCCTGGCAGGTCTTACGGATATAGGTTTCGATGGTTATGCAATCGGAGGTCTGGCAGTTGGGGAGCCCGAGGCAGAGCGTATTGAAGTCCTCGACGAATTGATGCCGAGAATGTCGGTTGATGCGCCGCGCTATTTAATGGGCGTTGGTACGCCTGTTGACATTGCCGAGGCTGTTCTGCGCGGTGTGGACATGTTTGACTGCGTGATTCCGACCCGGCATGCGCGCAACGGACAGTTGTTCACATCAGGTGGCAACGTCAAGTTCCGGCATGCCCGTTACCGCGACGATACGTCCGCACCGGACCCGGAGTGTGGCTGCTATACCTGCCGAAATTACAGCCTTGCCTACCTGCGGCACCTGGAGAAATGCGGAGAAATTCTGGGTCCGCGCCTGGCGACTATTCATAATCTTCACTACTATCAAAAACTTATGCGTCAAATTCGGGAGGCGATCGGCGCGGGAACTCTCGCTGATTTCGCCGCGGAGCTTCGTTTGACCTACGCAAAGTAGCGCCGTAACGCCTGAAAGGGCTTGCGTTCTTTATTCTCGCCCCCAACTCGATCCCTTATGCCATAATACCGCGCTGTTTTTCGGGGATAATTCATGGATTTCTTTATTCAAAACGCTTACGCGCAAGGCGCGGCACAGGGCGACGGCACCAGCTTCATCATCATGATGGTATTGATGTTCGCCGCTTTCTATTTTCTTCTCATTCGACCGCAGCAGAAGAAACAGAAGCAGCACACGGAACTCGTAGCCGGGCTGAAGGTTGGCGATGAAGTACTGACAGCCGGTGGCATTCTCGGCAAGATCACGGGCGTCAGCGAGCACTACGCTGTAGTAGCCATCAGTGATAACACCGAGATCAAGATTCAGAAGGCCAGCGTTTCGATGGTCGTACCCAAAGGCACGTACGACGAAGCATGAACAAATACCCTTCGTGGCTGAATGCACTGGTTCTCGCCATTCTACTGGCGGGTTGCCTGTTGGCGTTGCCCAACATATACGGTAGCGTCGAAGCCGTTCAGATCGCCGACAATGACGGCGTTGCCTACGACGAAGCGCGGCTCGACGAGTATGTTCGCGTTGTCGAGAACGCGGGGGTCACACCAGAGGCTGCCTTTCTCCAGGATGGCCGCGTCGTTATGCGCTTTAACAGCACCGAAGATCAGGAAATCGCCGGGGAGCGCCTGAAGGCGGCGTATGAGCGCGATGCAAATGTCGCGGCGACGCTTGCGCCCCGGTTGCCCGATTGGGTTCGCAAGCTGGGGCTGAATCCGATGAGTCTCGGTCTCGATTTGCGTGGCGGCGTCTACGTATTGCTCGAAGTCGACATGGCAACCGCTATTGACAGTCGCATGAAGGGCTACCAACAGGATTTCGACGACCGCTTGCGTGATGCGCGCATTCGTCATCGAGTCGATCTTGCGGATCAGAGATTGTCGATCCGGCTGACCAGCGCCGAAGACGCGCAAGCCGCGCGGGCCATTATCGAGCGCACGGACCCGAACCTGCTTGTCGGCAACGGCGCTGACGGCAATTCTTTGACGGTGCGTATGAGTGAAGCGCAAATCAAAGAGCGCCAGGATTTCGCAATCGAACAGAACCTGACGACGCTGCGCAATCGCGTTAATCAGCTTGGCGTTGCGGAGCCGCTCGTGCAGCGACAGGGTGTGGATCGCATCGTTGTGCAGCTCCCCGGCGTGCAGGACCCGAATCAACTCAAACGCATTTTGACGGCAACGGCCACGCTCGAATTTCGTCTCGTCGACATGTCCGGTGATGAGCCCGGTTCGCGCCGTTACCCGGGGCGCGGCGATGAGAGCTCGCAGGTTCTGAAGCGCCAGGTTATCGCGTCGGGTGATCAGATCATCGATGCGAGAACCGGTAGCGACCAGGGCCAGCCGATCGTTTCCATTACGCTGGACTCAGCGGCAGGCGAACGCATGCTGCAGACGACGATGGATAACCTGAACAAGCCGATGTCGACCGTGTTCATCGAGTCGCGTCGCGAGACGGTGATGCGCAATGGCGTCGAGGAGCAGCGCACCGTCAAGACTGAAGAGGTCATCAATACCGCGACCATTCGCGGCGTTTTCAAGAACCGATTCCAGATTAGTGGATTGACGCCGGCCGAGGCATATGACCTTGCGCTGCTGCTGCGTGCCGGCGCGCTGGCTGCGCCGGTCTACACGATTGATGAACGTACGATCGGCCCGAGCCTTGGTCAGGACAACATTGATCGCGGCTTCAACGCGATCAAGATCGGTTTTCTCGCCGTAATCGTTTTCATGGCCATCTACTACCGCGCGTTCGGCCTGATCGCGAATGTCGCACTGTTGTCGAACCTTGTGTTCATCGTCGCGATGTTGTCGGTCCTGGGAGCGTCGCTTACTTTGCCAGGCATTGCAGGCATCGTGTTGACGGTCGGTATGGCGGTCGATGCCAATGTGCTCATATTCGAACGAATACGCGAAGAGCTTGCGGGGGGCGCGCCGCCTCAGAGCGCGATCAATGCAGGCTATGAAAAGGCCTTATCGTCGATTACCGATGCCAACATAACGACCTTGATCGCGGCCGTTGTGCTGTTCGCGATTGGCACCGGTCCTGTCAAGGGATTTGCTATTACGCTGTTGCTCGGCATCATCACCTCGATGTTCACTGCCATCGTCGGCACGCGCGCGATCGTCAACCTGATATTTGGCGGCCGCAAGCTGCAATCGTTGCCCGTTTAGGAATCAGACATGCGATTAATTAAGACCAAGACAACTATCGACTTTCTGAGTTCGGGTCGACGAAAAATCGCGCTGGCCATTTCGGCCGTGTTAGTGGTTGTGTCGCTCGTCTCATTAGCGACCCGTGGTCTGGAGTTCGGTATCGACTTCACGGGCGGCATTTTGCTTGAAGTCGGTTACGAACAGCCTGCAGACCTTGAACAGATCCGCGGCAGCTTGAGCAACGCTGGCTTTGAGGATGCACAGGTTCAGCTTTTTGGCAGGGAGACCGATGTACTGGTTCGACTGCCGCCACAGCCCCAGGAAAGTTCCGAAAGCGTGCGGCAGCGTCTGCAAACCACGCTCGAGTCCGGTGGGCAAAACATCGATTTGCGCCGCGTCGAAAGCGTCAGCGCGCAGGTCGGTAGCGAGCTTGCCGAACGCGGTGCGCTTGCCATGGTTGTTGCGCTGCTATTGATCTTTATTTACGTCATGATCCGCTTTCAGTGGAAGTTTTCGGCAGGTGCTGTTGCCGCACTCGCTCACGACGCAATAGTGACCGTTGGCTTTTTCTCGATTTTCCGTTTCCCATTCGACCTGACAGTCGTGGCGGCAGTACTTGCCGTGATCGGTTATTCGCTGAACGACACGGTCGTGGCGTTCGATCGTATTCGCGAGAACTTCCTGTCGCTGCGAGGCGTGTCGGCGGAAGACGCGATGAATACGTCGATCAACGAGATGCTGGCGCGTACGCTGATAACCGGTCTCACGACCCTGCTCGTACTGGCCGCACTGCTGGTACTCGGTGGTGAGTCGATTGCGCCGTTTTCGATCGCGTTGATCGTGGGCATCATCATTGGTACGTACTCGTCGATCTACACGGCGAGCGCGACGGCGCTAGCACTGAACGTCAACCCGCAGGATCTCATCGAGCCGATCAAGAACCCGGAACTCATCGACGATCTGCCTTAATTTGGGGACAGTCACCTTATCTTGGTGACAGTCGCCTAATTTCCGCAGGACCAACGTCCCACCAGGCATCGAGAATTGCCCTAGAGAAACGGTGACTGTCCCCAAGATAAGGTGACTGTCCCTATGCGAGGATCGCCTTGATGTCGTGTGCGCAGAGTTTGGCGAGTCCCGCATACACCTTCGGGGTGCCGCACAGGATGTGGCCCGAATCCATGTAGTTCTCGCTGCCATCGAGGCCGCTGACAATGCCGCCCGCTTCGCGGATGATCAATGAGCCGGCCGCGACATCCCAGGAGTTGAGGCCCGTCTCCCAGAAACCGTCCAGGCGCCCGGCTGCGACGTAACAGAGGTCGAGCGCAGCCGCGCCCGGTCGGCGCACACCCGCCGTATTCTTGACGACCTTGCCCAGCATTTCGAGGTAAGGGCCCATGTCGCTGTCTTTCTGCCGAAACGGGAAGCCCGTTCCGATCAGCGCGTACTCCATTTCCTTGCGGCCACTGACGCGTATCTTTCGACCGTCCAACGTTGCACCCTCACCGCGAGCGGCAGCGAAGATCTCCTGTCGCAACGGGTCGTAAACCGCGGCGGCTTCCATGCGGCCCTTGACCTGCACGCCTACCGACACGCAGAACTGTGGAAATCCGTGCAGGAAGTTGGTTGTTCCATCGAGCGGGTCGATTATCCAGACTGTGTCTGATTCGCCCTGCGGGCCGGATTCCTCGGCGAGGATCGCGTGGTCGGGATAGTGAGTCTTGATGACTTCGATGACCGCGGCTTCCGCTGCGCGGTCGGCATCACTGACGAAATCGTTGTGGCCTTTCTTCTCGACTTTGAGTTTTTCGAGCTTGGGGATGTGCCGAATGAGTATGGCGCCGCCACGGCGAGCTGCCATCACGGCTACATTCTGTAGTGCGTTCATGAAACGATTCCGTCAATGTAAAAGAGCTGCGCGGCCGGTTCGGGCGGGCGGGGCCTGTCCGTCAGGGCCGCAGGGGCGGTAGAATACCCGACTTTCAGCTGTCTGTACCATAAAATGTCGATACGTATCGTCCTCGTCGGAACCACCCACCCGGGAAATATCGGGGCGGTCGCGCGTGCCATGAAGAACATGGGTCTCAGCGATCTGGCACTCGTGAACCCGAAGTATTTCCCTCATGAGGATGCGACGGCAAGAGCGTCGGGCGCATCAGACATTCTCGATAATGCCACCGTTGTCGATGCGCTGGCTGAAGCCCTGACCGACTGCGTCTATGTCGCCGGGGCGAGTGCTCGCTCAAGGACCATCAACTGGCCGTCGATGGGGCCGCGAGACTGCGCCGAACGCATGATCCAGGAATCCGGTAACGGCAAGGTTGCCGCAGTGTTCGGGCCGGAGAAGACTGGTTTGCATAACGACGACCTGGATCTGTGCCACACGCTGCTGACGATACCGACCGACCCGAGTTTCAGTTCTCTGAATCTCGCCATGGCCGTGCAGGTGCTGACTTACGAGTTGCGGGTTGCCAGCATGCTTGATGAAGGACCGGTGTTCGATGTCGAGGCACCGCCCGCAACGGGCGAGGAGATGGAGCATTTCTACAAGCACCTTGAGAACGTGCTGACCGATATCCAGTTTCTGGATCCCGAGAATCCGAGGCACCTGATGCGGCGTATGCGGCGGCTTTTCATTCGGGCGCGCCCCGACAAGAACGAGGTCAATATCCTGCGAGGGATCCTGACGGCCGTTGACAAGACTCGAAATGATGACTGAAGACTATATTTACCTCGACTACGCAGCCTCGACTCCGGTCGATCCGCGCGTTTTCGATCGAATGCGCGAGTGCAGCGCGGCAACCTGCGCAAATCCATCGTCCACCCACGCGGCGGGCCGCATGTCGCAGGACATCATCGCGAACGCAGCCACCCAGGTGGCCGACTTGCTCAATATAGATCCGAAGACCCTGATCTGGACGTCAGGAGCGACCGAGTCGGATAACCTGGCCATCGCGGGGGGCGCACGCTACCGGGCGCATCGCGGCAAGCACATCGTGACCATGAGGACCGAACACAAGGCTGTGACCGACATGTTCGATACGTTGGCGAAAGAAGGCTTCGAAGTTACCTGGGTAGATCCAGGTCCAACCGGCTTGCTGGATCCGGCGGCGTTCGAAGCGGCATTGCGTGACGACACGCAATTTGCGTCGATCATGTTCGTCAATAACGAGACCGGCGTTATCCAGGACATCGAGGCGCTTGGCAATATTTGTCGCCAGCGCGACATCCTGTTCCACGTCGATGCCGCGCAGGCCGTTGGCAAGGTGCGGATCGACCTCGGCAAGCTGCCCGTAGACCTGCTGTCTCTGACCGGTCACAAGTTCTATGGCCCCAAGGGAATTGGCGCGCTGTACATTGCTGACCGCCCGGGTTGTCACGTCGAGCCGATCCTGTTTGGCGGCGGGCAACAGCGGCGCATGCGCCCTGGCACATTGCCCACCGAGCTGGTTGCCGGCCTGGGCATGACCGCCGAGATTGCCGCTGGGCGTATTGACGACGATCTCGCGCACCTGAGAAAGCTGCGCCATGCGCTGTGGGACGGTATCAGGGAGATCGACGGCGTTACGCTCAACGGTGACCCAAACGGGTTCCCGGGAATTCTCAATGTCAGCGTCGACGACATTGAAGGCGAGAGCCTGCTCCTCGCACTGGAGCCACTGTTGGTGGCAACCGGCAGTGCCTGCAATTCAAAGAGCCAGGAGCCGTCATACGTGCTCCGCGCCCTGGGCCTGACGGATTTGCAGGCGCAAAGCGCAATCCGCTTCAGTGTGGGCCGCCCAACCACGATGCCGGAGGTTGAATTCGCGGCGGGCCATTATCGTGCCGCCATCGAGAAACTCCGCGAGTTGGCTCCGGAGGTTGTCACATGAGCACCAATCCCTACAGCACGCGAGTCAGAGAGCTTTTTGCGATGACACCCCATGCCGGCGACGTGGTTGGTGCGAAAGCCGTCTCAATCAGCGATCAGGATGTCCGAATTCGGCTGTCCGCTGGTGTGGAGGATGGAATCGTGACGGCGATGCGTTTTCGTGCCTGGGGCTGTCCGCACCTGATTGCGGGAGCCGAGGCGGCCTGCGCTGCCCTTGAGGGGCATGCTGTTGCCGGGTTACCAATGTGGACTTCTGCCGATCTTATGCAAGATCTTCCTGTACCTGTGGAGAAAACCGGACGTATACTTGTCCTAGAAGATGCGGTTCGGTCGCTTGGGCAGAGATTGTGTGACGGAACCTGAATTGAATCCTCACAGGTAAATTTCTGGAAGACTTGCATGGCAATTTCACTGACGGACGCGGCAGCTGACCGCGTTCGCTCCTATATTGAAAAACGCGAAGATAGCCTCGGACTGCGCCTGGGCGTAACTCCGACCGGCTGTTCGGGCTACTCATATGTCATCAACTACGCCGAGGAAATCGGGGCTGATGACGTCATTTTTGAAGACAAGGGCATCAAAGTCGTTATCGACCCGGAGGCATTGGCCCTGATTGACGGTACGGAAGTCGATTTCGTCAAGAATGGCCTGAATGAGGCCTTCAGCTTCAGAAATCCCAATATCAAGGGTGAATGCGGCTGCGGAGAAAGCTTCACCGTCTAGGGCATGGATAGTCCTGTGCCTCAGAGCACAGGGACATGCGGCAGCGGCCTGGCGTAAGTGCTTCAACGCGCTACCGCCTCATAGTAGAATTACGCGTTTACGTCTTTACGCGCCCGGCCAGTCGCCGGGCGCTCATTATCATCACTTTGAAATAAGGAATTACACATGGCCGTTGAGCAGACGCTCTCCATCATCAAGCCTGATGGTGTACAAAAAAACCTGATCGGGGAGATCTACAGCCGCTTTGAAAAAGCGGGGCTGGAAATCGTTGCTGCCCGCATGATGCACCTCAGCGATGAGCAGGCACAGGGTTTCTATGCCGTACACAAGGAACGCCCCTTCTTTAATGACCTCGTTAGCTACATGACGTCGGGTCCCGTCGTTGTACAGGTACTGCAGGGCGAAGGCGCCATTGCGAAGAATCGCGAGATCATGGGCGCCACGAACCCGGCTGACGCCGAGGCGGGAACGATTCGTGCTGACTTTGCCGAGAGCATCGAAGAAAATATCGTGCACGGCTCCGACGCCGCGGAGACGGCCGCTGTCGAAATTGCGTTCTTCTTTGGCGACGACGGCGTTTGTCCGCGCACTCGATAAAGACCTGGATGTCCCTAAACACTGACAAGATCAACCTGCTCGGCATGTCGCAAGACATGCTCGAGCAGTTCTTTGCTGCGCGTGACGAAAAACCGTTTCGCGCGCGGCAGATTTTGCAGTGGATTTACCAGCGCGGCGTCACCGATTTCGACGAGATGACGGACCTCTCCAAGAAGTTGCGCGACCGGTTGAAAGAAGAAGCAGAAATCGTCTTGCCGGAATTACAGTCTCGCCACGATTCAAAAGACGGCACGGTTAAATGGTTGTTCGCCACCGATTGTGGCCAGGCAGTCGAAACTGTGTTCATCCCCGAACCGGGAAGAGGCACATTGTGTATTTCTTCCCAGGTTGGCTGCGCGCTTGACTGCGCTTTTTGCGCGACGGGAGCGCAAGGCTTCAATCGCAACCTGACCAAGGCCGAGATTATCGGCCAGGTGTTTGTTGCGAACAATGAATTGCCGCCGCGTGACAGTGGCGACCCGGCGGTTACTAACGTCGTTTTCATGGGCATGGGTGAACCGCTTGCGAACTATCGTAATGTTATTCCCGTCCTCAAGCTGCTCATTTCCGATTGGTCATATGGGCTATCGCGCCGTCGCGTGACGATCAGCACGTCCGGCATCGTGCCGCACGTTGATAAGCTGGGCGATGAGTGCAATGTGTCTCTCGCCGTATCCTTGCACGCGCCTAATGACGACCTGCGTAACGTCATCGTGCCGATCAATAAGCTGCATCCTATCGCGGATTTGCTTGATGCATGCTGGACCTATGCAGCAAAGCACGCCAATCGGTTTATCACCTTTGAGTACGTCATGCTGCGGGGCGTCAACGACTCAATCGCGCACGCCGATGAGCTTGTTGGTCTGCTGAAGAACAAGCCTGCGAAGGTGAATCTGATTCCGTTTAACCCGTTTCCGGGAACGATTTTCAAGCGTTCGTCGGCGGACACGATTCAGCATTTTCAAAACCGATTGCGTCAGAGCGGGCTCGTCGCAACAACACGCAAGACGCGCGGCGCTGATATAGATGCCGCATGCGGGCAGTTGGCTGGTAAAGTGAGCGATCGCGTACGCAATCGGCTTGGCGACAAGAAGATCGGTGACAGAAATATAAAGGTGGTTTCAGCGTGAAAAAGAGCGATTTCATTGGGGTGGTTCTGATGCTGGGACTGGCGTTATCGGGCTGCATTTCCACGACAACCGGTACGCCTGCGCCTGAAGCGGATGAGGCAGATGCAGCAGAGCTCAACTATCAGTTGGGAGCGCGCTATTACCAGAACCAGAAATATGATCTGGCGCGCGATCGTCTGATGCTTGCAACCGAACTGGATCCGAAAATGGCCAGAGCGTATACCACGCTGGGCATGACCTACGAGGCGATTGGCAATCTGCGCCTCGCAACCGAGTCCTACGAACGTGCTGTCAAAGTGGCGCCGAGAGACTTCGATGTGCAGAACGCCTACGCTGTTTTTCTTTGTCGCCAGCGTGACTATGAGGGTGCGAAGAAGCACTTCGCCAAAGCCGCCGAGCATCCGGAAAACGATAATGCCGAGCAGACGCTGACTAACGCCGGCCTGTGCATGGCACAAAAGCCGGATAATGCTGAAGCGGAACGATTCTACCGCGCAGCGCTCGAGCGCCGGGCCACTTACGGCGAAGCGCTCCTGCAACTTTGCCTGCTCAAGTATCAGCAACAGGACTACATGAGCGCGCGCGCTTTCCTGCAGCGTTTCATGAGTGCAAACAAAACATCTGCCGGCGTCTTGTACCTGGCGGCCGAGATCGAGGGCAAGCTGGGCAATGACAAAGGCCGCGCGGAGTACGTTAACCAGTTGTTACGCGATTACCCTGATTCACCCGAAGCCCGCAAGGCTATCGGTAACGGATAAACATGAGCGACGACGTCGACAACGAGCAGACTGAAGAGACAGAGGGCGATAGCCAGAGTCCGGTTGCCGGCGAACGTCTGGCGGAAGCGCGACGCAAGCAACAGATATCAGTCGTCGAGATTGCAAAAGAGTTGCACCTCGATGAGCCCAAAGTACGCGCACTCGAACGGAATGAATTTGACACGCTCGGCGCGCCGGTTTTTGCCAAGGGGCATTTGAAAAAATACGCACAGCTGGTCGGCGTGGATCCCGATGATGCGCTGACCGACTATTATCAGCTGACTCGGTCGGCGGATACTACGCCAGTAATTTCAATTCGCACCAGGCCGCGGCGGGAACTGACGCCCGGCCCCTGGATTGCGGTCATCGTCGTGATTATTGTTGCTGTTACGGCCTATTGGTGGTTAACCGTCCGGCCATTAACGCCGGAGCTGGAACCGGAAGCGCAACAGGAATCCGTGCTCCCCCAGGATGAGGACTCCGCACCCGAGGTTGTCGCGCTACCGGAGACAGAAGAGCCAGCGCCCGACGAGCCGGCAACGCCTGCACCCGAGCCCGAGCCGGTCGTCGAGGATACGCCGGAGCCAGTCGTAGAGCAGGCACCACAGTCTGTGGAAGATGGACAGCTCCTTCTGCTGGTAACCTACACGGGCGACTGCTGGACCGAGATTACTGATGCAAGCGGTCGTCGCTTGTTGTTTGCGCTCGGGAAGGACGGCCGCACGGTCGAACTGAGTGGCGTCGAGCCATTCAATGCGCTATTTGGCAACGTCGACAACGTGCGTCTACAAGTCAATGGCGAAGAATACGCCTTGCCGCCGACAGACCGTCCGGATCGCCCGATGCGCCTTACGATTTCCGGTTCCTGAGCCGGCACGCAATCACGGAATGACAGTGAAACCCAGAGCTATACGTGGAATGAATGACATCCTGCCCGGGGTGGCAAATACCTGGCGATACCTCGAGTCCGTGGTGCAGGACATTGTGCAGTCATACGGGTACGAGGAGATTCGCCTGCCAATACTCGAGTACACGGAACTCTTCAAACGCTCGATCGGTGAGGTGACCGATATCGTCGAGAAGGAGATGTATACGTTCGAGGACCGCAATGGCGAAAGCCTGACATTACGGCCTGAAGCGACGGCGAGCGTCGCCCGGGCCGGCATGACTAATGGTCTGTTGCATAACCAGAAGCAGAAACTCTGGACCTCGGGCCCGATGTTTCGTTACGAGAAGCCGCAGAAGGGCCGTTACCGGCAGTTTCACCAGTTCAACGTAGAGGCGCTCGGCTATGACGGCCCGGATATCGACGCCGAACTCATTATTATGAGCGCGCGCATGTGGCAGCGCCTCGGAATCGGCAAGATTCGCCTCGAGATCAACTCCCTTGGTGTACCGGAGTCGCGTGCGCGCTACCGTGAGGCGCTGGTCGGGTACTTTTCGGGCGTGAAAAACAGGCTGGATGAGGATAGTATTCGGCGCCTCGAGCAAAACCCGCTCAGAATCCTAGACAGCAAGAATCCGGATATGCAGGAGATTATCCAGGCAGCACCGGTCATGCTGGACTACCTCGATGACGAGTCGGTCGAGCATTTTGCAGGGCTGAAAGCGTTGCTGGATGCGGCAGGAGTGCCGTTCGAGGTGAATCCGCGGCTGGTTCGCGGACTCGACTATTACTCACGAACCGTGTTCGAGTGGATCACGGATGCGTTGGGCTCCCAGGGCGCTGTGTGCTCGGGTGGTCGCTACGATGGTCTCGTCGAGAAACTGGGTGGCCGTGCAACGCCGGCTGTTGGCTGGGCCATGGGTATCGAGCGTTTCGTTGCGTTGTACGAGGCGTGTGGTGGTGAATCACCGCTGACAGTGCCTGACGTGTATATTGCGGCGCTGGGCGAAGGAACTCAGGCGCGAGCATTTGCACTGGCCGAGGAACTTCGAGACCAGGTCGCGGGTATTCGTGTCGAGATGAATCTCGGCGGCGGCAGCTTCAAGTCGCAGATGAAACGCGCGGACAAGAGTTCGGCAGCATACGCGCTGATCCTGGGTGAGCAGGAGCTCAGCCAGGACCGCATCGGTCTCAAGCCGCTGCGTAGTGGTGATGAACAAGAGAGCATTGCGCTGGACGATCTGGCCGCAGTGTTGCAGGGAAAATTGAGCGGCGCATAGCCGCGGGTTAATAAAGGCAGTTTTGTGGACGACTTACTTTCGGAAAAAGAACAGATTGAACAGATTCGCTCATGGTGGTCAGAGTATGGCGGCTACGTAATTGGCGGTCTTGGTCTCGGTATCGCGGTACTCGCCGGCTACAATTATTATCAGAATAGCAAGCTCGAGGCGCAGCTCGAAGGTTCGGCAATGTACGAATCGCTTACGCAGCATGTTGTTTCCGGCAGCCTCGAAGAGGCGGAGATTGTTGCCAGCGAGCTCGGCATGAAATATGCCGATACGAGTTATGCGGCTCAGGCGAAACTTGCGATGGCACGCCTGTATATGGACAAGAATCGCGATCAGGATGCGATGGACATACTCAATGAGCTGCTTGCCAATCCGGCTGACGAGGCAACCAAGCATGTCGCCCGCGCCAGGCTTGCCCGTTTGCTGGCCTACCAGGGTAAACAGCAGGAGGTCATCGACCTGCTCGAAGACCAGGATAGTGAGGCATTTGCCGCGATTTACAACGAGCTGCTTGGTGACGCCTATTACGCCCTCGGGCGTATCGAGGATGCACAGGCAGCGTATCAGCGCGTAATGCTCGACCCATTGGCGACCGCAACTGTCGACCAACAGCTCGTGCAATGGAAAGCACTGGACCTTCCTGAGCCAGCTGCTGAAGAGCCCACCGTGGCGGAACCTGAAGCGCAGGAAATCGTAGACGAACCGGCAGCCGAGGAGCCGGCAGCCGAGGAACCCGCGGTTGACGAGACAGTCGAACCTTCCGAGGCAGAGGAATAACGCGTGAAGAAAGCGGTGCGCATTATCGGACTGATTGCTGCGGGCTCGCTGCTCGCGAGTTGCGGGCTGTTCGGCGACGAGGACGAAGAGCTCGAGCCGATGGAGCTGGTCGATATCGACCAGGTAGTCAAGGTCAAGAAAATCTGGAGTTCGAAAGTTGGTGGCAAGTCCGAGTTTCTGCGAGTTGCACTGAGGCCAGCCACTGATGGCAGCCGCATCTACGCGGCAAGCCGGGATGGCAACGTGACCGCATACGACCCTGAAAGCGGCAAACAGGTCTGGCGTAACGAGCTTGATATCGAATTGACGGCTGGGCCAGGTGTAGGCGAGGGCTATCTCGTTGTTACCGCAAAAGACGGATTTGCGATTCTGCTTGACGCCTCTACAGGCGAGGAAAGATGGCGTGCAGACATCGCCGGCGAGTCGCTCGCGCAACCGCTTATTAAGGGCGAGTCGGTTGTTGTCCAGACCATCGATAACCGCCTGCAGGCGTTGTCTGTATTTGACGGCCGCAGTCGCTGGTCGGTCGTGCAAACTCCTCCGGCGCTGACGATGCGAGGCTCGTCGAGCCCGGTAAGCGTAGGCAACACGGTCATAGCAGGCTTCGACTCGGGGCGCCTGGTCGCCGCGGATATCGACACCGGCACGATCATCTGGGAGTCGTTGCTGGCCCCGCCGCAGGGTCGTTCAGACCTGGATCGCCTGTCAGACATTGATGGTTCGATGGCTATCGTCAGCCAGGATCTGTACGCGTCCGGCTACCAGGGGCGCCTTGCCGCTATCGCCTCGGAGTCAGGGCAGATATTGTGGAACCGCGATATTTCCTCGTATGAGGGTGTTGCCGCTGATTGGACCGGTCTCTATACGGTCAGTGACAACGGGGAAATTGTGGCGATGGGGCGCCAGAACGGCAACGAATCCTGGCGCAACGCATCGCTTCTGCGTCGTGAACCTACATTGCCTGTTCCGTTTGGCACGACCGTAGTTGTCGGTGACCTCGAGGGGTATCTGCATTTCTTCAATACGATCGACGGCGAAGCCGTCGCGCGGGTCCGCCTTGGCAGTGCGGCAATAACGGCCGATCCGTTCGTAATGGCCAATCGCCTCTACGTTCAGAGTGATAGCGGCCAGATCGCTGCCTACGTTCTGGTTGATGATCGTCCGCAACGCAGCGCGACTGACAGCGCGGAAGACGAATCTTAAGTCGCGGCGGTGATGGTGCTATCTGATGCTTCCTGTCATCGCGCTAATCGGCCGGCCCAACGTAGGCAAGTCCACACTTTTTAATCGGCTTACGCGCTCGCGTGACGCACTCGTTGCCGATTACCCGGGACTGACGCGCGATCGCAATTACGGTTTCGGGAAACTCGGGCCTATTCCC
>Ga0224504_10000571_pt1 | contig 16476 bp, 15 predicted proteins | sample SF_Oct11_sed_USG_3_FD_170160 | JGI IMG/M metagenome (GOLD analysis project Ga0224504, IMG submission 170160) | Sediment microbial communities from San Francisco Bay, California, United States - SF_Oct11_sed_USGS_24 | ecosystem: Environmental > Aquatic > Marine > Sediment | place: USA... | reverse complement strand
TATCGTCAGGAAGAACCTCTCCAGCGAGCTCGGCTTCTCGAAGGAACACCGCGACCTCAACATCCAGCGTATTGGTTTTGTCGCCAGCGAGATCACGAAGAACGGCGGCATCGCCATCTGTGCGCCGATCGCACCGTACACCGCGACCCGGCGCTACGTTCGCGACCTGATCGAGCCCGTGGGTGGCTTCGTCGAGATTCACGTCTCCACGCCGCTGGAGATCTGCGAGCAGCGCGATCGTAAGGGCCTCTATGCCCTGGCACGTGCCGGTAAGATCAAGGAGTTCACCGGTATCTCGGATCCTTACGAGACGCCTGAGAGCCCCGAGATGGATATCGACACCATCGGTATCTCGCCCGATCTCGCCGCGCATCGTATATTAGTGAAACTCGAGGCGATGGGATTTATCAAGTGACGTCAGCATGAAACTATTTATCAAGACAATGGGCTGCCAGATGAACGAGTACGACTCGGACAAGATGGCGGACGTGTTGCGGGAGTCGCACGGCTACGAGCTGACGGATTCGCCCGCCGATGCCGACCTGCTGCTGATGAATACCTGTTCGATTCGAGAGAAGGCGCAGGAGAAGGTGTTTTCTGAACTGGGTCGCTGGCGGCAACTCAAGGCAAAGAATCCCGACATCAAGATTGGTGTCGGTGGTTGCGTCGCCAGCCAGGAAGGTGAAGGTATAACGGAAAGGGCACCGTTCGTCGACGTTGTCTTCGGTCCGCAGACGCTGCATCGATTGCCGGAGATGATTACCGATGCCGGCGCGCAGTCCTCGTCAATCATTGATGTGTCGTTTCCCGAAATAGAGAAATTCGATTGCCTCCCCGAACCGCGTGCGGATGGCCCGACGGCATTTGTTTCCGTCATGGAAGGCTGCAGCAAATACTGCAGTTTCTGCGTCGTCCCGTATACGCGCGGTGAAGAAATCAGTCGACCGTTCGATGACGTGATTGCTGAAGTCGCATCACTCTCGGGGCAGGGTGTTCGCGAAGTGAACCTCCTTGGCCAGAACGTGAATGCCTATCGTGGTCCGATGCATGACGGTGAGATCGCCGATCTCGCAACACTTATCTATTACGTGGCGGCAATCGACGGCATCGATCGCATTCGCTTTACGACATCGCATCCGGTGGAGTTCACCGACAGCCTGATCCAGGCCTACGCTGAAGTGCCAAAGCTCGCGAGTTACCTGCACCTGCCGGTGCAGCACGGGTCCGATCGTATTCTTGCTGCCATGAAACGCGGGCATACGACTCTTGAGTACAAACAGAAGATTCGTAAACTTCGCGAAGCACGCCCGGACATCAGCCTGAGTTCCGATTTCATTATTGGTTTCCCGGGCGAAACGGACAAGGATTTCGAGCAGTTGATGAACCTGATCGCCGAAATGCAGTTCGACCAGTCGTTCAGTTTTGTGTACAGCGCACGCCCCGGCACGCCCGCGGCATCGTTGGCGGATGACACGCCGATGGCGGTCAAGAAGGAGAGACTCCGATTATTGCAGGCACGCATTAACCAGCAGGCCATGGAGATCAGCCGCGCGATGGTCGGTACAACGCAGCGCGTACTTGTCGAGAAACTGTCAAAGAAAAGCGACAAGCAGGTATCGGGACGCACGGAAAATAACCGATGGGTCAATTTCGATGCGGATCCTGTGGTTATCGGCAATTTTATTGACGTGGTCATTACCGAGGCGTTACCCAATTCGTTACAGGGCCGACTTGCCAATAAAGAGGCCGCAGCGTAGTCTCGATGTTAATGATCTATCGCCTGAATAGATTTTTTGCCACAAGTGGCAATGCCCCTGTCGTTCTGACAGGCGCTCTCCTGCACAGAGGTTACAAATACAGATCTTGAATGCTGTCCAGATTTCTCGGGACGTAGTCCTCGAGCCAGCCGATAACGGCCGCCTTGCAAACCTCTGCGGCCAGTTTGATGAACACCTGCGGCAGATTGAACGCCGCCTCAACGTCGAAATCGCCAGTCGCGGTAATCGTTTTCGGATTACCGGGCAACCAGGCGCTGCCGAGGTTGGTGGCGATGTCCTGTCCAGGCTGTTCGACATGACTGACGAGGAAAGGCTCGATCCGGAACGCGTGCATATGCTGTTGCAGGAGTCTTTTATGGATGAAGCGAACAACGACGCCGTCGACTCTGATGAGGTGCAGGAAGAAGTATCGATCCAGACGCGCCGCAAATTGATTCGTGCGCGTGGCGCAAACCAGACCGCTTATATCCGCAACATTCGCAATCACGATCTCGCGTTTGGTATCGGTCCTGCCGGCACCGGCAAGACTTATCTCGCCGTCGCTGCTGCCGTCGATGCGCTCGAGTCGGAACAGGTCCGGCGGATCGTACTCGTGCGTCCTGCCGTTGAAGCGGGCGAGCGGCTTGGCTTCTTGCCGGGAGATCTTTCGCAGAAAGTGGACCCCTACCTGCGGCCGATGTACGACGCGCTTTACGACATGATCGGTGCAGAACGTGTAACGCGATTGATTGAACGCAACGTAATCGAGATTGCACCGCTTGCTTTCATGCGCGGTCGTTCGCTCAACGAGTCCTTCGTGATTCTTGATGAAGCGCAGAACACGAGCGTCGAGCAAATGAAGATGTTTCTGACGCGTATCGGTTTCGGTTCGCGCGCGGTCGTCACGGGCGACGTAACGCAGATCGATTTACCCAACGGGCAGATGTCGGGTCTGAGGAATGCAACCGAGGTTCTGCAGAATGTGAAGGGTGTGTCATTCACTCACTTCACTCCCAAGGACGTCGTACGCCATCAACTTGTGCAGCGCATCGTCAGGGCTTACGAAAAACATGACCGTTCAGGTTGACGTTCAAAACGCCAGCGACGACGACACTGCTCTCGAGATATCTCTGGTCGAATCCTGGATCGCGCGCGCGATTGACGCGTCCGGTCCCGGCGGCGATACCGAGGTGTCCGTGCGTATAGTCGATGCCGCCGAGATCCATGCGTTGAACAGCGACTATCGCGGCAAGGACAAACCGACCAATGTCCTGTCGTTTCCGGCGGGTGATGTCGCCGGACTGCCGGCTGACATGCCGGTGCCATTGGGCGACGTTGTCATTTGTGCGAGCGTTGTCCGCGAAGAGGCGGCTGCACAGGGTAAGGCGATTACCGATCATTGGGCTCATATGCTGGTACACGGCACATTACACCTGCTGGGCTTTGACCACGAGACGGAAACCGAGGCTGCTGAGATGGAGGCGCTGGAGACGCGCATCCTGTCTGAACACGGCGTTGCGGACCCGTATGGAGCCTCAGGCCAGACCTGATAGAATCACGACACTATGAACGAAAAACCTCCCAGTACGACCGGCCCAGGTACCCCCGGCCTGGTCGCGCGAATTCGACGCGCGTTCAGTGGCGAGCCCTGGAGCCGAGACGAAATCCAGACTTTCATCGAATCTGAGGTTGGACTCGACGCCGAAGAAAAGAGCATGCTGACAGGCGTTCTCGAAGTATCCGAGACCCAGGTGCGTGACGTCATGGTGCCGCGTTCGCAGATGGTGGTTATCGATATCGAGGATCCCTTCGACGAAACCCTCGCAATGATTGTCGAGTCCGGACATTCACGTTTTCCTGTAATTGGCGAAGATCGTGATGAAGTACTGGGCATACTGCTGGCCAAGGACCTGCTGCGGTATTTTGGTTCGGACGCGGCGAAAGGTGTGACCATTCGCAAGCTGCTGCGCCCGGCGGCAGTCATTCCGGAGTCGAAACGACTCAACGCGCTGCTCAAGGAGTTTCGGGCCAGCCACAATCACATGGCGATCGTCGTCGACGAATACGGCGGCGTTGCCGGTCTGCTGACCATCGAGGACGTTCTCGAGGAAATCGTCGGCGAGATCGAAGACGAACACGATGACGAAGAGGCCGAGTTCATTCGTCCGGACGGGGATCGTAACGGCAAGCCGAGTTTCGCTGTTCGGGCCCTCACGCGCGTCGAAGACTTCAATGATTACTTCGAATGCGAGCTGGATGATGAGGAGTACGACACGGTTGGCGGTCTGGTGTTGCATGAGCTTGGTCGCCTGCCGCGACGTGGCGAGAAAGTGAATTTTGGCGGCTTCGAGTTTGCCGTTATCAAGGCAGACAAGCGCCGCATCGATGCGTTGCAGGTCCAACGCACCAGCGACTAGGCCCGTGGCGAAAGATATTCATCCCATCCTCCTGTTACCGGCGGACAAGCCGAGGCTTAGCCGCCTGATTGCTTTTGTCCTGGGCGCTGCGACCACGCTGGCGTTCGCGCCGTTTGGCTGGTCACTTCTGGCCCCTTTGTTAATTCTGCCGCTCCTTTACATCTGCCTGACGGTCGCACCTCGCGATGCGGCCGGGCACGCGTTCTGGTACGGCTTCGGGCTGTTCCTCACCGGTACGTACTGGATCTACATATCCGTGCACGTGTACGGCGGCGCAGCCCTCTGGATCGCCGTCCTGCTCATGGTCGGTCTTGCCCTGATCATGGCGTCGATTCTGTCGGTTGGTGGCTGGTTGATGAGTCGTCTGTCGCATGGTGAGCCCTGGCTGCTGTTGCTTGTCGGCCCCGCTGCCTGGGTTCTGGTGGAATGGGTACGTGGATGGATACTGACCGGTTTTCCGTGGATGGCGCTCGGTTACGCACAAATCGACTCGCCGCTGTCTGGCTGGGCTCCCGTACTCGGTGTCTACGGTGTGTCCTTCATGCTTTTGCTGAGTACCACCGCAATCATTGCGACGGTCAAGGCAGCGACCGCTCGAGGTCGCATCATCGGTATCTCTGCGATCCTGTTGCCGTGGGTTATCGGCGGCATCCTGACGTTCGTGGACTGGACCAGGCCGGACGGCCAGGCGCTCCGCGCAACAATCCTGCAAGCCGGTGTTTCGCAGGACAAGAAATGGGACCGCGATCAGCTCCTGCCGATCATGGAGTACTACCACAGCGCAACGCTTAGCGCGGCCGACAGCGACATCGTGCTGTGGCCGGAGGTCGCAATCCCGGCGCTTAACGACCAGGTTGAGAGCTTCATTGCAAGGGTCGAGTCCGACGCGCGCATGAGCGGGCAAAGCGTCCTGTTTGGCATTCTCGAACGCAGTTATGAGCGCAATGTGGACGGGCGCATCTACAACAGCGTCATGCTGATCGGTGGGGAGGAGCGCCAGAGTTATCGTAAGCGTCACCTCGTTCCTTTTGGTGAGTACTTTCCCGTGCCGCCGAGCGTGCGCGAGTGGATGAAAATGCAAAACCTGCCGCACGCGGATCTCGCGAAAGGCGACGACACTCAACCATTGCTGACCGCGGCGGACGGCACCCGCTTCGGCGTGGCCATTTGCTACGAGGATGCCTACGGAGCAGAGCAGCTGTATGCGTTGCCGGATGCCGGCATCCTGATCAATGTGAGCAATGACGCCTGGTTCGGTGATTCGATTGCCCCGCACCAGCATCTCGAGATCGCGCGCATGCGCTCGCTGGAATTTGGCCGCCCGGCGCTGCGGTCAACCAACACCGGCATTAGCGCTTTTATCGGTGCCGATGGCGAGTTGCTGCAATCCGGCAAGCAATTCGTGCCAGAACTCATGACGGCCGACATTCAGCCGCGCCGCGGCATGACGCCCTACGCCAGGGGCGGAAACTGGCCAATTCTAGGCCTGTGCCTGGCAATTCTCGGCCTGTTCTGGATTCGCAATCGGGCCAGCCTCTGATAGGCTTGCGGGCTTTCACACTCAGACAAAAAAGCGACACCCATGAGTACCCCGTACAAGCCCGAAATTATCGAGCAGGACGCCCAGCGCCACTGGGAGGAGGCCCGCAGTTTTGAGGTCGATGAAGACCCGGGCAAGGACAAGTTTTACTGCCTGACAATGTTCCCGTACCCGAGCGGCAAGCTCCATATGGGTCATGTGAGGGTATTCACGATCTCAGACGTGATTGCGCGGTACCAGCGGATGCAGGGCAAACACGTTCTGCAGCCCATGGGTTGGGACGCGTTTGGCATGCCTGCCGAGAACGCGGCTATAAAACATGGCGTCCCGCCGGCCGAATGGACCTACAAGAATATCGCTGAGATGCGCGGGCAGCTCGCCCGCCTGGGCTACGCCTATGACTGGTCGCGGGAAGTAACGACCTGTCGCCCCGAGTACTATCGTTGGGAGCAATGGCTGTTCACGAGGATGTTCGAAAAGGGCCTCGTCTACCGGAAGAATTCAGTCGTTAACTGGGATCCGGTTGACCAGACCGTGCTGGCCAACGAGCAGGTAATCGATGGTCGTGGCTGGCGTTCCGACGCGCTGGTTGAGCGTCGCGAAATTCCGCAGTGGTTCATGAAGACGACAGCCTATGCCGACGAGTTGCTCGATGAGCTGGATCGGATGCCGGGATGGCCTGAATCGGTCAAGACGATGCAGCGCAACTGGATCGGTCGCTCGGAAGGCGTCGAACTGTCGTTCGACGTAAAGGGCGAAGACGAGCCTCTGACGGTATACACCACGCGTCCTGATACGCTGATGGGTGTGACCTACATGGCGGTCGCGGCCGAGCATCCCCTGGCTGCGAAAGCCGCACAGAATAATCCCGATGTCGCTGCATTCATTGAGGAGTGCGTAAAGACCGATGCCGCCGAGGCAACGCTGGAGACGATGGAGAAGAAAGGTATGCCGCTCGGCATTGCCGCGATTCATCCGTTGACGGGCGAAGAGGTACCACTCTGGGTCGCGAACTTCGTACTGATGAGTTACGGCACGGGTGCCGTCATGGCGGTGCCCGGACATGACGAGCGCGACTGGGAGTTTGCAAAGAAACACGGCGTGGAGATCAAGCAGGTCATTACCCCGGCCGACGGCACCGAAATCGATATCCAGGAACAGGTATTCATCGACAAGGGTGTACTGGTCAATTCCGGTGACTACGATGGTATGGATTATGAAACGGCCTTCAATGCGATAGCCGATCATTTCGAAGAGACGGGCCGTGGACGCAGGACAGTAAACTTTCGCCTTCGTGACTGGGGCGTATCTCGTCAACGCTATTGGGGCACACCCATCCCCATCATTTATTGCGACGACTGCGACGCGGTACCGGTACCTGAGAAGGATCTGCCCGTCGTGCTGCCCGAGGACGTTACGGTTACGGGGACGGGGTCGCCCCTCAAGGACATGCCGGAATTCGTGAATGTTGACTGTCCGAAATGCGGCAAGGCGGCACGTCGCGAGACGGATACTTTTGACACCTTTGTCGAATCGTCCTGGTACTTCGCACGCTATGCCTGCCCCGATAGTGATACTGCAATGCTCGACGAGCGCGCCGCCTACTGGACGCCGGTCGATCAGTACACGGGCGGTATTGAGCACGCGATCCTGCATCTCCTGTACTCGCGCTTTTTCCAGCGCGTCATGCGTGATGAAGGACTGACCGATGTGTCAGAACCATTCACCAACCTGCTGACGCAGGGCATGGTGCTCAAGGACGGTGCCAAGATGTCCAAGAACAAGGGCAATACGGTCGATCCGCAGGAGCTCATTAACAAGTATGGAGCCGACACCGTGCGTCTGTTCATGATGTTCGCTGCGCCACCGGAGCAGTCGCTCGAATGGTCGGACGATGGTGTGCAGGGCAGCTACCGCTTCCTCAAGCGGTTCTGGCATGCCGTGGTGGAGCACACCGCTGGCGGTCCCGTAGCCAAACTCGACACCGCGACACTCAACGATTCGCAGAAAGAACTGCGCCGGAAAACACACCAGACCATCGCCAAAATTGGCGACGATATTGGCCGTCGCAGCAGTTTTAATACAGCCGTGGCTGCCGCCATGGAATTGCTTAATGCCATTAACAAGTTCGAAGACGCTTCGGACGCAGGGAGAGCCGTAGAGCACGAGGCGCTTGAGGCCGTCGTGCTCATGCTGTCGCCTATGACTCCGCATATCTGTCATGCGCTATGGAAAGAGCTGGGCCATGAAACTGCCCTGATCGACCGCCGTTGGCCAGAGTTCGATGAAGCAGCTCTGGAGCTCGACATGATCGAGTTGGTCGTACAGGTGAACGGCAAGCTGCGCGGGCGTGTTGCCGTGCCAGCTGACGCGAGCAAGGACGATATCGAGAAGCTCGCGATCGCCGACGACAACGTGCAGCGCTTCGTCGATGGACAGGCGATTCGCAAGATCATCGTCGTGCCCGGGCGCCTGGTGAATATCGTTGTGTAGGTTCGCGGCAATTCTTCTGCTGACGTTGCTCGCGGGTTGCGGTTTTCAACTACAGGGGGCGTTTACGACGCCCACCGAAATGGAACGCACCTACATTGCTGCCGACGATCAGCACAGCCTGTTCTATCGGGAGTTGCGCGCGACGCTCAAGGCCTCCGGCGTAATGCTTGTCGATAACGCGGCTGATGCGACAGCGACCTTCACGATCTCGTTCGACGAGACCGACCAGCGCGTATTGTCTGTGTCGGCGCGCAATGTGCCGACCGAGTACGAGGTCTACTACACAATTGAGTATGCACTCTACGGCGGTTCGAAGAGCCTGCTCGAATTTCAGACCCTCACGCTGACGCGCGATTACACGTATGACTCGACGCTGGTACTCGGCAAGGCTCGTGAGGAGGAACTGCTGCGCGAGGCGATCGTCGACGACCTTGTGCGCATTGTTCTGAAGCAAATCTCTACGCTTTGAGCGACGTTCTTACGGTTGGCGACACGGGTGCCGAAAGGCTCGGTGAGCTACTCGAGCGTTTTGGCCTCGAACTGGTCGTTCAGTCGAACGATGCATCCATAACCGGCAGTTTCTGGGGTGACTCCGAAGCCGGAGTAGTAGGGAGGTCGGTATTCGTCCGAGCCGACACGCCGGTGCACTCATTCCTGCACGAGTCCTGTCACGTCATATGTATGGACGGCCAGCGCCGGGATGGCCTCGATCGAGATGCGGGCGGCGACGACCTGGAAGAATCCGCGGTGTGTTTCCTGCAGGTTGTTCTTGCTGACTGCATCGAGGGCGTCGGGCGAGATCGGCTGATGGCGGACATGGACGCGTGGGGCTATAGCTTCCGGCTCGGCAACACGCGCGACTGGTTTGAGAACGATGCCGATGATGCGCGCGATTTTCTTGTGAATCACGGGCTTATTGATTCGTCCGGTATGCCGACATTCATCCTCAGGCCCTGATCCGGGTTCGAGGTGTATAGTCGTGTATGGCCTGGATTCGGTACATCGTGTATTTCGTTGGCATCGCATTAGTCACGTGGGCGCTGACGCAACTGGAACTGGCGTCGCCGGGCAGCCTGAAGCTCCATATCCTGGTCGACGATAGCGACATGCTTGGCACCAGTGAGTATTCACCCGTCGAAATTATTCAGGCGATCATACTGGGCGCGTGCGGCGTCATCATGGCCTGGGTCGCGAAGTACTGCCCGTCGCAGCGACCGATCGCTTTTCTCTTCGGCGGCATGGCGCTGATCTTTCTCATTCGCGAACTTGACTATTTCTCCGATCGTTTCCTGATCGATAACCTCTGGCAGGTGTTGGCTGTGATCGCCGGGGCGCTGGTCATGGCCTATATCTCTCGACACCGCCGGCGTCTCAGGATTGCACTTGCACGTATCTGGCCGTCGCCTGGCCTGACGTTCCTGTTTTGCGGTGCCGTGATCCTGTTCGCGTTCGTGCCACTCGTCGGTCACGAGCCCTTGTGGATGTCGATCCTGGGTGATGCCTACCAGCGCATCATCAAAATCGCTGTCGAGGAGTTCATCGAGCTGATCGGCTACTTCCTGTGGATGGTGGGGACAATCGAGTATGCGTTCCAGGCTCGTGCCGTCGCGTACCGCGCGCCGCAGCCGGCTGCACGAAGGCGCCGCGAGAAGCGGCGGCACGATTCCGAAGGCCGGTTCTGAGGGGAAACCCGTTTAGCCGAATTCGGCTTACCAGGTCAGGATTGCGTGACTCTGACCCGGCAAGCGCTTGGACTGAGTCCAGCATCCCGGGCCGTTGCGAGCAGGACGTCAGTCTCATAGCGAAGCCGGCTGGCCCAGGCCGAGGAAGCGGCAATAATGACCAGGTCCCCGTCTTCGCGGAGGTTTGCGGCGACAATGGCACCAGCGTACTCGCCCGGCAGTCCTTTGCTCAGAATGTGCGTCAGTTCGCCCATCTCCCTGGCGCGGCGAACGATATCGGCTAACTCCCCGTCATTACAGGGATTTAAGAGGTTTTTCAGCTCGTCTGAGGCCATAAAAATGTGACGTAGTTAGCGCTTTTTTCCTGTGTAGGGTGACGTATGTCGCCCAGACGGGTCAGAACCTTGTAATGAATTCCGACATTATGCATATTGTCGCACATGACAAAGGCAAACCTGCTGTGAAGTAGGGACGCAAAACCACCGGCCCTGGATAAAAAATCAGGGCAGCGGGGCTACCGAAGTGAGCAGGGACTGCAAGTTTAGAACAACGCGAAGAAGCGGACACGGTGATATTCACGGTGATCCCGCAGCTTGCATGTATAAGCAGATAAAGACACAAACGCACTTGGGGCGTACTCGATGAATGTTGTAATTTTCGGCAAGGGGTTCGGCAAACCTCGTCAGCTAAGCCTGTCTGGCCCGATTGCCGGGTTCGCCGCAGGGGCTGTCGCACTTGTCGTTATGGCTGCCGGCTTTGCCGGCGGCTACGCATACTCATCGAGCACAGGCTCGGGCGTCAGTACAGATGAACTTAGCGAGTTGACGGGAGCGCTCGACGCTCAGCGCGAGAATATCGCCGAGATTCGCCAGGGCAATGAAGACACACTTGATGCGCTGGCTATTCGCATCGCCCAAATGAACGCGCGCATGATCCGCCTTGATGCTGTTGGCCGTCGCCTGACGGAGATGGCCGATATTGATGCAGATGAATTCAATTTCGATTCGGATCCGGCACTGGGTGGACCTGAAGAGCCGATGACCGCGGGCTCAAACGTTGCCGTTCCTGAAGTTCTCGATGCCATGACCTCGCTTGACTATCAGTTGATCAACCGTGAGTCCCAGCTGGACGTACTCGAATCGGTTCTGATGAACCAGAATCTGAAGGAACGCGTGTACCCGCAGGGTCGCCCGGTCAAATCCGGCTGGCTGTCATCCTACTTTGGTAAGCGTACGGATCCGTTCACCGGCAAGCCCGCCAACCACACCGGAATCGACTTTGCCGGTAAGCATGGCGATGAGATCGTGGCAGTTGCCGACGGTGTTGTTACCTGGTCAGGCGATCGCTACGGTTACGGTGTGATGGTCGAGATAACCCATGGCAATGGCTACTCGACGCGCTACGCACATAATTCAGAAAATCTCGTTGTCGTCGGCGACGAAGTAAAGAAAGGGCAGGTTGTTGCCCTGATGGGCAAGACAGGCCGTGCTACGGGCCCGAATCTGCACTTCGAAGTCCTGCGCAACGGCAGCCGGGTGAATCCGGTAAGCTTCATTCGCAATTCGTCGAAATAAGCGCCACGAACCCCTGATCCAGAGACCGCCGTCGGCCATGGCCGGGGGTCCTTGAGTTTCAAAATTGTGGCCATAAATCACCACATTCGATTCTAAATAGCGCCGCTACACCTTAGAATAGCGGCCTTTGTTTGACCGGGAGCCCTGTGTGGCCAAATTCCTGACTCGCATTTTCGGCAGCCGCAACCAGCGACTGCTGCGTCAGTACTCAAAAGCCGTTAAGAAGATCAACTCTCTCGAGGAAGGGCTGCAGGCGCTTTCCGACAGCGACCTTAGGGCCAAGACTGAAGAACTCCGCAAGCGCTATACCGACGGAGAGACGCTCGAAGAGTTGCTGCCCGAGGCTTTTGCGGTCGCCCGCGAGGCGTCGGTCCGAACCCTGCATTTGCGTCCGTTCGACGTACAGCTCATCGGCGGCATGGTGCTTCACAACGGCAATATTGCTGAAATGCGCACTGGTGAAGGCAAGACGTTGATGTCGACGTTGCCGGCCTACCTTAATGCGCTTAGCTCGGATGGCGTGCACATCGTGACCGTCAACGAATACCTGGCGCAGCGCGACGCTGACTGGATGCGCCCGATCTATGAATTCTTGGGCCTGACCGTCGGTGTATCGAAGACCGGCCAGTCGACCGAAGAGAAACGCGCGGCTTATGCGGCTGACATTACGTACGCAACCAACAACGAACTCGGTTTCGACTACCTGCGCGACAATCTCGCCTTCTCCATCGAAGACAAGTCGCAACGGAAGCTGAATTTCGCGATCGTCGACGAGGTTGACTCGATTCTGATCGACGAGGCACGGACGCCGCTTATCATCTCCGGCCCGGCTGAATCCAGCACTGACCTGTATGCGCAGATCAACAAGCTGATTCCGAAGCTCAAGGCGCAGGAAGAGACCGAAGAGCCGACCAACTATGAAATTCCCGGGAATCGTGTGGTCCTGATCGACCGCAACGACCAGCTATGCTCACTGGACGAGGCGGTTTCGCTGGCCGAAAAAAACGAGGCGGATCTGGTCCTGGTCGATGGCAGCGAGAAACCCGTGAAGTGCAAGCTCCTGCCGCGCGGCGACTACACGCTGGACTTAAAGGCGAAGCAGGCGCACGTCACTGAGGAAGGCCACCAGAAGGTTGAATCGCTGATGGCGCAGGCCGGACTCCTGCAGGAAGGCGAAAGCCTTTACGACGCCGGCAACATCCGCCTGTTGCATCACCTCAACGCGGCTCTGCGCGCACATTCGATTTACCAGCGTGACGTCGAATACATAATCAAGGATGGTGAAGTCGTAATCGTTGACGAGTTCACCGGTCGCACGATGCCAGGCCGCCGCTGGGGCGATGGCCTGCACCAGGCTGTGGAGGCAAAAGAAGGCGTATCGATCCGCCAGGAAAATCAGACCGTCGCGTCGATCACCTTCCAGAACTATTTCCGCCTGTACAACAACCTGTCAGGCATGACGGGTACCGCCGATACCGAGGCTTTCGAATTCCAGTCAATTTATGGGCTCGAGGTCGTGGTGATTCCAACGCACAAGCCGATGATTCGCGACGACCAGCCTGATCTTGTTTATCTCACTGAGAAGGACAAGTTCGAGGCGATCGTCGAAGACATCGTCGATTGCAGCGAGCGCGGCCAGCCTGTGCTGGTCGGTACCACTTCGATTGAGGCATCGGAGCTGCTGTCCAAATTCCTCAGCAAGCAGAAGATCAAGCATGAGGTTCTGAACGCCAAGCAGCATGAGCGTGAGGCCTTGATCGTACAAAACGCGGGCCGACCAGGTGCGATCACCATCGCGACCAACATGGCCGGTCGCGGTACCGATATCGTGCTGGGCGGCAGTTTCGAGGCTGACCTGGCCAATGCCGGTGAAGGGGCTGACGAGGCTACGGTTCGAGATAAGTGGCAGAAGCGCCATAACCAGGTGCTCGAGGCTGGTGGCCTGCACATCGTGGGTACCGAGCGTCATGAGTCGCGGCGTATCGATAACCAGCTTAGAGGCCGTTCGGGCCGTCAGGGCGACCCGGGTTCATCCAGGTTCTACCTGTCCATGGAAGATACGCTCATGCGCATCTTCGGCGATCCTGAGCGGACCAAGAACCTGCTGTCGCGTGCCGGTATGCGTGAAGGTGAGGCGATCGAGAGCAAATTGCTGACGCGCCAGATCGAGCGCGCGCAGCGCAAGGTTGAAGCGCACAACTTCGACATTCGTAAGAACCTGCTCGAGTACGATGACGTCGCCAACGACCAACGCAAGGTTGTCTACGTCATGCGTAACGATCTCATGGAGGCGGAGGAGATCGAAGACTCGATCATGGCGATTCGTGACGAAGTCGTCGAGGGTGCAGTGCATCAGCATATCCCGCCCGGCAGTCTTGAGGAAATGTGGGACGCCGAAGGCCTGAGCAATGCGCTGGAGGCCGAGTTTGGCGTCCGCGCGGATGTTGCACGCTGGATTCGTGAAGACAGTACGCTCACGGCCGAGGGCATTAGTGAGCGCTGTACCGAGGAAGTCACCAAGGCCTATAGGAAGAAGGAAGGCGATATTGGCGCTGAGCTGATGCGCGGTGTCGAGAAGCAAATCATGCTGCGGCAGCTCGATTTCCACTGGAAAGAGCATCTGGCTGCGATGGATCATTTGCGACAGGGTATCGGGCTACGCTCCTACGCGCAGAAGAACCCGAAACAGGAATACAAGCGAGAAGCCTTCGAGATGTTCGGCGAGATGATCGAGCAGGTAAAACACGATTCGATCAGCATATTGTCGCGCATACGTATCCAGGGCGAGGAAGATCTGTCCGAGCTCGAGCAGCGCCGCAAGAAAGAGCAAGCCATGAATTTCCAGCATGCCGAAGCGTCGGCGCTGGGCGGTGGCCAGTCCGGCGGCGAACAGCCGGCGGCTGCAGAGGCGGCCGCGCCATTCGTGCGTGACGGCCGCAAGGTTGGCCGCAACGAGCCGTGCCCCTGTGGGTCGGGTAAGAAGTTCAAGCAGTGTCACGGCAGGCTGAGCTGATCCTCAACTGCACATGAATCACTTCAATGTAGCCGCGGGAATTCTCTGCGATTCTGCGGGTCGGGTGCTCATTGCTGAGCGTGTCGGTGGCGGCGTGTTCAATGGTATGTGGGAGTTTCCGGGTGGCAAGATCGCGACCGGAGAGACATCGGCAGAGGCTCTCTCACGCGAGCTTGCGGAGGAGCTGGGCATCGAAGTGACGGCCTGCGCTCCCTTCATGAATCTGCGACACGAATACGACGATCGCACTGTCATGATCGAGTTCTTCCTGGTAAGTGACTGGAACAGCGAACCCGTGGGGCGAGAGGGCCAGGAATTGCGCTGGGTGCCGCGGGAAAGTCTGGATGCCAGCGAACTGCTGCCGGCGGATGTTCCGGTGGTCGAAGCTCTACAGACGAACCACTAGCAAATAGACAACTTGAACGCCACGTCGTGGCCGGTCTGGACAGCGCGGCTGTCAATCGTCGACCACTCGAGAAAACGAACCGTAAATCGGTGCTGGCTACCACTGATCTCAGGGAACAGCGAACTGTTGCCCTGCAGGCTCACTCGCAACAGCCGGCAATTGCCATCTTTCTGCATGTTGTGCTGGTACATACCGTTGATCGCCATCTTTTCTGACGGTTGTGCACTTTCCCGCATGAGCCATAGCAATTCGGTTGCGGCATCACATACGGGTCGAATCGCACCCAGCCACTTGTCCATGTCCTGCTGCCTGCGTTCGTAAGGCTGCCGCAGCCAATGACTGTATTCGGGCAGGTCGAATTCGCAGGTACCACCCGGTATTGCGCTACGGTGCTTGACCGCGTTAAGGAAGTCGCAGTCCTTGAGGGGCTGCAGGTACGCGGTTCCGATGCGGCTGAGTTCATCGCGGCTGGTCGCCAGGTTATGAATCAGGCTATCCAGCCGGCCAGTATCAACCCCCGGTTTGCTCTGGAAACGTTCGAGGACGCCGAGTTGGTGGTCAAGCTCCTTGTGCACATCGCTGCGGACGTCGCCGCGCGAAAGAATGGCCAGGATTTCGAGAAGTGTTGCGATCGTTGCGCGTGTGGCCCAGTCAGCCTGCCGCTCGCCGTTGTAAAGCGTCTGCTGATAGAGGAATTCGAGGCGCAGGAACGTGCGCATACGCTCTGACAGCGGCTGCTCGTAGTGCATCACGGCAGCAGCCGGTTGCGGGGTGATTTTACTGGCTGGTTTTGCCATTTGGGTATTCTGCGCCACGGAGGGGCGGCTGGCAAATGACGAAGCGGCACGCCTGTGAAATTGATCGTATCGAAACCGCTGGTGGGCGGGCTAGAATGACAGCCAATAATATCGAGGGAATATTCATGGCCATGGACCTTGCCGGACAGGATAAGCAAAGTGACGCACGATCCAGGGCGACCGCTATTGCTTGGGGCATCGTCATTCTGGCCGCAATCCTGGCGTATTGGCCCGGCCTTCAAGGTCCGTTCGTACTCGACGATTTCAAGTCGCTGCGGGATCTTGGCAACCTCAGCGGTGTCACGGACTGGGATAGCTTCATGGTCTTTGTTTTCGGTGGCACAGCCGGACCGACCGGCAGGCCGCTTGCCCTGGCCAGTTTCCTGATCGATGGCAATAACTGGCCGACTGATCCCTGGCCGTTCAAGCGCACCAATCTCGTCATCCATCTGCTGAATGGTGTGCTGTTGGGTGTACTGACGCAGCAAATCCTGCGGTTACTCGACTTCGACAGGGAGCGCGCCGCGCGTCTCGCACTGGTATCGGCGGCGGCCTGGTTGTTGCACCCGTTCCTCGTCTCGACGACGCTCTACGCAGTACAGCGCATGACGCAGCTTGCCATGTTGTTCTCGATCGTTGGAATGATCACGTATCTCTACGGTCGTTCGTTACTTGGGACGAACAAGACGAAGGCCTACCTGGTCATGACCGTATCGCTTGGTGTCTTCACTGTTCTTGCGACGTTGTCCAAGGAGAATGGTGTTCTGCTGCCGATGCTCATCGGCGTCGTCGAGATC
>Ga0224504_10000570_pt1 | contig 16500 bp, 10 predicted proteins | sample SF_Oct11_sed_USG_3_FD_170160 | JGI IMG/M metagenome (GOLD analysis project Ga0224504, IMG submission 170160) | Sediment microbial communities from San Francisco Bay, California, United States - SF_Oct11_sed_USGS_24 | ecosystem: Environmental > Aquatic > Marine > Sediment | place: USA... | reverse complement strand
GGCCACCGGCGCGATCTTGGGTGGTACCCAGTCTGGCCTGCAGGCCGATCGCGACAAACAGAGAGTATTCAAGCGCTGCCTGCGCGGCCGCGGCTACCGGGTTCTCAACTAATCTGATACTGTATAGATATACAGTATCTGGAGAACCTATGACAGCGCGTGCCCACAAAGGCCGCGGCGCGACTTCGGCGCCGGACGGCCGCTTCGAACAACGTCCCGTGGAGCTCGATGCCGAGGTCGCACATGAAAAGGCGCAGCGGGTGCCCGAAACCATCGTGCGAGCGATGCCGGCCGGTCGCATTATCAGCACCAATAATTCGCCCGACATTCCCTTCGACCAGTCAATCAACCCTTACCAGGGCTGCGAGCACGGTTGCGTGTATTGTTACGCGCGGCCGAGCCACAGTTACCTCGACCTGTCGCCCGGACTCGATTTCGAAACCAGGGTTTTCTACAAGCCGAATGCTGCCGCCCTGCTGCTCGGCGAATGGGAGAAGAAAAGCTACGAATGCAAGCCCATTACGATCGGCGCTAATACCGATCCATACCAGCCAGCCGAGAAGACGCTCGAGATTACACGCCAGTTGCTGGAGCATTTTCTGGAGTACCGGCACCCGGTAAACATCATTACAAAGAGCAACCTGATCACTCGGGATATCGACCTGCTGGCTGAGCTGGCCGCGCGCAATCTTTGTTCCGTCGCCATTAGTGTGCCGACCATAGACGATAAGCTTAAACGAGTGATGGAACCGCGAGTGCCGTCGGCAGGCTCCAGGCTGAAGGCGATATCACGGCTCGCCGAATACAGCATTCCGACCAGCGTGCTTATCGCACCGGTCATACCAGCCATCAACGACCACGAAATCGAGTCGATACTGGAAGCCGTCGCAGGCGCCGGCGCCGACCAGGCGCGCTATATTTTCCTGCGCCTGCCACATGAGCTGCTCGACATATTTACAGAGTGGCTCGACACGCACTTCCCCGGCCGTAAGGATCGCGTCCTGAGCCTGGTAAAGCAGGCCAGCGGCGGACGCACTTATGACGCGCGGTTCGGGGTACGACAAACCGGCCGCGGAGCGTATGCAGAGATGCTTGCGAGCCGCTTCCGGACGGCCAGCCGCAAACTCGGTCTGGAGGCGAATTCCTACCAGCACACACTCGATCGCACGCAATTTTTTAAGCCTGGTGTCCAGCAAATGGGACTCGATTTCTGAGGTCAGCCAGCGGCTACCTTCGGGCTCTGGCAGCCGGTATAGTGGACTCTGAGCCGCCACGAGAGAGAACTAATCAAACAGCAGTGTGTCTCAAATACACTCAGACGGCGCCGCAGAACGTTGCCAGGAGACCCGACCCAGCGAATGAGAAACATCACCGACCCAAGCCTGGCTGTATTGCTGGTTTTGCTATCGATGGCCGCCAATGGCCAGGAGCAGCAGAGCGCGGATGATCTTGCGAGCCCGCTCGACCAGACCGTCCCGGTTGCGGAAGAAGAGATAGCCGCCGAGGCCATAGACACGGGCGAGCAGCAGATAACCGAAGACGAGATGCTGCGTGAATTTGCCCGATTCAGGGAGCTGCTGGAAGAGCGCAATTTCGACGAAGCTGATATTTCGGCCAAACGCGTGGTCGAGATGACCATTAAGTTCTACGGACCGCAGTCGCACGAAGCCGCCAGGGCGCTGAACAACCTCGCGATCGTGCAACACAACAACGGGCAGTATGCAGCTGCTATCCAGAATTTCACATCGTCTATCGAGACTCTCGAGGTCGTCAGAGACCGGCTCAATGAGGAGCTTGTCAATCCGCTCAGGGGACTTGGCGCCGCACAACTCGGCAATGGCCGACCGGACCTTGCCGCCGCCTCATTTGGTCGCGCAACCCATATCACCCATGTCAACGAAGGCCCGCACAATATCGAGCAGGTCGAGATTCTCGAATCACTTGCCGAAGCCCGTGTTCGCCTTGGCGACCTTGAGGGCGCACGCGATACCCTGGACAGAATTTACGCCCTGAACGTCCGTCACTTCGAGAACGATGTATTGGGTCTACTGCCTTCCCTGATGCGGCGTGCCGAGTGGCAGCATCGTGCCGGGTACTACAACGATGAGCGCGCCACTTACCGACGGGCAATTCGCATTATCGAAACGTCGACACACAAGAACGATCCACGACTCATAGAGCCGCTCCTCGCGCTCGGGCGTTCCTATTACTATTTTGAGCCCGTCAGTGAGGGCGGGAGGGCCTCATTTGCCTCAACCGGTGAAGCCTATTTCAAACGTGCGGCGCGCATCGCTGAGAATGCCGAAGACTATCCATGGCTCGATCTTGCGAAATCCAGGCTTGCGCTGGCTGACTATTACGTCTCCAACGAAACTCAAAACAGGGCACGCAAGCTCTACCTGCAGGTCTGGACCGACCTGTCGCTTGATGAGGACCGAATGAACATGCGTCGGGAGCTTCTTGAACGACCGATCCCGATTCGCGAAGAAGCTCTCCCCCGTTACACGAACGGTAGCGCTGGCGGTGGGCAGGCAGGTAATCTCCTGACCGGTACGATCCAGGTCGATTACACGGTTTCTGCGCGCGGGCGCGTCAAGAACATCCGAACTGAAGCCAATCCGATCGAATTCACTGACATGCAGCGCATGGTTCACCGCGAAGTACGCCAGCGCCTGTTCAGGCCCGCACTCGTGGACGGCGTGCCAGCGGAATCCGAAAACCAGGTCTACACGCACGAATTTTTCTACGAAGATTCGGAGCTCGAAGAGATCAGGAGCAAGAAAGCCGCCGTCGAAAAACAAGAGGCCGAAACACCATGAACCATTTCGTGAATGGCAAGACCCTGAAGGAACCGTTTCCCGATCACATGCAGCAAGCCGTGTTCGGTCTCGGGTGTTTCTGGGGGGCCGAGCGTGTTTTTTGGGAAACCGACGGCGTTTATACCACCGCGGTTGGCTATGCCGGCGGCGCAACTCCCGATCCGACCTACCAGGAGGTCTGCACCGGAAACACCGGCCATGCTGAGGTCGTGCTCGTAGTTTTCGATCCTGCGACAGTCAGCTTCGAGGATCTCCTCAAGGTGTTCTGGGAAAGCCATGACCCCACACAAGGCATGCGCCAGGGCAACGACATCGGCACACAGTATCGCTCGACGATCTGCACGCTGGACGATGGGCAACAGACCGTAGCGCGCCTGTCGCGCGAGACCTATCAAGCCGAACTGAGCGCCGCAAAGCTCGGTGCCATCACCACGGAAATTGTGCCGCTCGATACCTTTTACTACGCCGAGGACTATCACCAGCAGTACCTCGCCAAGAATCCGGGCGGCTACTGCGGCATCGGGGGTACGGGCGTGAGTTGCCCGGTCGGCCTCGACCTCGATCAGAAGTCTGCGTAGGATACTCCCGAATCCAAACAGGACCCGTTCCGTGGCCGCCAAAACGAAAAAACAGCCCAAGCCTCGCAAGCCCAGTCGCAAGCAGGCGGAAGATGCCATACGCACATTGTTGCTTTGGGCCGGCGAAGACACGCGCCGCGAAGGTCTTATCGATACGCCCAAGCGAGTTGCACGCGCTTATGAAGACTGGTTTAGCGGTTACTCGGTCAATCCGTACGAGTTCCTGGAACGCACGTTCGAGGAAGTGGAAGGCTATGACGAGATGATCGTTCTGCGGGACATAACGTTTGAGTCACACTGCGAACATCATATGGCACCGATTATCGGCAAGGCTCACGTTGGCTACCTGCCAAGAAACAAGGTAGTTGGCATCAGTAAGCTCGCGCGTGTCGTGGAAGCGTATGCCCGTCGTTTCCAGGTACAGGAAAAAATGACGGCGCAGATCGCAAACTGCATTCAGGAAGTCCTGCAGCCGATAGGTGTTGCCGTAGTGGTCGAGGCGAAGCATCAATGCATGACGACGCGCGGCGTCCACAAGCCCGGTGTCTCAATGGTCACCAGCCAGATGGTCGGCGGCTTCCGCAAGGACGCCCGTACCCGCGCCGAGTTTCTGCAAATGATCGACGCGACTCGCTAACCTGGGTTCCGGATGAAGAAGCTCCTGAAGATAGCCGGAGCAACCCTCCTCCTCGCGCTCATCTACCCCTTCTTCTGGCCGGTCCCGATTGATCCGGTCGCATGGCATGCGCCTGAAGACCGGGGGCTTGTCGATCCCTATGCGCCAAACGACTTGCTGCAGGCAGCGACTGCCATTGACCTGGGACATTACGAGGGCCCGGAAGACGCAACGCTTGGCTACGATAACTCCGTATACCTGACAACATCGGGCGGTCGCGTGTTGCGTGTTCGCAATCGGAAGGTCGAGGAGTTTGCCGTGACGGACGGTCGCCCGCTAGGGATCGAGGCAGCAAGAGACGGGAGCCTGATCGTCGCAAACGCCTATGCCGGACTGCAACGCATCGATGCCGATGGCAATGTCAGCACTTTGCTCGGGAGCGTCGACGGTTCAACACCGGTCTACCCGAACAACCTGGCATTGGCTGACGACGGCAAGATCTACTTCACCGAGGCAAGCAGCAAGTTCGGTGCCGACAAATACCGGGGCACCTACAACGCATCATTGCTCGACATCATGGAGCACGGAGGTCATGGCGGCGTCTTCGAATTCGATCCCGAGAAGGGCACCGCAAGATTGCTGCTCGATGACCTGAACTATGCGAATGGCATTGCGATTAGCGATGACAACCGGTTCCTCGTCATCGCCGAAACGAGTAACTACCGGGTACTCCGTTACTGGCTTGCCGGGCCGCGGCAGGGTGAGACAGACATCCTGCTCGAAAATCTGCCCGGCTTTCCGGATAACATTAAAACAGGGCGCAGTGGCCGCTTCTGGTTGGGGCTCGCGGCGCCGCGCAACGCGCTGCTCGACCGCCTCGCAGACAAACCCTGGCTGCGCAAGGTCGTGCAGCGACTGCCCGCAGCAGTCAGACCGCGGGCCGTGCCGTCGTCTCATGTGATCGCCTTTAACGGCGACGGTGAGATCCTGATGAACCTGCAGGATCCGGACGCACGCTTCCCGACGCTAACCGGCGTGCTCGAAACGCAGCGATCGCTCTATCTGACCACGCTGTTCGGTCACGAATTTCCCGTTATCGCAAAGAGCGATCTCTGAACCTATTCCAGGCCAAGTTCCGCAACGCCCTGCTGAAAGACGATATCGACGGGAATCGATGCGTTTGTCAGGCGATCCAGATCCACCTGCAACTGCGGCGTGATGATGCCCTTCGTTTCGGTGAGCTTCGTCGCGCCCTCGTAATCCCCATCGCCCTGCAGGGTCAGCAGTAGCCGCGACAGGCTCGCGATCGAGCCTTGCATACCCTCAAAGTCAACGCTGTAGCGGCCCGTCTCGGCATCACGAACAAAAGCGCCTTCGTCGAGGAAGAAATTGAAGCGCACCATGTTGGCCTTGCCATGTGCGCTGGCGGCGCCGAAGCGAATCGAACGGAAGATGCCGGCCATAAACGTGACGTAGAAATCGCGCAGGTCAGAATCCCCTAGCTCGCCCGCTTTGTGCAACTCGGTGATCATGTACAGGCCGAGAATGTCCGCCTTACCCTCCTCCATGCTGGAGGCGAGATCGAGCATGGCTTTCTGCACCGTGTTCGTGCCGTCAATTGTGTTCTTGATACCCAGTCCGTGCGCCACTTCGTGGAACATGGTGTTCGAGAAGAAAGCATCGAACGTAATGTGTTCGCGCTGCGCCTCGTCGATCAGCACATCGGCAATCGGCTCCAGGATCTTCTCGTACTTTGCCCGCATCGCGTTCTTGAGCTGCAGACGTCGTGACCCCTTCTCGAGCTGCACCTGTTCATCGTTCGGCAGGTTAATAGCGATCGTCTTGCCGCCGGAATTGCTGTGGCCAGCGTAGTACACAACATCATAGGCATTCAGATCCGCATCCGTGCCCGGCGATTCCTGCTTATAAGGGTCCGGCACGGGGAGCCCTTCCTGAAGTTGCGGCAGGAATGCCGCGAAGCGGCTCAGCCGCTCGCTCCATTCCAGGTCTTTAATCAGCACATAGGCCTCGTAGGCTGCGCGGTAGCCGTACAGGCGATCAAGATAGGTCTCGATGGGTCCGATCACGACATCGATTTCGTTATCCTTGACGTCCATCCAGTAGCTATCGCTGAGCTGGAAATCGTCGCTGATCAACGCGGCGGCGCGCAGCTTCAGGTAATTGGCGAAATCGGGACTCTCTGCAAGCTTTGCAGCCTCTCGCAGCAAGGTAGCTGCTGCCTTGAGTTCCGCTGCGTACTCTTCGTGGTATGGCACCAGTACCAGGCCGCCCTCAGGATCGCGCCGCACGAAGGAATAGAGGTCCGCCTTGCCTGGCAGGTACGCGGCCTCGAACTCCTCTTTGCTCATATCCTCTGGATAGAACTGCGCACCCAGTGGCTTCGGGCCGTAGCCCTTCATAAACGGTTTGTCGTCGTCGAGAGCATCCCAGGGCCCGTAATTCAGCTCGGCGAAGCGCCGTGTCTTGTCGTCGGCGATCGAGTCCAGCCAGGCTTCGTAGTCGTCACCAAAAGACTGCCGCCAGAACAAATCGTCCATGATCTGAGCCGCATCGATCAGCAACGCGACCATTTGCTTTTGTTCGTCACTCAGATGGCTTAGATCTGCCGTCAATGTGAAATCAGCGTAAATTTCCGGACGCGGCTCGACCGTCTCCAGCGCCGTTACGTTGACCTCGGGTGGTGCTTCTTCGCCACAGGAGACTGCAAGAAAAGAAAGGACCAAGATGCCCAATGGGCGGGTGTATCGGCGAGTATTCACGGGGTTCCCCTGGAACAGGATTGATCGGCAGATTGTCTCACACCTGCCGCTCAGAGATCGACGAGCTCCACGTCCTTGTAGCTGAGTTCGTGGCCGAGAAACTGGCCGCCGACACGAGCGAAGCGTGTGGCACCATCCGTTGCCAGCAGGCGCAAGGTGGCGGGCTGATTGCTGTCACGCATCACGTCATTCTCGACAAGTGCGTCACGCACCACCTCGGCCGCAGTACTGGCGGAGTCAACGATCATGACCCCCGCATCTGCGACGCTCTGGATCGTATCCTTGAGCAAGGGAAAATGCGTGCAGCCAAGGATGATGGTGTCGGGATTGTGACCATCGGCTTCGTCCAGGTAGCGCTGCACGATCGCGCGCGCAATATCGCCGTCGCTCCAGCCCTCCTCAGCCAGCGACACGAGCATCTCACAGGCATGTTCACGGACGACCGCCTGCGGGTCGAGGGCGGTGATCGCCTTGCTATAGGCACCCAGGCGCACGGTGGCCTCCGTCGCCAGCACAAGGTGCCTGCCACCCGGATGCGCCGCAGCTGCGGCCGTCGCGCCCGGCTCAACCACGCCGACTACTGGAAGAGGGGCCATCGCGTCGCGCAAGGCGTCGAGTGCCACGGCCGAGGCCGTGTTGCAGGCTACAACGAGCAGCTTGATGCCTTGCTCCTGCAGCTTGGCCGCCGCCTGCGTCGCATATCGCTCAATCGATACCGGGCTCTTGGTGCCATAAGGCAGGCGCGCCGTGTCACCCAGGTAGATCAGGTTTTCGTTGGGAAGCGCTTGCTGGATAGCCTTGAGAACGGTCAACCCACCGACGCCGGAGTCGAATACGCCAATGGGCAGATTGCTTTGTTTGTCATCCTTCATACCCGCATTGTGCCGAAGGTTGCTCAACTGTGGAATAATTCAGCCCGAATCTTCGGACGATCAGGTATTGAAGTGCAAAAAGTCCTCTATGGGGTAGTCGGGTCAGTCATCCTTCTGGTGCTTATCGGATTTGCATTGCCGCGCGTTCACAGCGTGGAGGTATCCACCGAGATTGATGCACAGCAAGCGACCGTTTTTGCACTCGTCAACGATTTCCGCCGCTTCACCTTGTGGTCGCCGTGGACCGACACGGATCCCAATGCCCGCTTCATTTATTCAGGGAATAACCGGGGTACGGGCGCAACCGTAACGTGGGACGGGACTATTCTCGGGAGCGGTACCCAAACCATCACACAAAGCCGGCCATTCGAGTACGTCGGCATCGTCATGAGCCCGGGTGAGCCGAGCGAAGCGAAATCCTGGTTTCGCCTTGAGCCTGGCGTCGGCACGACTCTTGTCCATTGGGGCTTCGAAGCCGACTACGGCCTGAATATTGTCGGGCGCTACTTCGCCTCGATGCTCGGCGGCGTGGTCGCGCGCGACTACGAAGCCGGCCTCGCCAACCTCAAAGAGCTTGCGGAAAGCCTCCCGATCGCCGATTTCAGTGATATCGAGATCGAGCACCTGGTGGTTGAGCCCATGGATATCGCCTACCTGCCGACTACCTCGCGGCCCGAACCGGCAGCGATCTCGGAAGCAATGGGCAAGTCATATTTCCAGATCCTGAACTTTATCGACGAACACAACCTGCAGGATGCTGGCGCGCCCCTGTCTATCACGCGGACGTTTAGCGGTTCGGCGCTCGTCTTTGACTCGGCCATACCGGTCCGCGGTGTAACCGACGAGACCCCGAAGGAAGACGGCGGGGTGAAACTGGGTTCAACCTATGGCGGGCTGGTCATTCGGGTGCGGCACACGGGATCTTACAGGGACCTGAACACCACGCATCGCAAGATCACAGCCTACCTCGCCGCATTGGGACTTGAACGCAATGGTGATCCGTGGGAATCGTATGTGAGTGATCCGGGCAATACGCCGGAAAAGGACTTGCTAACCTACGTGTACTACCCGATCAGACAGACTTGACGAGAAATGGCGGGACACGCATCTCGTCGGCTTCGGTGAGCGGCAGACTGGTCTGGAGATCGTCGCGCCGGCGAGCAATCTCACCATAGAGGCTCACGATCCGGCCCGCTATTTCACTCGCCTCATCGAGCGACATTTTTCTCACTGACGCGCAGATCGGGCCTTCGCCGTTGAGCGGCGTAACCCGGTGCATGTCGTGTCTCAGGTCGGCAAATGACTGCTTCATCGCTATCGGTAACTCGTCCTCATGAATATCGACGAGATTGTCCTCAAAGGCTCTGATAAGTCTTTGTTTAATATGACCATGCCCAGCGAGCACGGTGAGTGCCGCGTGAAAGCGATCGAGGTGGTCTGTCATTGCCACTCCAGCGTTTGATTGTATTTTTGTTGACGCTTTTTTTTGTTTGGAGTCGACTACTTCCTGTAGTCCGGGGCTCCCTGCAGAGCCTCGCAAGTCCTTGTGTACTCCTGCTGCATCAAAATCTTGCGTAAGGTTCTTATAGCAGAGTTGCTAAAGTACGCGCAAGTATCCCTTGGTAGCGACTAGAATAGGCGGTCAGGAGACCACAAATGCGGCATCAGCGGCGAAAGATTATCCTCCCGATCGTGGGAGCGCTTGCCGGACCCGTTCTGGCCGGCGCAGCCGAGGATAACCTGCCCGATTTAGCCGAACTCGAGGCCCGGAACGCCGTAATCGGCACGATTGTTCTAACGCGCGAGAACGTGTTCGACCTCTCGGACCCTGAGGAGAACAACTGGGCCTTTCGGCTCGCAAATCGTCTGCATATCGTGACTCGAGACGGCACCATCAGGAAGCAGTTACTCCTGAAAAGTGGCGATACCGTTTCGAAGCAGCTTGCGGAGGAGTCCGTGCGTAATCTTCGCCGGAACAAATACCTCCAAGATGCCCAGGTTCGGCCAGTCAGCGTAGAGAATGGTGTTGTTGATCTCGAGATTTCAACACGCGATGTCTGGTCACTTTCGCCAGAGCTGTCTATCTCGCACAGCGCCAACGAGACTCGGTCTCGTTTCGGTATCGAGGATTCGAACCTGCTCGGTCGCGGTCAAATGCTGCGGCTTGTTCACGACAAGGACGTCGATCGAACTGAGAATACGATTGAGTTCGCCGACAACCACCTGGGCCGCAGCTGGGTCTCGACCTTCCTGAGATACTCGGACAATTCGGATGGCGACTCCGCCCTCATTTCTGTCACGCGGCCATTCTACGCGCTCGATGCCCGGTGGGCCGCGGGTGGCAGTATTCTTGGGGACGATCGCCGCAGCACCATCTACGCATTTGGTGAGGAGGCAGCCGAATATCGCCACGCACGCGACTATATGTCGGCTTTTGGCGGCTGGTCGAAGGGCGTTCGGAATGGTTGGGTCCGGCGCTTCACAGCGGGGCTGGTTTACGACGACAACGTCTTTTCACCAGTGCCAGATCCCACCTTGCCGGCAGTGATCCCGGAGGATCGAAAGCTTGCCTACCCGTTCATTGGCCTCGAGATCGTTGAAGACGGCTACGTAACGGCCCGCAATCGCGACCAGATGAATCAGACCGAGGACTTCCAGATGGGGCTGCGTGTCGCCGCGTCTGTCGGCTGGTCCGATCGCAGTTTCGGCGCGGACCGAGACGCTCTTATGTTCTCGGCAAGCAGCAGCCGGGGCTACGGTTCGCTTGAGAGTACCGCCTTGTTGCTATCGGCATTGGTAAGCGGTCGATTGGAGTCGGGGAACGCAACAAATACGCTCTTGACAGTGAATGCCCGCTATTATCGAAAGCAATCCGAGAAGCGCTTGTTCTTCTTCAGATTAAGTGGCACCGCCGGACAGGACCTGGACCTCGACAACCTGGTAGTGATCGGCGGCAAAACAGGGTTGATTGGCTATCCTTTACGCTACCAGGTTGGGGAATCCAGGTTAGTTGCCAATGTGGAGCAACGGTACTTTACTGACTGGTACCCATTTCGAATCGCCCGTGTTGGGGCCGCTATTTTCGCCAACGCCGGGCGAGTCTGGGGCGAGAATCCGCTGGGCCCTGATAACCGCGGGTGGCTCGTTGATGTAGGCTTCGGAATGCGATTTTCACTAACGCGCCTGACCGACAAAGTCGTCCACCTTGACCTTGCGTTTCCACTGAACGGGGACGATTCGCTCGACGACGTGCAGATTGTGTTGGAGGCGCGTAAGAGCTTCTAGAGGCTAATCTCGATCTTCCAGTGGTCCTCACCCATATCGCGATCGGCCGTGTACTTCGCATCGACCTGGCCGATCTGCCAGCTCGTCGCCAGCGTTTCGTTCATCAGGTAGTCGCGGTGCACTTCGAGCGCTTTCTCGACAGCCGGCGAGCCTGATACGCCCAGCGTAATGCGGTCAGACACTTCAAGGCCCGCCTGCTTGCGTGCGTCCTGAACGGACCGCACAAGCTCGCGGGCGAGACCTTCGGCGATCAGCTCGTCCGTCAGTGCAGTATCGAGCGCCGTCAGGTAGCCGGAATCGGCTTCGCAGGAATACCCCTCCGCAGAATGCGTTTCGATCAGGACGTCGTCGCCTTCCAGTGGAATAACCTGACCCGCGACTTCGATCTCAAATGCCTCACCACTCGCGGCGGCGCTGGCGATCGCCGCTCCGTCGGCGCTGAGCAGTGCCTGCTTGATCTGCGGCACGAGCTTGCCGTACTGCTTGCCAAGCTTTGGCAAATTCGGCTTGATGTTGTAGCTGACGAGCCCGGCGTCGCGAGCGATGAACTCCACTGCTTTGACATTGAGCTCTTCGAGAATCTGCTCCTTGTGGCTCTCCAGCGCTTTTGACGCTGCATCGCTCGGCGCCCTTACCAGCAGTCGCGAGATCGGCTGACGCGTACGCACACCCGAGTGGCTGCGTGCTGCACGGCCAAGCCCGACCACTTTCTGCACCACATCGATATCGTGCAGTAAGGCGTCGTTTTGCCAGCTCGGGTCTGCCTCTGGCCAGTTGCCCATGTGCACCGACGGCAATGCATTCTTGTCCACCGATCGCACGAGATTCTGGTACACGTTTTCGGCCAGGAACGGTACAAATGGCGCCATGAGTTCGTGTGCCCCTTTAAGGCACTCATAGAGCGTCAGGTAGGCCGCCTGCTTATCGGCTGGATCCGTCGACTTCCAGAAACGACGGCGATTGCGGCGGACATACCAGTTACTGAGCTGGTCAACGAAGGACTCGAGCGCCTCGCCTGCCGTCTTGGCATCGAAATGATCCAGCGACTCCGTCACTGTCGTAATCGTCTTGTGCAGCAACGCCAGCGCCCAACGATCAATCTCTGGCCGCTCTGCGACGGGAACATCGGCGGTCAGGTCGATGTCATCGAGCCGTGCGTAAAGCACAAAGAAGCCGTAGGTGTTCCAAAAAGTATTGATAAATGAGCTGGCCACGTCGGCGACGATATCCACCGATACGCGCTTCGGCGCATCCGGCGCGAGACGTGCGAGGAAGTACCAGCGCAGAGCATCAGCTCCCACCGTGTCGAACACATCATAGGGATTGATGATATTGCCCACCGACTTCGACATCTTCTTGCCGTCTTTGTCGACGATCAGATTCAGGCAGATGCAGTTCTTGAAGGCGACACTGTCCGACACCAGGGTCGAGATCGCATGCAACGTGTAGAACCAGCCGCGCGTCTGGTCGATAGCCTCACAGATAAAGTCGGCCGGAAAGTGCTTCTCGAATTTGTCCTGGTTCTCGAACGGGTAGTGCCATTGTGCATAGGACATGGCACCCGAATCGAACCAGCAGTCGATGACCTCCGGCACGCGGCGCCAGGTCTTGCCGTCCAGCTCGAAGGTAACGTCGTCCACAGCCGGCCGGTGCAGATCGAGCTCACTGAGCTCCCTGCCCGTCAGCTCCTCGAGTTCGGCGACCGAGCCAATGCACTTGAAGCCCTCCTCGCCATCGGTCCAGACCGGTAGCGGCGTACCCCAGAAGCGTTCGCGCGACAGAGCCCAGTCGACGTTGTTCTCCAGCCAGTTGCCGAAGCGGCCGTCCTTGATATGGTCCGGCACCCAGTTGATCGTCTGGTTGAGCTCGGCCATGCGCTCACGAAACTTCGACGTGCGAATGTACCAGGCGTTTTTCGCGTAGTAGAGGATCGGGTCTTTTGTGCGCCAGCCGAACGGGTAGCTGTGCGTAATGCGCTCGGAACGAAACATCTGGCCGCGATCTTTCAGGATACGGATCAGGGGCTTGTCCGCATCCTTGAAGAACATGCCCTTGACCGGTTCGACTTCCTCGACGAAGTTGCCGTCGAGACCTACGCCATGCACGACAGGCAGCCCGTGTGTCTGGCCGAAAGCAAGATCGTCCACGCCGTAGGCCGGGGCAGTGTGGACAATGCCGGTGCCGCTTTCAGTGCTGACAAAGTCGGCGGCGTAAACCTGAAACGCAGCGTCGGCGTCGACCTCGAGATAATCGAACAGGCGCTCGTAACAAGTACCAACCAGCTCTGCGCCTTTGACCGTCCTGCTCACCGTATGTTCGAGGTCGCGCATCACGCTATCGCGCAATGCTTCAGCGACGATCAGCGTCTCTCCGTCGACCTCGCAGTAGCTGTAGTCGATGTCTGCACCGACTGCGAGCGCCACGTTTGAAGGCAGCGTCCAGGGGGTCGTTGTCCAGACAAGAATGGACGTGTTCTGTTCGCCTTTTACACGAAAGCGAACCGTAATCGATGGGTCCTCGGTATCCTGATAGCCCTGTGCGAGTTCGTGCGACGACAGAGTCGCGCCGATGCGCGGGTCGTAAGGCACAACTTTGTAGCCCTTGTAGATGAGGTCCTTGTCCCAGATCCTCGAGAGCAGGTTCCAGACGGACTCGATGTAGGAGTTGTTCAGCGTGTAATAGGCTTCGTCCAGGTTGACCCAGAAACCCATGCGCTCGGTCATCTTCTCCCAGTCGCCGATATAGGTCATGACCGACTCGCGGCACAGCTTCGTGAACTCGGCGATACCGACCTTATCTTCGATCTCGGACTTGTCGTAGCTCTCGATGCGCCCTTCGTCGTTCAGGCGCTTCTCGACTTCGTGTTCTACCGGCAGACCGTGCGTATCCCAACCGGCTTTACGCGGCACGTGATAGCCGCGCATGGTCTTGTAACGCGGGAAGATGTCCTTAAAGGAACGTGCCAGCACATGGTGGATGCCCGGCTTGCCATTCGCGGTCGGCGGACCCTCGTTGAAACTGAACTGCGGGCCGTCTTTGGTCGCGTCGATGGTCTTCTGGAAAACATCATGCTCACGCCAGAATTCCAGCACCTCTTCCTCAAGGGCTGGTCCGTTGTAGCGTCCCTGAACTTCTTTAAATGACACACTCATTCCTCTGTATACAAAAACGCCCCGGGTGCATCCTGTGCACCCGGGGCGATCGAATTCATCGCGGTACCACCCGGCTTCGCAGCTGACGCTGCCTCATGAGCCCGCAGGCTCGACGTCCGTCTCGTGGACCAATCGGCCAGGCCTACTCTGCAAGCATTTCGGGTGGCGACTCCGGGGTGATATTCGGCAGGTTTCGGCCCGGAGCTCTCACTATCCTCCGGTCGCTTTGGCCTGAACGGACTGCGTACTCGTCCCCATCAGCGTCTTGCGTGGGAAATTAGCCTCTGAGTGCCTAAAAAACAAGCGAAATATGCGATAGTTCTACGATACCAACCGCTTACAACAAGCGGAATACAAAAACACTGAGGGAATATTCCATGCGGAACTGTACGAGAGCGCTGCTGCTCGTCGTAGCGGCATTCATGACAAATGCTGCTGCGGATGATAACGCCTTCCTTAACACTGACGTCTTCGAACTCGAGATCGCGGCAGATCCGCAAATATCCCCGGACGGATCGCAGATCGCCTATGCACGCCGATCCATGGACATCATGACCGACCGAGCGGTGTCGAATATCTGGATCATCGATGCCGACGGCCGTAATCATCGGCCTCTGCTCACCGGTACCGGGAGCTTCGGCGGACAGACCTGGTCGCCGAACGGCGACCGCCTGGCCTACGTCACGAACGTCGAGGGCCGCGGCGCACAGATTCACGTCATGTGGATGGATTCAGGCCGTAGCGCTGCGTTGACCAACCTGCGCCGCGGTCCCGACAATCTGACATGGTCACCGGATGGGAAATGGATCGCTTTTTCCATGTTCGTACCACGTGAAGGCTCATCTCTCGCCAAGCCGCCCGCAAAACCCAAAGGGGCCAACTGGGCGCCATCGGTAACCGTGATCGAATCTTTGCAGTACCGCGGTGACGGGGCCGGCTATCTCGATACCGGCGACACACATATCTTCGTCTTGTCGGCCGATGGCGGCACGCCACGACAGGTCACCAGCGGCGAATTCAATCATGGTGGCCGCCTTGCCTGGACACCCGACGGCAAATCACTCGTTTTTGGAGCCAACCGTCAGGACGACTGGATTTTCGACCCGATGGAGTCTGAACTCTGGTCCGTTGACATCGCGAGTGGCGAGCTGACACAGCTGACTGACCGCGACGGCCCGGACTTTGCGCCAACGATCTCTCCGGATGGCAAAAAACTCGCCTGGATCGGTTTCGACGATCGCAAGATGGGTTACCACAGCCGTGAGGTCTACGTCATGGACCGCGCAAGCGGCGCCGTGCAGGTTCTGGCAAAGGACCTCGATCGCGAAATTGATGATGTCCAGTGGGCTGGCAGCTCCAGCCGTCTGTACATCGCCTATGACGATCTGGGTGACAAACTCATTGCATCGCTATCGCTCGGCGGGAAGCTGGAAGAGATTACCAACGACGTTGGCGGCATGACCATTGGCAGGCCGTATACAAGCGGTGGATTTTCGACAGCCAACAACGGTGCATTTGCCTATTCCGCTGGACGCTCGGACCGCCCGGCTGATGTAGGCGTGGGGCGTGGCACGCGTGATACGCGCCGCATTACGGACCTGAACGCCGACCTCCTGGGCCACAAGACCGTCCCTGTGGCTGAGGAAATACGCTGGAAGTCAGCCGCCGACGAGCTTGAAATCCAGGGGTGGATCGTCAAGCCACCGGGGTTCGATGCCAGCAAGAAATATCCGCTCATACTTGAAATTCATGGTGGGCCCTTCGCGACCTACGGACCGCACTTTTCTGCTGAGGTGCAGCTGTATGCGGCGGCCGGCTACGTGGTTCTCTACACCAACCCGCGAGGTTCGACGAGCTACGGCTCGGACTTCGCCAACGAGATCCATCACAACTACCCGGGGCAGGACTACGACGACCTGATGTCGGGTGTTGATGCTGTCATCGCGCTCGGTTATGTCGATGAGAAAAACCTGTTTGTGACGGGCGGATCCGGTGGAGGAGTCCTGAGTGCGTGGATCGTCGGCAAGACGGATCGTTTCGCTGCGGCAGTGGTGGCCAAGCCGGTGATTAACTGGGCCAGTTGGGCACTCACCGCTGACATGTCCGTATTCGGCACACAGTACTGGTTTGCAGACCTGCCCTGGGAAAACCCGGACGCATACTGGGCGCGTTCACCATTATCCCTCGTCGGCAATGTCTCCACGCCGACGGCACTGCTGACGGGTGAGCAGGATCACCGCACGCCGATCACGGAATCCGAGCAGTACTACCAGGCACTGAAGCTCAGGAAAATTGAATCGGCTCTGATCCGTGTGCCGGAAGCCCCTCATGGTATCGCCGGCCGGCCATCACACCTGATCGCCAAGGCCGACAACATCCTCGCGTGGTTCGCGCGTTA
>Ga0224504_10000569_pt1 | contig 16501 bp, 10 predicted proteins | sample SF_Oct11_sed_USG_3_FD_170160 | JGI IMG/M metagenome (GOLD analysis project Ga0224504, IMG submission 170160) | Sediment microbial communities from San Francisco Bay, California, United States - SF_Oct11_sed_USGS_24 | ecosystem: Environmental > Aquatic > Marine > Sediment | place: USA... | reverse complement strand
CGTCGGTGGGTTTAATCAGCTGCAATATGGCTTTCCCGACGGTTGTTTTTCCGCAGCCGGACTCACCCACCAGCGCCTGCGTACAGCCTTGCGGGATCGCGAGTGACACACCATCGACAGCATAGACATAACCTGCTGTGCGTTTAAATACGCCCTTGTGAATCGGGAAGTGCACTTTCAAACCGGACACAGCCAGTAGCTGCTTGCCGCGGTTTTCATGGCTGCTACTAATGGCCGTTGCCTGTTGCTCAATAGCTGTTGCAGCGGGTGCCGGGATTGATTTGTCCAGTCGATGGCAGCGTGCGTGCTGGTTTTCTGAAGCAGCATTCCAGGCCGGCACATGTGAACGGCAGTACTCCCATGCAAGCTCGCAACGTTCCTCAAAGCGGCAACCATCAAAATCACGATCCAGGGGAGGCACCGTTCCCGGTATGGTATCCAGCGCATGTTCGCGCTTGTGCACATCAGGCAACGATTCAAACAGTTTTCTGCTGTACGGGTGGCTCGCCGCGCCGAAAAAACGGTCCCGGGCAGCTTCTTCAACCAGTTGGCCGGCATACATAACTGCAACCCGGTCTGCCATGCCGGCAACTATGCCGAGATCATGGGTGATCAGCAAAATGGCCATGCCGGTGTCCTGTTGCAGTTTTTGCAACAGTTCCAGTACCTGTGCCTGTATGGTTACATCCAGTGCCGTGGTGGGTTCATCGGCGATTAACAGGTCTGGCTCACCGGCCAGTGCGATTGAGATCATGACACGTTGCTTCATTCCACCGGATAACTGATGCGGGTATTCCCGGTAACGACGCCGCGGATCCGGGATGCCGACCGCATCCAGCAGTTCCAGCACCCGCTCCTGCGCGGCACGGCCTTTCATGCCGTGATGTTGCTGCAGTACCTCGCCGATCTGGTCGCCAATCATCAGCACCGGGTTTAGCGAGGTCATGGGTTCCTGGAAGATCATTGAAATCCGCCGGCCGCGTATGCGACGCATTTCCGACTCAGGCAACAGGGTCAGGTCTACACCGTCGAGATAGACATGCCCATGGGTAATCTGTCCGATCGGTTGTGGCAGCAGCCGCAGTATTGACAGGGCCGTCATCGATTTACCACAGCCAGACTCACCCAGCAGCGAATAGGTTTCACCCCGCTGTATCTCCAGGCTGACACCGTCTACCGGGCGGATGGCACCCTTGCCCTGGCCAAGTCGTACCCCAAGGTTGTCGAGTTTCAGTAATGGTTGAGTCATAGATTTACTACCTGAGGCATCAGCGGTCACGGGTGCGCGGGTCAAAGGCATCACGTACGGCATCCGAGAACAGGTTGGCTGCCAGCACCAGGATGAACATAAACAGAAAGGCCGCCAGCAGTGACCACCAGACCACCGGTTCACGCGCCATTTCCAGGCGGGCGCCATTAATCATATTGCCCCAGCTATTCATGGTCGGATCCACACCAACGCCAACATAGGACAGTACCGCCTCAGCCAGCACCAGACCGCTGAAATCCAGCACCACGGTAATCAGCACCACGTGCATCACATTGGGCAATATGTGGCGGCTGATGATTTTGCGATGTGCGACACCAAAGGAAACTGCGGCCTGGATATATTCGGCCTCGCGCAGCTTCAGCGACTCGCCGCGCAGCAGCCGACAGAGCCCGGTCCAGCTGGTAATTCCAAGAATAATACATAGAAATAACAATCGGATATCTGCTCTTTCAACGGTTGTTTCAAAATAATCGGAATGGTTCGCAATGAATACCTGCAACATCAGGATAGCCGCTGCTATCAACAATACACCGGGGATGGAGTTCAGCGTGGTATAGACATACTGGACCACGTCATCAATCCAGCCACGCGCATAGCCGGCGACGATCCCCATGAAGATGGCAAACGGCAGCATGATGAGCGTGGTAAGGGTGCCGATTACCAGCCCGGTACGAATACTCTTCAGCGTCAGGTAAAACACATCCTGGCCTACCTTGTCGGTACCCAGCACGTGGTAGGCAGCGGCAATGTTTATTGCGAGAAACAGCAGCAATAACAATAGTGACAACATCAATAAAATAGTGCGCCAGGGAATTGTGAAGCGGTCCCTTAAAATATTCCGTGCAGTCACGCCCAGCGGCTGCTGATGGCGTCTTGCCAGCCAGTACGCCATCAACAACAACATCAGTGTAGCAGCGAGCAGCGTTTCAACCATTGCCAGAAGGCTGCGTTGCAGAATATCACCCGGTCTGCCATCGACCGCATCGCCAAGATGACGGCCGCCGTAGATTAACCGCGGGTAATCGCGCAGCTTGCTGCCGTCGCTCTGCTCAATGGTTTCCTTGGCAAACAGCTGTGTTGCAAAAGGTGCCGAGTAGGTTTTTTCTACCTGTGTCCTGAGCGGACCGACCAGCGTATCCAGTGCACTGAGTACTTCACCGGCATAATGTACTTCATCGCTGTCACCGTTAGCTGCCAGCGGCAGACGATAGTGCAATGAATCAAGCAGACCGACAAGCACAAAGGCCAGCAGGACCACCACCGATGCAGCGGCCACCTTGCCGGTAAAAACCCGTCGCCAGGGAGCACGAATATGCGGCTTGCTGCGGGCGTAAAAAATAAACATGACCACCACAGCGGTGAGCATGAAGATCAGTACATCTGTCCAGAGAATAACCGGCTTGATCATGTCAGGCGTATCCTCGGGTCGACTATGGTATAGGCAATATCGACCATTATCAGACCGATGATATACAGCACAGAACCAAGAAACACCATCACCCGTACGATAGCGAAGTCCTGGTTCTGAATACCATCGATGGTGTAACTGCCAAGCCCCGGCACCGCGAAGAAGGATTCCAGCAACAGGCTGCCCATGAACAACAGCGGCAGCAGTGATACGACACCCGTTACGATAGGTATCAATGCGTTCCTGAGAATGTGGCGAAACAGCACCAGCGATTCGGCCAGCCCCTTGGCCCGCGCAGTGCGCACGTAATCCTTGCCCGCCTCTTCCAGGAAAAATGTCCGGTACCAGCGTGAACCGGCGCCAATGCCGCTGACAACACCGATCACCACGGGCAGGATAATAAACTTAAGCGCATCGAGACCGCCGTCAAAGCCTGATATCGGCATCAGTCGAAATACCTTGGCGAGCAAATACTGACCGCCAATGATGTAAAACATCGCCGAGATCGACATCAGCACCACACACAGAATGACACCCGTGTAGTCCACATAGGTCCCCCTGAAAAATGCCATCAGCAATGCAAAGGTTATGTTCACCAGCAAACCGATAATCAACGAGGGGACCGCAATTGCCAGACTTGGCAGCATGCGTTGACTGATATCAAAACTGATATCACGGCCATCATCGGAAGAGCCGAAATCAAACACAAACAGTTTCAATGATTTTTCGAAGAAAATCGTATCGGTCAGTTGGTCCAGATTGCTGGCTTCGGAATTGATCAGCAACGGCTTGTCATAGCCATGACTTGCCTTCCAGTTCTCAACAGCCTCTGGCGTAACGCGCTTCATACCCAGATGCATGCGCGCCATGTCATCCGGCGAGTTCACCACGAAGAACAGGTAAAAGGTGAGCAAGTTGATACCGATCAGAATCGGAATCGCATAGCCGAGGCGGCGGATAATATAGGCAAACATCAGTGCTTCACCTGTATCGCCGACATTCCCTGCTGGCGGCGATAGCTGATCCAGGCGGGCACCAGAGCAATCAACAGCAGTCCCGCCAGCAGGTACAGCGGCCAGCGCACCGGCTGGTTCCACTGTTGCTGCAACTGTTTGCGCAGTTGCGGCTCAATGCGTTTGTACTTGAGCGCGTTGTTGGCCATCAGGTTGGGCTTGGAGTTTTTCAGCCAGACATGCCGCAGGGTAAACTGTTTGGGGAAATAGCCCCATATCCAGGGTGCATCGTAACGCGCAATATCCATCATCTCCCGGATAACAGCTTTTCGTTGCGGTCCGTTTTCCATATCTTTCATCTGGTCGAACAGGCTGTCAAATTTTTCGTTTACATAGTTGGAAGCATTTTCGCCATTATGCTCAACCTTGCTGTTTGGACCATACAGCAGAAACAGAAAGTTCTCCGGATCCGGGTAGTCGGCATTCCAGCCCCACTGGAAGATTTGCGCAGTACCCTTGAGCATCTTTTCCTGGAAGCGATTGTAATCTGTGCCGCGAATAACCAATTGTATATTCAGCTTGGCAAACTGTTTCATTAGCCAGTCAAGTCTTGCCTTGGCATCCGGACCGGTTGCCGGCGTATCAAAATACAGTACCAGCGGTTTGCCGCTGTTGATGTCACGCCCTTCAGGATAACCTGCCTCTGCCAGCAATCTTTTGGCTACCTCAAGCGGTTTGCGCACAGCGCCCTGCGGAGTCCAGTCATAGACATGCAAATTGATACCGGCCTCACCTTCTTCGTAACCGAAAATACCGGGGGGGATAGCTCCCTGCGCCGGTATGCCTCGGCCATTGAGGAAAATAGAAATATTTTCTTCAATATTAATGGCTATAGATAAAGCCAGTCGCAACTTTCTCGCTGCTTCCGTATTTCCTCCAACAACCGGATCAAGCATATTAAAACCGGTGTAGAAAATAGAGGTTGATACCGCGGTACTTAAATCGATGCCCTGTGTGAGCATACTGTCGGTCAGGCTAACCTCACCCGAGTTACCGATATTGATGGCCTGGTCAAAACTGTCGGATGAAATACCCGAAGTGTCATAGTATCCCTGCAGGAACTTGTTCCAGTACGGAATTGTTTCCTTTTCCAGGCTAAACACCACCTTGTCGATAAACGGCACGGGTTTGCCGGCATCATCCAGCAAACCGGCTTCGCGGTCGCCGGGCATGCCTTCTGACGGGTAGACTTCGCCATGGAAATTCGGATTGGTTTCCAGAACCATCTGGCGGTTCGGGTTGTTGACAGTCAGCATATAGGGGCCAGTGCCAACCGGATACCAGTCGAGCGTAATGTTGCGTTGCTGCATGCCGGCTTGTGAATAGAAACGATCAGCCGCGTGCCGCCCCGGCGCAAAAAACGGCATCGCCAGCCAGTAAAGCAGTTGTGGATACTTGCCGTGAATTTTTATGCGATACCGGTAGCGGTCAATAACCTCGACTCCCTCAAGCGGGAATTTATCAAGATCCAGAAAAGCGCCGTCACCCTCATCTGCTATTGTTTTTTCATGCGCACTGGCAAGCGTCCTGGAATAATCTTCCAGACCGACAATATATTCACTCATCAGTCCCAGTATGGGTGAATGTATTTGCGGATGAGCCAGCCGCTTTATCTGGTAGATATAGTCATTTGCCACCAGTTCACGACTGCCGGTTTCTTTAAAATCACCGAGCACATGAATGGACGCCAGCTCCTCTGCATCCAGTTGCCGGTAACGCAGCTTACCCTGTTGATCACGTGCAAAGGCCGGATGTGGCTGGTACATGATGCCCGGCCTGATGGTAATGTCGTAAACACTGAAAGCAATTTCATCTGCATCGACCGCAGCCGGCAGCTGCTGGCCGCTACTATCCAGATACCTGGGCGCAGGCACTGCCTCTGCAGTTAACGGTATCAGTTCATACGGGCGTTTCAGGTAGTCATACTGAAGCGGAGGTTCGTATATTTGACCGGTAAAGGTAACTTCGTTGGAGCTGTAGGATCGTGCCGGGTCCAGATGCTTGGGGCGCTCCTGAAACAGAGAGTAGAGAATATTCCTGTCTGCGTCCTCTGCGGGATAGGGACGGTTCCAGGGCCGGTCATCACAGGCCGACAGTACAATACAGGCGACAACGATAGCGTGCCGAAGCACACCGGCAAGAGGCATTAGCATGGTCAGTGTAGTGGAGCTGTTAGCGAGCGCATGGACGACTATTATAATGATGTGCGCGCCGGTATTCATAGCCTTGAACCCCTTCACGTCACCGTCATTTTCCGGTACCGTAGCGGCACTGCCCCGGTGTACTGTTTACCGGGAAAACAACCACACTTCAGCCAAAACAAGGTACACCTATGGGATTCTTGAACGGAAAACGCGCCCTGATCGTTGGACTTGCCAGCAATCGCTCAATTGCCTGGGGAATCGCAGAAGCCATGCAACGGGAAGGTGCCGAACTGGCATTTAGCTACCCGAATGAGAAACTCGGCGCTCGCGTCACGAAAATGGCTAAGGAATGTAATTCCGGGATCGTACTGCCCTGTGACGTCAGCAGCGACGAACAGATCGAAAATCTGTTCACCGAGCTCGGAAAGCACTGGGACGGCCTGGATATTCTGGTTCATTCAGTCGCCTTCGCACCGGGAGACCAGCTTGCCGGAGACTACCTGGAATGCGTAACCCGCGAAGGCTTCGCCATTGCGCATGACATTAGTTCCTACAGTTTTGCCGCACTGGCCAAGGCTGCATATCCGATGATGGAAGGCCGTAACGGTGCATTATTGACCATGAGCTACCTGGGTGCTGTTCAGACGGTTCCCAATTACAACGTCATGGGTGTCGCCAAGGCCAGTCTTGAAGCGAATGTACGTTACCTGGCGCAGAGCCTGGGGCCTAAAGGTATCCGGGTCAACGCGGTTTCAGCCGGCCCAATTAGAACCCTGGCCGCTGCAGGCATCAGTAACTTTCGTAAAATGCTGGATGTGTTTGCAAGTACCGCGCCCCTGGGCCGGAATGTCACTATTGAAGATGTCGGTAACGCTTCGGCCTTTCTGTGTTCCGATCTTGCTTCCGGTATAACCGGTGAAATCACCTACGTAGATGGTGGCTATAACACCGTTGGCATGTCACCGCTTGAGTAACGGGTCTTCGGACTGGCCACGACCAGAATCAAGAATACCGCTTTCACCCTCCAGGCGGCCAATCAGCACCGCGCCGCAGGAGTCACCAAATACATTAACGCTGGTCCTGCACATATCCAGTACGCGATCAACAGCCAGAATCAGCCCTACCGCCTCAATGGGCAGCCCGATTGCGGTAAGAATAATGGTGATGGCAACCAGACTGGCCGCCGGTATACCTGCCACACCGATTGATGTCAGCAAGGCAACCAGCACCACCGTGAACTGTGTTGCAAAATTGAGTTCAATGCCATAGGCCTGCGCGATAAACATGGCGGCTACACATTCATACAACGCTGTACCGTCCATGTTAACAGTGGCCCCCAGCGGCAACACAAAACTGGTTGTCTTGTTCGACACGCCTGCACGCCTCTCTACGCAATCCATGGTGATTGGCAAGGTGGCTGATGAAGATGCAGTTGAAAATGCAGTTAACATGGCCGGTGACATGGCTTGAAAATGGCGCAACGGGCTTACCCGGCCAATCACCCGCAGCATCAGGGGCAACACTATCAGTACATGAATTGCCAGTGCGCCAAGCACGGTAAAGAAAAACATCAATAACGGCTCGAACGCGGCAAAGCCGGTGGTAGCAACCACCTTGGCCACCAGAGCAAACACGCCTATTGGCGCGAACAACATCACCCAGTCCGTGATCTTCATCATGACGGCAAAAACACCTTGCCAGAAATCTTTCAGGACTGCTGCAGGCGAGCCATCGATACGCGTCATGAAGTAACCGAACAACAGGCTGAAGAAAATCAGCCCGAGCATTTTTCCCTCTGCCGCTGCTGCAACAATATTCGCTGGCACCATGCGGATAAAGATGTCAACGACATCTCCCGCTCCGCGCCCCTGTACGCGCTCGGCAATAGTTGCGGTGTCCGCCTCATCCGAGAAGCTGACAACTTCTTTTGCAGGTTCGCCATTCACTATGCCGGGTGAGACCAGATTGACCATGGTGAGCCCGATCAAAATAGCCAGTAACGATGTAGTCAGGTAATAAAGCAGGGTCTTGCCGCCAAGCCGTCCCAACGCCCCTCCATCACTGATACCGGCGATACCGGTAATAATCGAGGACATGATGAGGGGGACAATCAGCATCTTCAGGGCATTCATAAAGAGCGCCCCCAGAAAGCTGTAGATGTCGAGAAAACGAACGCCAAACAAAGAGGCTTGTTCACCTGAAAGCCAGCCGGCCAGTACCGCCAGAATCAGCGCGAACAGAATCTGCCAGTGAAGCTTTAGTGTGATTATGTTTCTTGCAAAGGCCACGACAGGGCTACTTACTACTCTGCCTGATCGGGTATTTCAATAGATGCCTGTGCCTTGAGAGTACTCATGACAGCTGCCAGTTCCGCTACACCCAGCAGTCTATTGAGATTGCCCCAGAGTTGCTTCTGCGCTACCGGTGGCAAGCTGGAAAAATCTCCTGCTTTTACTTCTTCCAGTGCAATGATGACATAATCACCGGCAGCGGTTAGCACGCCTTCATGGACTGGTTTGTCGGCTACCGGCGCAGCAGCCGCAAAAGCTGCAGCAATAACCTCGGCACCCGGCTCTGCTGCAACGCGGGTGATACTTTCTGTTTCCTGCACTTGCAGTGATTCAGCAGTGGCTATTGTATCGAGATCAGTTACGCTGCTCCGTAAATCTGCAAGGTATTGTTCGCCTTTTGCTTGAGCCTGCGCACGGCTTTTTTCCGCTACCGTTATCTGTCTTATTTGTTCTTTTACTGTTTCAATCGGTTTTTGTGCTGATTCCTGTCGTTCAAGCACGCGTATGACGACAACATGATCAGGTCCGATCTCAATGGCTGCGCTGTTATTGCCATTATCCAGCACGTCCTCGCTAAAGAGTGCCTCACGAACATTGGCATGTTGTGCAACGCCGCTACCGTCAGACATGCTGACCCAGTCGGTTTCCTGAATAGCAATCCCAAGTTCTTCTGCGGCACCCTGCAGGGTATCCGGTTGTTCAAAAGCCGTGTTAGACAGCACTTCTGACTTCTCGTAGAACAAATCAGCGCGCTCTGTACTCAGCAGCTGGTCAGCAAGCTCTTCACGCACCTCGTCCAGCGGAGTGACCACCTCCGGCGTGATCTCGATAACCTCGATAATGTGCAAACCAAATGGTGATTTTACCGGCTTGCTGACCTCACCGGACTGCAGTTCAAAAGCAGCCTTCTCAAATTCAGGGGTCATAAGACCGCGCCCGAAGGTACCCAGGTCACCGCCATTGGCAGCAGAACCAGGGTCGTCAGACAGCTCTTTTGCCAGCACTGCAAAATCTTCACCGTTATCCAGACGTGCAACGATGTCATTTGCCTTTTCCATGGCGGCAGTATCCGCTTCCTCATCAGCATCCGGGGCCAGCCTGACAAGTATGTGGCGGGCATGACGCTCCTCCGGAGTGACATATTTTGCAGCCTGCTCCTCGTACAGCAACTGCAAGGCTTCATCGCTAACTTCCACACCCGTATCGAGCGTGGCTACATCCAGTTCAAGGTACTGGGCACGCACCCTTTGCGGCGTCATGAATGCATCTGCGTGCGTATCGTAGTAGCTCTGTATGTCCTCATCACTGACGGAGACCTGCTCTGTAAACCCTGACAACGGCAGCAGCAGATATTTGAAGCGTCGTTGCTGCCCTTCAAGTACATACGCCTGAGCAAGGTTGTCATCTGGTGCAGCAGCGGTGGCGCTGACACCGACTGTAAACTGGCCAGCAATGATGTCTTCTTTCAGGCTGTTTTCGAAGCCTGCCGGGCGAATACCCTGATATCCGAGAACCTGTTCGTACCTGTCTTTTGAGAAAACACCATCTTCCTTAAAGGCATCAACAGCATTTATGCTAAGTGCAATCTGTTCGTTGCTTGCAGCAAAACCCTCGGAGTCTGCGGCCTGGATCAGCAGTGTCTGGTTAATCAATTGCTGCAATGCACTGGCTTTCAGCATATTTTCATCAAGCATTGCCGGATCAAATGATTCTCCCAGCTGTTGTTCCATTTTCCTGCGCAGCTGGTCGTAGGCTTGCTGATGCTGTGCCGCGCTAATCTCCTGGCCATTAACAACGGCTGCGAAACTGGATACATCATCTTGCAGATAGGAATTCAGCCCGAAGAATGCAAACGCAACAAACAGAATGCCGAGTATCACCCAGCCTAAAAACCCCATTATGCGTTCTCGTATTGCCAGCAGCATTGTCTGTCTCTCTGGAAAAAGTTCGTTGTAGAATGTAGTTCAGATAGTATTGTCAGCTAGTAATAACAAAGAAAGGGCACCCCGAGAGGCGCCCTTCGATTGTCAAGATGGCGGAGTGGACGGGACTCGAACCCGCGACCCCCGGCGTGACAGGCCGGTATTCTAACCAGCTGAACTACCACTCCTATTCCTGGTGGGTGCTGAGGGGATCGAACCCCCGACATTCGCCTTGTAAGGGCGACGCTCTACCAGCTGAGCTAAGCACCCGAAGGCGCGCTAGTTTACGGCATCCTTGAATGCTTTGCCAGCCTTGAAGCCCGGAGAATTTGACGCCTTGATCTGAATGACTTCACCTGTTTGAGGATTACGACCGGAGCGTGCTGCTCTTGCACGAACGGAAAAGGTTCCAAAGCCCGTCAGGGCTACCTGGTCGCCACTACCCAGGGCTTTAACGATACTATCCAGCAGCGATTCCGTCGCATTGGTTGCGTCAGCCTTGGAGAGGCCGGCCCCTTCGGCCACTGCGTCAATCAGTTCAGATTTGTTCATATAGTCATCCTCGGACAGTTATATTTAATATTAAGAAACGCCACTTGTCGCTGCCTGCAAACGCCTCCATGGAGACATCCAGAACCGACCAGCGGGTATTAAAGCACAGTTACAGTACGCAAAAAACCCGTCCGGGCCCTATTTTGCATCAGGGTCCGGACGGGCTTATCAGATTGCTGCTAAATGTCAGTGAGCGGTCAGCGGGTTTTCCTTGCCCTTCCCCTTTGCCTTGGCGACCTTTCTGGGGCCTTCTTTGGCAGGAACTTCCTTGAGCGGTGTCGGCTGATGTGTCAGGGCAACCTCCAGCACCTCGTCGATCCACCTGACCGGACGTATATCAAGCTTGTCCGTTACGTTCTTCGGTATTTCAACAAGGTCTTTCTTGTTTTCCTCAGGAATCAGTACGATAGAGACCCCGCCACGGTGGGCAGCAAGCAGTTTTTCTTTCAGTCCGCCGATCGGGAGTACCTCACCACGCAGCGTGATCTCGCCCGTCATGGCGACGTCAGCACGTACCGGGATATTGGTCAGCGCCGAGACAAGCGCGGTACACATCCCGACACCCGCACTCGGCCCGTCCTTCGGAGTAGCTCCCTCAGGGACATGGATATGAATATCATATTTCTGGTAAAACTCGGCATCGATACCCAGTGTCGCCGAACGACTCCGTACAACCGTCATGGCAGCATGGATAGACTCCTGCATGACCTCACCGAGTTGGCCGGTATGTATCATTTTGCCCTTGCCAGTCACCATGGTTGACTCAATCGTTAGCAATTCACCGCCCACCTCTGTCCAGGCAAGACCGGTAACCTGACCAACCTGATCATTTTCCTCGGCACGTCCATAGCGAAAGCGTTTCACTCCGAGATATTTCTCGAGATTCCTTGGAGTGACTGAAATCTTCTTGCCTTCCTTGTTCAATACCAGTTCTTTGACAACCTTCCGGCATATCTTGGAGATTTCGCGCTCCAGGTTACGTACCCCCGCTTCACGCGTGTAGTAACGCACAACATCACGTATAGCATTTTCACTGATGGAGATTTCGTTCTCTTTCAGACCACTGAGCTCAATCTGCTTTTTCAGCAGATAGCGCATGGCGATATTGATCTTTTCATCTTCGGTGTAACCCGGTATGCGAATGACTTCCATGCGATCCAGCAGTGGTGCCGGAATATTCATGGTATTGGCGGTTGCCACAAACATGACATCTGACAGGTCAAAATCCACTTCCAGGTAATGATCACCAAAAGTGTTGTTCTGCTCCGGGTCCAGCACCTCAAGCAAAGCCGAGGAAGGATCGCCGCGGAAATCCATGGACATCTTGTCCATTTCGTCCAGCAGGAACAATGGATTTCTGGCAGACAACTTTGACAGGTTCTGGATGATCTTGCCGGGCAAGGAACCAATGTAGGTACGGCGATGACCACGAATTTCAGCTTCATCACGCACACCACCCAGCGACATGCGGGTAAACTTGCGACCGGTAGCACGCGCAATAGAACGCCCCAGCGAGGTCTTGCCGACGCCAGGAGGACCTACCAGGCACAGGATTGGACCCTTGAGCTTTTTAACTCGCTGCTGAACAGCCAGATACTCCAGGATTCTTTCCTTGACCTTTTCAAGTCCAAAATGATCTTCTTCAAGAACTGCTTCTGCTGCCGCCAGATCGTTGCGGATCTTGCTGCGTTTCTTCCAGGGCACACTGACAAGCCAGTCGATATAGTTGCGTACCACCGTTGCCTCTGCGGACATCGGTGACATCATCTTTAGTTTGTTAAGTTCTGAAGTCGCCTTTTCAAGCGCTTCCTTGCTCATGCCGGCTTTCTTGATCTTCTGTTCAAGTTCTTCCAGCTCATTGGGCACATCGTCCATGTCACCCAGTTCTTTCTGGATGGCTTTCATCTGCTCATTCAGATAGTACTCACGCTGGCTCTTCTCCATCTGCTGTTTGACTCGACCGCGTATGCGTTTTTCAATCTGCATAATATCGATCTCACCCTCAATCAGAACCATCAGGCGTTCGATGCGCGGGGTGCAGCCTTCAATCTCAAGTATCTTCTGCTTTTCTTCCAGCTTCAGGGACATGTGCGCTGCGATCGTATCTGCAAGGCGACCGGGCTCCTCAATGCCTGAAAGAGATGTCAGTATTTCCGGCGGGACTTTCTTGTTCAGTTTGACATACTGGTCAAACAGCGCCAGCAGCGAGCGGGTCTGTATTTCAAGTTCCTTGTTATCCGCATCTTCTTCCTGCAGCAGCACGTCGAGGTGAGCCGTGAAGAAGTTGTCAGTATTTTCATAACCGGTTATGCGCACACGTTCTGCGCCCTCAACGAGGACCTTGACGGTGCCATCAGGAAGCTTCAGCAACTGCAGGATGGTCGACAATGTTCCGATTTCGTAGATGTCGTCGACTGAGGGGTCATCAACCTCGGCATTCTTCTGGGCAACCAGCAGGATCTTTTTATCTTCCTGCATGGCTGTATCCAGAGCGTTGATCGATTTTTCACGACCAACAAAAAGCGGTATCACCATGTGGGGATAAACTACGACATCCCTGAGCGGTAATACCGGTATCGCGTTTGTGGCTTGATCTGTCATAACAGTGCCCATCCATTCCTGATTAAGTCGATTTGTTCCGGGTAGCTGCTTGTAAACCATCGTGATACAGGTTTACCCGGATACTTCCTGTCGATTATGTGGTTGTCTGAACCGTAATCACGAATCTATTACATGGGGATTGATTACAGTACTTCAACCATTTTTTTGACAGGTATTAAACTTACAGCAAGGAATATGCCAGCCAGGCTAAAAAGACCACTATATTTCTAAGTTGTTAATTATAATATAGATTTATATTTTATTCAGAAGCAGCGATGGCTTCCGGAGCGTCAAAAATCATGTATGGCTTGGTTTCACCGCCAATAACATTCTCATCTATAACCACTTTACTGACGCCTTCCATCGAAGGCAGGTCGTACATGGTATCCAGCAGAATCTGCTCCATGATGGTGCGCAAGCCGCGTGCACCGGTTTTGCGCTCCATTGCCTTTTTGGCGACGGCACGCAGGGCATCATCCCTGAATTCAATCTCGCAGCCTTCCATATCAAACAACTTCTCATACTGCTTGGTGAGGGCATTCTTTGGTTCAGTCAGAATCTGAATCAGCGCATCCTCATCCAGTTCTTCCAGCGTTGCGACTACCGGCAGGCGTCCGACGAATTCCGGAATCAAACCGTACTTGATGAGGTCTTGCGGCTCTACATCGAAAAGCACTTCACCAAGATTGCTATCTTCATCCTTGCTCTTTATTTCAGCCGAGAAACCAATGCCGCCTTTTTCCGAACGACTGCGAATGATCTTGTCCAGACCTGCAAAGGCACCACCTACGATAAACAGGATGTTGGCGGTATCAACCTGCAAAAACTCCTGCTGCGGGTGTTTGCGTCCACCCTGGGGAGGAACAGAAGCGACCGTGCCCTCGATCAACTTGAGGAGCGCCTGCTGTACGCCCTCACCGGACACATCCCGCGTAATGGACGGGTTATCTGATTTTCGGGATATTTTGTCTATTTCATCGATATAGACTATACCGGTCTGAGCCTTGTCGACGTCATAATCACACTTTTGCAGCAGCTTCTGGATGATATTTTCGACGTCTTCACCGACGTAACCGGCTTCTGTGAGCGTAGTTGCATCTGCGATAGTAAAGGGCACATCAAGGAAACGTGCCAGCGTTTCGGCCAGCAGGGTCTTGCCTGAACCGGTAGGTCCAATCAGCAGGATATTGCTTTTGGACAGCTCAATATCATCTTTCTTGGTTTGTGCTTCAAGGCGCTTGTAGTGATTGTATACCGCCACAGACAGCACCTTTTTGGCGCGGATCTGGCCAATGACGTATTCGTTAAGGACTTCGTTTATTTCCTGGGGTTTTGGCAGCTTTTCACCGCCACTGGCGGTTTTTTCCTGCATCTCTTCACGAATGATATCGTTACAGAGTTCAACGCACTCATCACAAACAAAGACAGAAGGTCCGGCAATCAACTTCCGGACTTCGTGCTGGCTTTTGCCGCAGAATGAGCAGTAGAGCAATTTTCCGTCTTCGCCCTTTCCGTTACGTTCGTTGCTCATGTTGTATCCTCGTGAATTGTCATCACAACCCGTTCCTTTCTGTTTTTACCATTATTAGTTATTATAAATCAACCCCTTCTATACTAAGGCGGTTTGGATGGCCGTTCAGGCCGTAAATCACGGGCTTGTGCTTAACTGAAATCCAGGCCGTCGCCTTCGTCCTGACGCTGGTCAATGATTTCATCAATCAGGCCATAGGTTTTGGCCTCTTCTGCACCCATGAAATTATCCCGCTCGGTATCACGCTGAATTGTTTCCAGTGACTGTCCGGTATGGCTTGCAAGAATAAGATTGAGCTTTTCACGAATCAGGAGAATTTCCCGGGCATGAATATCGATATCCGTTGCCTGTCCCTGAAAGCCACCCAGCGGTTGATGGATCATCACGCGTGAGTGCGGCAGACAGATTCGCTTGCCCTTTGCACCACCGGCGAGCAGCAGCGCACCCATGCTGGCTGCCTGGCCAACACACATGGTGCTGACGTCTGCCTTGATGAACTGCATGGTGTCGTAAATCGCAAGCCCGGCTGTCACTGAACCACCCGGTGAATTGATATAGAGATGAATATCCTTGTCCGGATTTTCCGACTCGAGGAACAACAGCTGCGCAACAATGACGTTTGCCATGTAATCCTCAACTGGTCCTACCATGAATACCACACGCTCCTTGAGCAGGCGTGAGTAAATATCGTAAGAACGTTCACCTCTGGATGTCTGTTCAATGACGATGGGCACGAGGTTCAGTGCCTGGGTATCTTGTGCTCCATACATAGGATTGTTATCGGTCATTCACTAGGTTCCTTGAGACTGTTTGGCTTCTTCAACAAGTGCACTAAACGTGGTTTTCACCTCTTTCACTTCCACACCGCTATGCTCGACAACCCAGTCAACAACCTGTTCCTCAATCACAGCCGACTGGACACCCGACAGCATTTCCTGGTTGCCGTAATACCACTGCACCACTTCTTCCGGTTTTTCATATGAAGAGGCAATCGTTTCAACCATTTGCCGGACACGGTCAGGGTCAATCTGGATCTGATTATGCTTGGCAATTTCCGAGACGATCACACCAAGTTTAACTCGCCGTTCAGCCTTGGCTTCGATCTCCGAGGCATCTTCCGCTACGCCACTATCTTCCTTTCTTGCACGCAACTGCTGAATCTCACCATCAACCAGGGTGACGGGCACTTCAACCGGATTGGCATCCATCAAGCCGGTAAAAACCTGTTCTTTCAGCTTGGAAGCAACCAGTCCCTTCAATTCGCGACTCATATTCTCGCGAATTTCGTTCTTGAGCCCTTCAAGACCACCTTCTTCAATTCCGAATGCCTGTGCAAAATCATCATTGAGTGCAGGCAACTCTATTTCAGAAACGACATGTACCTTGACGTTAAAAATGGCTGCTTTACCTGCCACATCAGCGGCCGGATAATTATCAGGGAAAGTGATATCGAGCGTTTTCTCATCACCCGCAGAAACTCCAGTCAACTGTTCTTCAAATCCGGGAACCATGATGCCGGAACCAAGTACCACAGGCACCTTTTCACCTTTGTTGCCGGTAAAAGGCTGACCATCAACACTGCCTTCAAAATCGACCGTCACCTGGTCATCTGCCTGCGAGGCCCGTTCAACAGCATTCCAGCTGCCGCGCTGACTGCGCAGGTTTTCAAGCATGCCAGCCACGTCATCTTCGGTGATTTCCACCAATGGTTTAGAAACCCCGAAACTGTATTCAATATTGCCGGACAGCTCCGGAAAAACTTCAAAGGT
>Ga0224504_10000568_pt1 | contig 16516 bp, 11 predicted proteins | sample SF_Oct11_sed_USG_3_FD_170160 | JGI IMG/M metagenome (GOLD analysis project Ga0224504, IMG submission 170160) | Sediment microbial communities from San Francisco Bay, California, United States - SF_Oct11_sed_USGS_24 | ecosystem: Environmental > Aquatic > Marine > Sediment | place: USA... | reverse complement strand
AAACCTGGCCGTCGCCGGGCGCCGGCACCGCGGTTTCGGCCAGCTCGAAGTCGCTTTCTGCGGGGGCGCCCTCGGGGCGCGCGGCCATAAGGATCTGGCGGTTGACGGTCTCCGGCATCTTGTTCCTCCCAAATCTCGAAGATCGTGACTCATGGCTTATCCTTCGAGACGCGCTCTTCGAACGCTCCTCAGGATGAGGAGTGGTGTTTGATATCAATATCTTACCTCATGCTGAGGAGCCGCCAGAGGCGGCGTCTCGAAGCATGCTATATGGGCCAGCGTCTTCAAGATCTGCTATTCCTCCCCGGGTTGGACGCGCCGCCGAAGCAGGCACTTTCCTTGGCGGCGATTTTCACCATACTGCCGGTGAGGCTGGACGTGAAGGACCGGGTGTCGGGAGGGGATGATGGCTGAGCTGGTCGACTACGAAAAGCGCGGAACGGTTGGGGTCGTCTTCCTCGACAATCCACCGGTCAACGCGATGGGCGCGGCGGTGCGCCAGGGCGTGGTGAAATGTCTCACGCAGGCCTGCGACGACCCGGACATCCAGGCCGTGGTGCTGGTCGGCCGCGGGCGCTGCTTCTCCGGCGGCGCCGACATCAGGGAGTTCGGCAAGCCCTTCGAATCTCCGCACCTGCGCGAGGTGATCGACACGGCCGAAAACAGCCCGAAGCCGGTCGTCGCCGCGATCCACGGCACGGCGGTGGGCGGCGGGCTCGAGCTGGCGCTCGGCTGCCATTACCGGGTCGGCGACAAGAGCGCGCGCCTCGGCCTGCCGGAGATCAAGCTGGGACTGCTGCCCGGCGCCGGCGGCACCCAGCGCCTGCCGCGCCTGATCGGCGTCGAGCCGGCGCTCGGGATCGTCCTGAGCGGCGAGTACATGCCCGCGGACAAGGCGCTCGCCCTGGGCCTGCTCGACGAGGTGGCCGAGGGCGGCTTGGCCGAAGGCGCGGTTACCTTCGCGGAACGGCTCGTGTCCGAGGGCCGGCCGCTGCGCAAGACGCGCGAGCTGACGATCGATCCGGAGGGGGCGGCCGGCATCTTCGAGAAGACCCGCAAGAGCATCGCGCGCAAGGCACGCGGCCTGATCGCGCCCTACCGCTGCATCGAGAGCGTCGAGAACGCGGTCGCGCTGCCCTACGACGAGGGCATGGCCAAGGAGCGCGAGTATTTCCTCGAGTGCCTCGAATCGGAGCAGTCCAAGGGGCAGCGGCACGCCTTCTTCGCCGAACGCCAGGCGACCAAGATTCCCGACGTTCCCGCGGATACGCCCGTGCAGCCGATCGAAACGGCCGCGGTCCTCGGCTGTGGCACCATGGGCGGCGGCATCGCCATGAACTTCGCGAACGCCGGCATTCCGGTCACCGTGCTCGAGGCCGAGGCCGAGGCGCTGGACAAGGGCCTCGCGATTATCGCCAAGAACTACACCGGCAGCGTCTCGCGCGGCCGCATCACCCAGGAGCAGATGGACCGGCGCCTGGCGCTGATCACCGGTACCACGGACTACGCCGACATCGCCGAGGCCGACATCGTGATCGAGGCGGTGTTCGAGGACATGGACCTCAAGAAGCGGGTCTACGCCACGCTCGACGAGACCTGCAAGCCGGCGGCCATCCTCGCGACCAACACCTCGACCCTCGACGTCGACGAGATCGCCGCCGCGACCAAGCGTCCGGGGAAGGTGATCGGCACCCATTTCTTCAGCCCGGCCAACGTCATGAAGCTGATGGAGAATGTGCGCGGAGCGAAGACCTCGGACGAGACCATTGCGACGGTCATGAAACTGTCCAAGACGATCGGCAAGGTCGGTGTGCTGGTCGGCGTGTGCGACGGCTTCGTCGGCAACCGCATGCTCTACGCTTATACGCGCCAGGCCGCCTTCCTGCTCGAGGAGGGCGCGCTGCCCCATCAGGTCGACAAGGTCATATACGACTTCGGCTTCCCGATGGGCCCCTTCGCCATGGGCGACCTGGCGGGCCTCGACGTCGGCTGGCGGATCCGCCAGCGCCGGGCCAAGACAAGGCCCAAGGACGAGCGCTACTCGCCGATCGCCGACCGGATTTGCGAGCGCGGCCGTTTCGGCCAGAAGACCAACGCCGGCTGGTACCGCTACGAAGAGGGCAGCCGCACGCCGCAACCCGATCCCGAGATCGAGGAGCTGATCGTCCAGGTCTCCGGCGAACTCGGCTTCGAGCGGCGCGAGATCTCCGAGCAGGAGATCCTCGAGCGCTGCATGTATCCGCTGATCAACGAGGGGGCCAAAATCCTCGAGGAGGGCATCGCGATCCGGGCGAGCGACGTCGACGTGGTCTGGATCTACGGCTACGGCTTCCCGGTCCACCGCGGCGGCCCGATGTTCTACGCCGACCGCGTTGGCGCAAAGGCGATCCACGAGACCATGAGCCGGCTCCACGACCAGCACGGCGAGATGCTCAGACCCGCGCCGCTGCTGGCCGACCTCGCCAAGTCCGGCAAGGGATTCGGCGACCTTTAGAGCCGGGCCCGGCCAGCAAGGAAGGGAAGGGTGCAGATGAGAGAAGCCGCCATCGTTTCGACCGCCCGGACGCCGATCGGCAAGGCGTTCCGCGGCGCGTTCAACAAGACCCACGGCGCGACCCTGGCCGGCCATGCCATCGCGCACGCCGTCGCCCGCGCCGGCATCGACCCCGCGGAGGTCGAGGACGTGATCCTCGGCTGCGGCCTGCCGGAAGGTGCGACCGGCCACAACATCGCCCGCCTTGCGGCGGTGCGCGCCGGCCTGCCGGTGACCACCGCGGCGGCCACGGTCAACCGCTTCTGCAGCTCCGGCCTGCAGACCATCGCCATGGCCGCGCAGCGCGTCGTCGGCGAGCAGGTGCCGGCCGTGGTGGCCGGCGGTCTCGAATCCATCAGTCTGGTGCAGAACAACCTCAACAAGCACTTCTACACCGAGGACTGGCTGATGCGGCACAAGCCGGAGCTCTGGCTGTCGATGATCGAGACCGCCGACATCGTGGCCGCGCGCTACGGCGTGAGCCGCGAGCAGCAGGACGAATACGCGCTCGCCAGCCAGCAGCGCACCGCCGCGGCCCAGGAGGCCGGGCGCTTCGATGACGAGATCGTGCCGCTCGCCACGGTCAAGGAGGTCACCGACAAGGAGACCGGCGAGACCCACGACGAGGAGGTCAAGCTGACCAAGGACGAGGGCAACCGCCCCTCGACCAACGCCGAAGGCTTGGCCGCGCTCGCGCCGGTCCTGGGCGAGGACAAGTTCATCACCGCCGGCAACGCCAGCCAGCTGTCCGACGGCGCCTCGGCCTGCGTGGTCATGGACGCCAAGCTGGCCGAACAGCGCGGCATCGCGCCGCTCGGCATCTTCCGCGGCTTCACCGTGGCCGGCTGCGAGCCCGACGAGATGGGCATCGGCCCGGTCTTCGCCGTGCCGCGCCTGCTCGAGCGGGCGGGCCTGAAAATGGACGACATCGACCTCTGGGAGCTGAACGAGGCCTTCGCCGTGCAGGTCGTCTACTGCCGCGACCGGCTCGGCATTCCCATGGACAGGCTCAACGTCGACGGCGGCTCGATCTCGATCGGCCACCCCTACGGCATGAGCGGCGCGCGCCTCGCCGGCCATGCCCTGATCGAGGGCAAGCGCCGCGGCGCCCGCTACGTGGTCGTCACCATGTGCATCGGCGGCGGCCAGGGGGCGGCGGGCCTGTTCGAGGTGGCTTGAGGCCCGGCACCATGGCCGACGATCCGGAGCTGATCGACGTCCGGAGCGACGAGCGGCTCGACCTGACGCGGCTCGAGCCCTATCTGCGCGCGCGTCTGCCCGGAGCCGAGGGGCCATTGGAGCTGCGGCAATTCGGCGGCGGCCACGCGAACCTCACCTATCTACTCGGCTTCGGCGATACCGAATACGTGCTGCGCCGGCCGCCGCTGGGCCCGATCGCGCCCAGCTCGCACGACATGGCGCGCGAGCACCGCGTGCTGGCGGCGCTCTCTCGCGTCTTCCCGCTCGCGCCCCGCAGCTACCTGCTGTGCGACGACCCGGAGATCCTCGGCGCCCTGTTCCACGTCATGGAACGCCGCCAGGGCATCGTCATCCGCACGGATCTGCCGGAGGAGATCAAGGGCGATGCGACCCTCAACCGGCGCATCGGCGAGATGATGGTCGACGTGCTGGCGGCGTTGCACGGGGTCGACTCCGGGGCCGCCGGCCTTGGCGACCTCGGCCGGCCCGAGGGCTTCGTCGGCCGTCAGCTCGACGGCTGGACCCGGCGCTGGCATGCCGCCAAGCAAGAGGACGTGGCGCGCATGGACGCGGTCGTCGCCTGGCTGGAGGGCGCGCTGCCGGCCTCGAAGACCGTCTCGCTGCTGCACAACGACTACAAGCTCGACAACATGATGGTCGGTGCCGAGGACGCGGCCCGGGCCGTCGCCGTCTTCGATTGGGACATGTGCACGCGCGGCGACCCGCTCATGGACCTGGGCTACCTGCTCACCTTCTGGGGCGAGGCGGACGACGACCCGGCCTGGATCCTGGGCGCGTCGATGCCGACCTGGCATCACGGTTTCCCAAGCCGCGAGGCGGCGGTCGAACGCTACGCGCGCGCGACCGGCTTCGACTGCGGCGCCGTGCACTGGTATCACGTCTTCGGCGTGTTCAAGATCGCGGTCGTGCTGCAGCAGATCTACATCCGTTACCTGCGCGGCCAGACCCGGGACCGGCGCTTCGCCGTGTTCGGCGAGCGCATCGCCGCGCTAATCGACAAGGCGGCGACCCTGGCCGGCGTTTAGGCCGGCTTCGGAGTCGTCACGTATAGCGTCCGCTCATGATGGTGACGCCGCCGTCGACGATGAGGCTTTGGCCGGTCGTCCAAGCACCGGCGCGCGAGGCCAGGAAGACGGCGGCGCCGGCGATGTCCTCGGGCTCGCCGATGCGCCCCAGGGGATAGGACTCCATGGCCTGGGCGTAGGCGTGGTCGTCCTCCCAAAGGGCGCGGGCCATGTCGGTGCGTACCAGGCCGGGTGCGATGCAGTTGACGCGCACGTTGGCGCGCCCCCATTCGACCGCCAGGTTGCGCGCGAGCTGCATATCCGCGGCCTTGGAGAGCGCATAGGCGCCCAGCTTGCCGTGGCCCTTCAGCCCGCCGATGCTGGACACGATGATGACCACGCCGTCCTTTCGCTCGGCCATCTGCGGGATCACCATGTTGCAGAGCCAGAGGTTGCTCTTGACGTTGGTGTCCATGATCTTGTCGTAGGCCTCCTCGGGGATCTCCGCGAGCGGCCCGAAATGCGGGTTGACCGCGGCGTTGCAGACCAGCACGTCGATCTGCTCCCAGTGGTCCAGCGTTCGGTCGACCAGATGACGCAGATGGGCCGTGTCGGAGATGTTGCACGGCACCGCGAGGGCCTCGCCACCGGCGTCGATTATCTCGTCGGCGACCGTCTCGCACATCGCTTCCTTGCGGCTCGAAATGACCACACGGGCGCCGAAGGCGGCCAGGGCCTCGGCGATCGCCTTGCCGATGCCCTTGGTCGCGCCGGTGACGACCGCGACCTTGCCGGACAGGTCGAACAGGCTATTGTCTATCATGGGTCTGGCCTCGATGGTGGGGCGGAACGCGAACGTTAGCGCGGCCGGGCCCGTCAGCAAAAGCCCCGCGTTCGGCCGGGCGCGCGTGGGAGGAGCCATGGAGCTGAAATTGAGCGAGGCGGACGCCGCCTTCCGGCATGAGGTCGGCGCCTTCGTCGAGTCGAAGCTGCCGCCGGAGATCCGGCGCAAGGTCGAGCTCGGGCTGCGGCTGGGCAAGGCCGACTACGTGACTTGGCAGAAGATCCTTTATGAGAAAGGCTGGAGCGCGCCGGCTTGGCCCAAGGAGCTGGGCGGCACCGGCTGGTCGCCCGTCCAGCGCTACATCTTCGAGGAGGAGCTCGCGCTGGGCGCCACGCCGCCGATCATCGCCTTCGGCCTGCAGATGGTGGGCCCGGTCCTCATCGCCTTCGGCAGCCAGGCGCAGAAGGAGCATTATCTGCCGCGCATCCTCGCCAGCGAGGACTGGTGGTGCCAGGGCTATTCGGAGCCGGGCGCCGGCTCCGACCTCGCCGCGCTCAAGACCCGCGCGCTTCGCGACGGCGGCAACTACATCGTCAACGGCGCCAAGACCTGGACCACCTATGCGCAGCACGCCGACATGATGTTCTGCCTGGTGCGGACCGCGGAAACGGGCAAGAAGCAGGAGGGCATCTCCTTCCTGCTGATCGACATGAAAAGCCCGGGGGTCACGGTGCGTCCCATCACGACGATCGACGGCGGACAGGAGATCAACGAGGTGTTCCTCGACGACGTGCGGGTGCCCGCGGAGAACCTGGTGGGCGAGGAGGGTAAGGGCTGGACCATCGCCAAGTTCCTGCTCGGCCACGAGCGCACCGGCATCGCCGCGGTCGGTCGCTCCAAGAAGCAGCTCCGGCGAGTCCGCGAGATCGCGGCCCGGGAGCTGTCCGAGGGGCGGCCGCTGATCGAGCAGGAACGGTTCCGCGAGAAGATCGCCGAAGTCGAGGTCGACCTCCTGGCGCTCGAGTCCGTCGTCCTCCGGGTCCTGTCGGACGAGGCGGCCGGCCGCGCGCCCGGCCCGCAGGCCTCACTGCTCAAGATCAAGGGCACCGAGGTACAACAGGCGATCACCGAGCTGCTGTTCGAGGCGGTCGGCAACTATGCGCATCCCTATGTCGCGGAGGCCCTGGAAGCAGGTTGGAACGAGGCGCCGATCGGTCCGGACTACGCGGCAACGATCGCGCCGCACTACTTCAACTGGCGCAAGGCCTCGATCTACGGCGGCACCAACGAGATCCAGAAGAACATCATCGCCAAGATGGTTCTGGGGTTCTGAGCGAGGCGCGGATGGACGGTGGTTTGACCGAGGAACAGAACCTGCTCAAGGACAGCGTCGAGCGCTTTATCGAGCGGGACTACCCCTTCGACACGCGCCGCGAACTGGCCGCGGGCGAAGAGGGCTTCAGCCACGCCGTCTGGGCGCGCTTCGCCGAGTTCGGCTGGCTTGCCGCGCCCTTGCCCGAGGCCCATGGAGGTCTCGGCGGATCGCCGGTCGAGGTCGCGATTCTGATGGAGGCCTTCGGCCGCGGGCTGGTGCTCGAGCCCTACCTCTCCACGGTGATCTTGGGCGGCGGCCTGCTGAGCCTGGCCGGCAGCGACGCGCAGAAGGCGGCGCTGCTGCCGGCCATCGCGGAGGGCAGGCTCATGCTTGCCTTCGCTTATGCCGAGCCACAGTCGCGCTACAATCCGAGCGACGTGGAGACCAGGGCGGAGCCGCGGGGCGACGCCTACCTGTTGAACGGCCGCAAGAGCGTCGTGTTCCATGCGGCCACGGCCGACAAGCTGATCGTTTCCGCCAGAACCGCGGGGGAGGCCCGGGACGCGGCGGGCATCGGCCTGTTCCTGGTCGATCGCGAGGCCGAGGGGCTGACCCTGCGCGCCTATCCGACGGTCGATGGGCTGCGCGCCGCGGAGCTGCGGCTCGAGGATGTCAGGGTCGACGGCGGGGCGGCGGTCGGCGAAGCCGGCGGGGCGCTGCCGATTATCGAGCAGGTGCTCGATCGGGCCACAATCGCGGTCTGCGCCGAAGCCGTCGGGACCATGGGCGTGCTGCTCGAGGCGACGCGGGCCTATCTCGAAACGAGGACCCAGTTCGGCGCCCCAATCGGCTCCTTCCAGGTTCTCCAGCATCGCGTGGTGGACATGTTCATGGCCTACGAGCTGTCGCGAGCGTTGGTCTATCGAGCGGCGGCGGCCGCGGAAGACGCTGCGGATCGGGCGGCCGCCGCCTCCGCCGCCAAGGTCCAGGTCGGCAAGGCCGGCAGGATGATCGGGCAGGCGGCGATCCAGCTGCACGGCGGCATGGGCATGACCGAGGAGTTTGCCGTCGGACACCACTTCAAGCGGCTCAGCATGATCGGCGCGCTGTTCGGGGACACGGACCATCATCTCCGCCGTTTCGCCGCCCTGCGCAGGGCTTCCTGAGCCGGATCAGGGCGCCGGACCGTCGGCCTGCGCGGCCGGACTGCGTCTTCGGGCCAGGGCGACCAGCGTCAGCGCGCAGCCCATAAACAGCGCGGCGGTTCCCGCCATCTGCAGGTCGCTCCAGGGGACGAGGCCGCCGCCTGGCATCGCGAGAAGCAGCCCGGCCAGCAGGATCAGAACCCGCAGCGGCCACTGCAGGACGGCATGGCGGGTCAGGTCGCCGACCAGCAGCAGATACCCTTGCAGCGCGCCCGCGGCCAGCACGATCCCCAGGAATGCGCTCGCGGTCGACAGCAGGATGTCCGGCCACGCGCCGTCCAGGATCAGCGCCGGCTCGAGCACGAAGAAGAAGGGGATGAAGTAGATGATGCTGCCGAGCCGCATGGCCTCGAGGCCGGTGCGCATGGGCGAGGCCTGGGCGAGCGCCGCGGCGGCGAAGGCGCCGAGCGCCACCGGCGGCGTGATGTAGGACATCATGCCCCAGTAGAGGATGAAGAGGTGCACGGCCATGGGCGAGAGGCCGCCCTGGATCAGCGCCGGGGCCAGGATGATGGCCAGGAAGATGTAGGCCGCGGTCACGGTCATGCCGATGCCCATGATGAAGCTGGTCACCGCGCCCATGAGCAGCAGCACGAGAACCGAGCCGCCGGCCAGGAACACCAGGTCATTGACCAGGGTGCCGGCCATGCCGGTCATCGAAAGGGCGCCGACGATCAACCCGACCGCCGCCAGTATGGCCGTGAGCTCGGTCAGCAGCTTGCCCGTCGCCACCACGAAATCGAGGAGCTGCTTTCGACCCCAGCGGTTGTGCGGAAAGATCTGGTTGAGCGCGATCAGGATCGCCGTGGCGTAGAACGGCGCGAGCGCCTCGCGGCGCAGATAGACCAGCATGAAGACCAGCAGCGTGAAGGCCAGGACGAAGTACCAGCCCTCCGTGAGGGTCCGGCCGAGCGCGGGCAGCTCCTCGCGCGGCAAGCCCTTGAGGTCCTGCCGGGCGGCGGCGGCGTCGATCTGAACGAAGAGGCCGAAGAAGTAGAGCGCCGACGGGATGATCGCCGCCACCGCGATATCGACGTAGGGCACCTCGATGATGGTCGCCATGATGAAGGCCGTGGCGCCCATGACCGGCGGCATCAGCACGCCTCCCGTGGACGCGCAGGCCTCTACGCCGCCGGCATAGGCCGGCCGGAAGCCGGTGCGCCGCATGGCGGGAATCGTCATGACGCCCGTGGTGAGCACGTTCGTGATCACGCTGCCGCTCATCGAGCCCATGAGGCCGCTCGCGAAGATCGAGACCTTGGCGGCGCCGCCGCGCACGCCGCCCAGCAACGCAAAGGCGAGGTTGAGGAAGAACTTGCCGCCGCCGCTGTGCTGCAGGGCGACGCCGAAGATCAGGAAGCCGATCACGAGCTCGGCGAAGGCGCGCATGGGAATGCCGAGGATGCTCTCGATGCTCATGGTGTGGTAGGCGGCCGACTCGCCGAGGGTGCTGGCGAGGCCCGCGATCGGCCCCGGCATCCGGTCGGCGAAGATCGGGTATAGCGAGAGCACCAGGACGATCGTGAAGATCGCGATCCCGCCGGCGCGCCGCACCGCCTCGAGGACCAGCAGCCAGAGCAGGTAGCTCGCATAAATCGCGTGGTCGGGGGCGACGAACTCCCAGCCCTGGTCGACGATGTTGACGGCGTTCAAGAAGAAGAACAGGCAGACGCCGAGGCTGACGGCGAACAGCGCGGCGTCATACCAGGGGACACCGTCGCGCCGCGCGCGCCTGCCGGCCGGGAAGAAGATGAAGGTGAGGGGCAGCAGCAGGCCGAGGATGGCGTAGAGATAGTGATTGGTGAGGAGGATGACGCTGCCGAGCCACTGCCGGCCAAAGATCACCCGCACCTGGTCGACGGCCAGGATCACCGTCAGCACGGTGAAGGAGACCGCGACCGCGGTCCAGAAGAAAGAGAGTCGGCGGTGGCGCCGGTCCGCCACCGCCGGCTGGTCGGCCGACTGGCCTAGCGCCATATCGGGTCGAAGCCCGCCTTATCCAGGGCGGCGGCGCGAACCTCCATCCACTTCGCCTTGAAGGCGTCGCTCTCGAGGCCCTTGTCCATGCCGGCCCAGGCTTGGGCCAGCACCTTCTGGCGCGCGACCAGCTTGTCGTTGTGCGCCTGCGCGTCGTCGCTCCACTTGCCGATCTCCTTGAAATAGGCGATCGCGCCCTCGTGGTAGGGCACGACCCACTGGAAGATCTGCTTATCGAGCGCCCAACCCTTGGCGGCCGGCTCGGCCGCGCTGTAGCTGTCGTATTCCTCGACCAGCGCGCGGGCCAGCGAGTAGACCTCGCCCGCGTCCTGGCCGTCCAGCGTCATCAGGATCGGATAGGGGTAGCGCGCGCCCTCGTGCGGGTTCTCCTTGGACAGGCCGGTGCCGCGCGTACCCGTGTTGGGCACGAAGTAGGGCGCTTTCTTACTGATGCCGTCCCAGCACTTCGCGTCGCCATGCGGGGTCGGCGGCCAGAAGATGCCGCGCGGGCTGGCCTCGAGTTTCTTGGTGAAGCCCGACATGGTCGAGGCGAAGGCCGCGTCCACCTGGTCGTTGACGGTGCCGTCCCAGGACGCGCCGAAACCCGGGAACTCGACCTTCTCCACATCGTCCCAGGTCAACCCGCCGCAGGCCAGCATGGCTTCGGCGCCGACATTGAGCGCGTCGCCGCCGCGCACCCAGGCGACCCGCTTGCCCTTCAGGTCGGCGAAGGTCTTGATGCCCACGTCCGCGGCGACCCCGACGCCGAGGTTGCTGGAGCCGCTGGCGCTCATGACCATCCGGATCGGCATCGGCCCCCAGTTCGGGTCCGCGAACTGGAACACGCCCTCGGAGCCGAAGAAGGTCGCAATGCCGTTGGCCGAATAGTCGACCTTGCCGGCCTTGACGGGAGTGAGCCGCGAGATGTCGTTCTTGCCGGGCACCACGCGCAGGGTAACGCCGTACTTGTCCTTCAGCGCCTTGCCGATGGCGACCGACTGGTTGTAGCCGGTGGTCCCGGTGTTGTACGCGGTCCAGGCCATCGTCTTGGGCAGCTTGACCTCTCCGGCCAAGGCCGCGCCCGACAGTCCGCCGGCCGTCACAAGGGCCGCGGCCACAAGGTGAATTGCCTTGAATTTCATGGTCGTCTCCTCTCCTCCTGTCCCTGACTTCGTTTTCGGCCCTCGTCGGGAGGCGCGAGCCGTTGTTCTGTATTGCGCGAATCTTGCATACAATCCGACACGTGGTAAAGCAGATGATCCAATCGTCCCGTTTGGCAACAGGTAGGCGCTATCGTGTCCGATCCCGATAGACCGAGACCCCAGGGTGCCAGAGCGCCCGATCTGCGCCCACTGCTCGACCCGGGCGCCATCGCCATCCTGGGCGCTTCGGACGACCCGACCCGGATCGGCGGGCGGCCGTTGCGTTACATGCTCGAGGCCGGGTTCGCGCGGCCGATCTACCCGGTCAATCCGAACCGGGCCACGGTCCAGGGCCTGAAGTGCTATGCGACGATCGCCGATGTGCCGGGCCCGGTCGACTGCGCGCTGGTCGCCCTGCCGGCCGAGATCGTCGTCGAGGCCGTGGAGGCCTGTGCGGCCAAAGGCGTCAAGTCGACCGTGGTCTTCAGCTCCGGGTTCGCCGAGACCGACGCCGAGGGCGCGGCCCGCCAGGCGCGGCTCGCCGAGGTCGTCCGGCGCACGGGGATTCGGGTCGTGGGGCCGAACTGTTTGGGCATCTTCAACGCCGGGATCGGCTTCTACGCGACCTTCTCGAGCAGCCTGGACGCTGGTCCCCCGCCGCCCGGCAACATCGCGATCGTCAGCCAAAGCGGCGCCTACGGCAGCCATGTCTTCGCCCTGGCCAGGGCCAAGCGGCTGGGCGTCCGCTACTGGATCACCACGGGCAACGAATGCGACGTCGAGATCGCCGAGGGCATCGCCTGGGCGGCGCTGGCCGAGGACGTCGCGGTGATCGTGGCCTATGCCGAGGGCGTGCGCGACGGCGCCGGCCTGCGGCACAGTCTCGATCTGGCCCGCGCCGCCGGCAAGCCGGTGATCTTCATGAAGGTCGGCCGCAGCGAGATCGGCGCTGCGGCCGCGGCCTCGCACACCGCCGCCCTGGCGGGCTCTGATGCGATCTACGATGCGGTCTTCCGCCAGCACGGCGCGTACAGGGCGGACAGCACGGAGGCTATGCTCGACGTTGCCTATGCCTGCACCGCCGGCATCTATCCCAAGGGCCGGCGTATCGGGCTGGTCACGATCTCCGGCGGCGTCGGGGTGCAGATGGCCGATGCGGCCAGCGACCTCGGCCTGGACGTGGCCGCCATGCCCGAGGCGGCGCAGGCCAGGCTGAAGGAGATGCTGCCCTATGCGGCGCCGCGAAATCCCGTCGACATCACGGCACAGGCCTTCAACGACCTCACGCTGGTCTCCAGGAACCTCGAGCTGATGTTGGAGGAGGGGGGCTACGACGTGATCGTCGCCTTCTTCACCATGGTGGCTGCCTCGCCCTACATCGTCGACGACCTGCTCGCCGCGCTCGGCGAGCTGCGGCGGCGCTATCCGGAGCGCCTGATCGTCCTGTCGCTCGTCGCGCCGCCGGACATCGTCCAGCGCTACGAGGACGCTGGCTTCCTGGTCTTCGAGGATCCCGGCCGGGCGATCGCGGCGGTGGCGGCGCTGGCCGACTTCGGCCGGAGCTTTGCACGCGGACCGGCGGACCCGCCGCCAACCCTTGCCGCGGACGCGATCGCCATTCCCGACGAGCGTCTCAGCGAGCACGAGTCGAAAACCATCCTGGCCGCCGCCGGCCTGCCGGTGGTCGAGGAGCGTCTGGTCCGCTCCGTCGAGGCGGCGGCGGAGGCCGCCGAAAAGATCGGCCCTCCCGTGGCAATGAAGCTCAACTCGCGCGACATCGGCCACAAGACCGAGATCGGCGGCGTGCTGCTGAACGTCGCCTCGCCCGAGGCGGCCCGGCAGGGCTACGAGACCCTGCTCGCCCGCGCGGCCGAGGCGGCGCCAGGTGCGCTCGTTGACGGCGTTCTAATGGCGCCGATGGTCCGGGACGGCGTGGAGACCATCCTCGGCGTGCAGCACGACCCGGTCTTCGGGCCCGCCGTGATGTTCGGCCTCGGCGGCATCTTCGCCGAGGCGCTCGGCGACGTCGTGTTCCGCATCGCGCCCTTCGGCGAGGATGAGGCCTGGCGCATGATCCGCGAGATCGCGGGCTATCGGGTGTTGGAAGGTCTGCGCGGCCGGCCGCGCGCCGACCAGGAGGCCCTGGCCAGGGCGCTCGCCGCGCTCTCCGGCTTCGCGGCGGCCGCCGCCGACAGGATCGAGAGCGTCGACGTCAATCCCTTCCTGGTGCGGCCGGAAGGCGAGGGCGCGGTCGCAGTCGACGCCCTGATCGTTCCGTGCAAGAAGGAGCTCTCGCCATGACGCCGGCCCTCTACAAGACCAGGTTGACCGAGCTGTTCGGTATCCGCCATCCGGTCCTCTGCGGCGGCCTGATGTGGCTCTCCGATGCCGCTTATGTCGCCGCGGCCGTCAACGCCGGCGCTCTGGGATTCATGACCGCTCGCAGCTTTCCCGATCCCCGCGATTTCCGCGACGAGCTGCGCCGCTGCCGCGAGCTGACCGACGGCCGGCCGTTCGGCGTCAACCTCTATCTGTCGCAGCAGCCGGGGGCGAACGACATGCTGGCCGGCCACATCGATATCCTGCTTGAGCAAGGCGTGCGCTTCATCGAGACCGCGGGCCTGCCGCCGAAGGACCTGCTGCCCCGGCTCAAGGACGCCGGTTGCACGGTCGTTCACAAGGTTTCCGCCCTGCGCCATGCGCTTTCGGCGCAGAAGCTGGGCGTGGATGCGCTCAGCGTGGTCGGGATGGAGTGCGGCGGCCACCCTGGTGTCTACCTGATCGGCACCATGGTGCAGGGCCTCCTGGCGGCGCAGCAGCTGACTCTGCCGGTCGCGATCGGCGGCGGCATCGGTCACGGTGCGCAGCTGGCCGCCGCGTTGGCCTTCGGGGCGGACGGCGTCGTAATGGGCACGCGCATGACCGTGGCCAAGGAGATCTGGGCGCACCCCGCCTACAAGGAGCGGGTCGTGGCGGCCGGCGAGACCGAAACGCAGCTCGTCCTCCAGTCCCTGCGCAACACCTACCGCGCCCTCGACAACGAGACTGCCCGGAGCGTCGCCGCGCTGGAGGCCGAAGGCGTCACCGATCACGAGCGCTACAGCCCCCATGTCGCCGGTACCCTGCAGAAGGAGGCCTATACGAGCGGCGACTGGAACAAGGGGCTGCTCTCGCTGGGCCAGGCCGCCGCCTTCGCCACGGCGCTGGAGCCGGTCGAGGCGATCGTCGACCGGATGATGGCCGAGGCGCAGGCCGCGCAAGCGAGCCTCAACGCCAAGTCGGCGACCTCCGGCGCGACGGCCGCGGAGTAGCGCGACACGACAGGCGCAAGACAACGTGTTGCCGGGCTGCCGCCGGCCCGCCTAAACTCGCGGTCTCGTTCGTGGAATCCTGAAGCGACAAGGAAAATGGGCGACAACGCGCGCGCAGACCGGGGGTCCTCCCATGCCGGCTGACCAGTCGATCGGAGTCCAGGCCGTCGTTTCGCCCTGGCCCGAGCGTGTCGTCGCGGCGGCGCTTGCCGTCGTGGCCCTGGCGACCCTCGGACGGGTGATCCTCGGTCTGCCGGGCGCCGGCGAGCTGGCGATCGGCGGTTACCTCTGCTTCGTTCTGGCCGGGATCGCTGGGCACGTCTGGCGCATCAAGACGCTTTTCGCCGTTGCCGTTGTCCTGACCGGCGCCGTCACTGTGACCGTGGACGAGCCCTCCGCGGTGCTTCGAGCGGGCTTCGACACCGCCGCCTATCTGGCGTCGTTCCTGCTGCTGCTGGGCGTGCTGCGCGAGGCGGCGCAGAGTTCGCCGGCGGTGCGCGACTGCGGCGAATACCTGACGAGCCAACCGCCGGGCCGGCGCTATCTGGCGCTCCATACCGGCGGCCACCTCCTGGGGCTGATGCTGAACTTCGGCGTGCTGAGCCTCCTCGGTCCGCTGATCAAGCGGGGCGTGGCCGCGGCCACGGCGCGCAGCGGCGAGACCCACCTGGCCGAGATCCGCGAGCGCCGGCAGCTCTCGGCCTTACTGCGCGGCTTCGCCTGGATTATCGCCTGGTCGCCGACGACGATTACCCAGGCTTTACTACTCACGCTGCTGCCGGGGGTCGAGGCGCATCGGCTCTTGCTGCTCGGCCTGGCCATGGCGTTGACGGTGCTCCTGGTCGGCTGGCTCGAGGACCGCCTGCGCTGGCGCCATCTGCGCCGGGCGAGCGAGCGGGCCGGGCGGGCGGCGCCGGCTCTGCCCGCACCGCGGCGCGCGCTCCGGAGCATGGCACTGATTTGCGTGCTGCTGATCGCCTCCGTGGTCCTGACCAAACAGGCCCTGGAGATCCCGACGGTGCCCGCCCTGATGCTGAGCGTGCCGTGTTTCGCCTTTGCCTGGATCGTGGTTCAGCGCATCTCCGAAGGCTTCGGCCTGGCGCTCGGCCACGGCCTCGATCGCGGTCGGCGGATCGTCCGCCACGGTTTTCCAACGTCCTCGCCCGAGGTGCTGACCTTGAGCAGCGCCGGCTTCATCGGGTCGCTGGCCGCGGCGCTGATCCCGGTCGACCAAGTGGCGGCCGTGGCGGCCTGGGCGGCGCAGACGCCGCTGTTGTTGCTGACCGGCATTACCGCGGTTGTCGTCCTGGCCGCGCAGCTGGCGCTCAGCCCGATCATGTTCGTCGTCTTCCTGGGCTCGGCGCTGGCTCAGGCGCCCTTGCCGGGCATCGACCAGACGGCGATCGCCCTGGCGCTGGGGGCGGGCTGGGCCCTGGCGCTGACCGGCTCGCCCTTCACGGCCTCGGTGTTGATCCTCTCGCGGGTCACCGGCGTCACCGGGACCCGCGTGAGCTGGACATGGAACGGCGCATTCACGATGCTGGCCGCGGGCGTGGTCGTGCTGTTCCTTGCGGCCGTAAGCAATTGAGTTCGAGAGGACAGTCGTGAGCTTGGACCAGGAGACCTTCGATCAGCTGATCGCCACGATCCGGCGCTTCGTCGAGGAGCGGCTGGTGCCGCACGAGGCCGAGGTCGGCGAGAGCGACCGCATCCCAGACGGCTTGATCCACGAAATGCGCGAGCTCGGTCTGTTCGGCCTGTCGATCCCCGAGGACTACGGCGGCATCGGGCTCGACGTCGAGGAAGAGGTTCGCGTCACGATCGAGCTGGGCCACACCTCGCCCGCCTTCCGCTCCGCCTTCGGGACCAACATCGGCATCGGCAGCCAGGGCATCGTGATCGACGGCACGGAAGACCAGAAGCGCCGCTATCTGCCCAAGCTGGCGAGCGGCGAGATGATCGGCTCGTTCTGCCTGACCGAGCCCGACGCGGGCTCCGACGCCGCGGCGCTGAGGACGGCGGCG
>Ga0224504_10000566_pt1 | contig 16545 bp, 13 predicted proteins | sample SF_Oct11_sed_USG_3_FD_170160 | JGI IMG/M metagenome (GOLD analysis project Ga0224504, IMG submission 170160) | Sediment microbial communities from San Francisco Bay, California, United States - SF_Oct11_sed_USGS_24 | ecosystem: Environmental > Aquatic > Marine > Sediment | place: USA... | reverse complement strand
TCCGATCTATACTGGCGACCGGCCCGAACAGTTCTTCTGTGTAGGCACAGACACCCGGTTTGACATGATCAATTATCGAGGCCTGGTAGTAAGCACCGCTTCCACCCTCGTGATTACAGCCGGTAACGGCGACGGCTCCCTGCGAAAGACTTTCCACGACCTGCTCATGCAGTTCGTCGCGCAGGTCAAAGCGTGCCATCGGTCCCAGCTGCGTGGCATCATCCAGCGGATCGCCACTGCGAAGCCCCTCCACCGCCACCTTGAAACGCGCGACAAAGGCCTCGGCGACCGCCTCCACCACGATAAAACGCTTGGCCGCAATACAGCTCTGACCGGTATTCATGAATCGTGACAGCAGCGCCTGCGCGACGGTCCAGTCCAGGTCCGCATCCTCCAGCACAATAAAAGGATCAGAACCACCCAACTCAAGTAACGACTTCTTGATCTGGGCACCCGCCGTCGCAGCGACCTGACGACCCGCCGGCTCGCTACCCGTCAGGGTCACGGCCTGTACCCGTGAATCCTGGATGACAGCCTCCACCTGTGATGACGGAATCATCAGGGTACGAAACACGCCGGCCGGGAAACCGGCCTCGACAAACACGGATTCCACCGCCAGCGCGCACTGCGGCACGTTGGAGGCATGCTTCAGCAGACCGGTATTACCGGCAATCAGCGCCGGTGCTGCAAAACGAAACACCTGCCAGAACGGGAAATTCCACGGCATCACTGCCAGCACCGTCCCCAGCGGCTGGTAAGTCACCAGGCTGCGAGCGGCATCCGAGTCGATTTCCTCATCCGCCAGAAACGCCGGCCCCCCGGCCGCGTAATACTCGCAACCGAGAGCACATTTTTCGATTTCAGCACGCGCCTCGCTGATCGGCTTGCCCATTTCCAGCGTCATCAGGCGCGCCAGCTCCTCTACACGCGCCCGCAATACCTTCGCGGCCTGCCGCATCAGCTGACAACGCTCCGCAACCGGCTGCTGGCGCCAGCGTGGTGCCGCCTGCGCTGCCTGCTGCAAGGCCGTTTCAAGTTCGCCGACCGTAAACGCGGCAATTCCTCTTATCAATTCGCCATTGGCCGGGTTAACAGATTTAAAGTCCATGTAAAATTCCTTCCAGTCAGGTTTTCTGTAACTATAGCGGACTATGCGACAAACTATCAGACTGTTCATCTGCTGCACCTGCCTGCTCGCCACTGTGGCAGGCGCTGCCAGCTTCAGCAGCAGCGACCCCTACCGCAAGCAACGCGCCCTGTTCATGAAGGCCGACAAGGCACTCGAGAAAAACCGGCTCGATGATTACCGGCAACTGCAACAACAACTGACTGACTACCCGCTTTACCCGTACCTGCAATACCGGGAATTGCGCCGCCGACTGTCGCTGGCAAAACATGAGGAAATAGCGGGCTTTATTGCACACAACATGGACAATCCGCTGGGCCGGCGCATGCGCCAGGCGTGGCTGTATACACTGGTAAAACAACGTGACTGGACGCAGTTCCTGAAAACCTGGGGCGGCAATCAACCGGTCAAACTGCAATGCTACAAGTTACAGGCCCAGATCAAGACCGGGCAAACAGAAGGCCTGGTTGAACACGGCCTGAAGCTGTGGCTGGTGGGCAAATCGCAGGAAAAGGCCTGTGACCCGGTATTTGAATACCTTGAAGTCCACCACCGCATCACCCGTGACCTGATAATGCAGCGTATCCGCCTCGCCATGTACAGCGGCAATCCCGGTCTGGCCGGCTGGCTGGCAAAGCGCCTGCCCGAGAAGGATGCTGCCTGGGTTGACCTGTGGCGCGAGGCGCGTGTGCAGCCGGCAAAGACACTGAAATCCACGGCGTTGAACAAGGATACCCCGGCTTCACGCGAGATCATCCTCTACAGCATCCGCCGTATTGCCCGCAGCGATGCGGACCAGGCCTACAAAAAATGGGCGCAACTGAAACCGCGCTATCGGTTCAGCGACGAGGAAATCGGCCAGCTGGAAAAAAAGATGGCGATGTCGGCCAACTGGCAAAAGAATCCGCGCGCGCATGAATGGCTGGCTGCCGTACCGGATGCGGCCGCCGACAGCAGCGTACGCGAATGGCGGGTACGCACGGCCATTGCAAACAAGGACTGGGAGTCCGTGTACACGCACGCCACGGCACTGCTTGACGACACGGACAACAAGAATGAATGGCAATACTGGCAAGCCGTGGCGCTGAAAAAAACCGCGCAACCGGTACCGGCTGAAAATATTTTTTCACTGCTTGCCAGCCAGCGTGACTACCACGGTTTTCTGGCTGCAGACATCCTCAAACAGCCCTACCAAATGGGCAACAAACCGCTGCAGCGTGACACTGCTGCGCTTGACAGCCTGGAGAGACAACCCGGCATCGTGCGGGCACACGAGTTATTCCGTGCCGGAAAATTTCTCGATGCACGCCGCGAGTGGGCTAATGCAACCCGGAATTTTTCCAAGGAAGAACTGAAACTCGCAGCTATACTGGCAGACCAGTGGGGCTGGCATGACCGCGCCATACTGACGGTCGCCAGTGCGAAAGACTACAGTGATCTGAAACTGCGTTTTCCGGTGGACTACGAAAACAACATCAACAGTGCCGCACTCGACCGGCAATTGCACCCTACCCATGTATACGCTGTGATTCGGCAGGAAAGTGCCTTCAACAAGGATGCCCTGTCGCCGGCCGGTGCCATGGGCCTGATGCAGTTAATGCCGAAAACCGGACGTGCAACCGCAAAAAAATATAATATCCCGCTGGGTAACACGCGCCTGCTGTACCAGTCTGACAAGAACATCGCCATTGGCTCGGCCTACCTGCAGCAGGTCATGGAGCAGTACGATAACAACGTCATCCTTGCGTCTGCGGCCTATAATGCCGGGCCACACCGGGTTGATCGCTGGCTGCCGGATAACGAAGCGCAACCGGCTGACAGCTGGATTGCACGGATCCCCTATCGGGAGACACGAAAGTATGTACAGCGCATACTCGCCTATATCGCCATTTATGACTGGCGCCTGGATCAACCGGTAACGCCGCTGCACAAGCATATGCCGGTGGTATTGCCGTCAGGATCCTATTCAGGCACCAAATAACACTTAACCATTAAATACAGGTCACACACATGCATCAGGAAACAGTCTGCATTACCGGCGGCACCGGTTTCGTCGGACAACATCTTTCAAACCGGCTGACAAAACAGGGTTACAAGGTCCGCATCCTGACACGCCGCCGCGAGCGTCACCGCAAGCTGCTGGTCAACCCGGGCATCTCGCTGATTGAAGCCGACGTACACAATATCGACCAGTTACGCCGGCAGTTTCAGGATGTCGATACCATCATAAACCTGGTGGGCATCCTTAATGAAAACGGCAAAAAAGGCACTGGCTTCACGCGCGTGCATGTGGAGTTGCCGGAAAAAATCGTGTTTGCCGCCAGGGCCTGCGGCGTCACGCGGCTGCTGCAGATGAGTGCCTTGAATGCAAATGCACAGGAACCGCATAGCCTGTACCTGAAAACCCGCGGTGAAGGCGAGGACCTGGTACATGCGGCTGCCGACAGCGACATGGTCGTCACCAGCTTTCGTCCCTCGGTGATCTTCGGTCCCGGAGACAGCTTTTTTAACCGCTTCGCCGGCTTGCTGAAAATGGCCGGGCCGGCCTTTCCGCTCGCCTGCCCGCAGAGCCGCTTTGCGCCAGTGTGTGTCACTGACGTGGTCGAGGCCATCTGCCGTTCCATGGGTGATGCCACCGCTGGTGAACGTCTGCAGCTGTGCGGCCCTGAAAGCTTCACACTCGCCGAACTGGTGAGCTACACGCGAGACCAGCTGCAACTGAAAACCTGCATTATCGGCCTGAATGACCGCCTCTCACGGCTGCAGGCCAGGATGCTCGGACTGTTACCGGGAAAACCGTTTACGCTGGATAACTATTACTCCTTACAACACGACAGTGTCTGCACTGACAATGCCCTGCCAACGCTGGGCATCAAGCCAACCCCGGTTGCGGCCGTGGTACCGGGCTGCCTCGCCGGTAACAATGCGCGCGGCCACTATCCGGAATTTCGCCGCCAGTCGCGGCGCAACTGAGAAACAACCGGAACCGGCATGGAAACCTACCTGGTCGGTGGTGCGGTGCGTGACAAGCTGCTGGGACTCCCCGTCAGGGAACGTGACTGGGTGGTGGTCGGCAGCACGGCAGAGGCCATGCTGGCGCTCGGCTATCAGCCGGTGGGCAAGGATTTCCCGGTGTTCCTGCATCCGCAGACAAAGGAAGAATACGCACTGGCACGTACCGAACGCAAAACCGGCCCGGGCTACACCGGCTTTGAGACCAGTGCCGGTCCCGGTATTACGCTGGAACAGGATCTGCTGCGCCGTGACCTGACCATCAATGCCATGGCCGAAACGGCCGACGGTAAACTGATCGATCCTTACGGCGGCAAAGAAGACCTGGACAACGGCCTGCTGCGACACGTCTCACCCGCGTTTGCCGAAGACCCGGTGCGCATCCTGCGCATCGCGCGCTTTGCTGCGCGCTTCGCAAAATGGGGCTTTCACGTCTCCCACACCACCAACAAGCTGATGCGCAGCATGGTCAGCAACGGCGAGGTCGACCACCTGGTTCCGGAACGGGTCTGGGCAGAACTGCTGAAGGCGCTGGCAACTGACAATCCAACCCGGTTCTTCAAGGTACTGGCCGCCTGCGGGGCACTGCAGACAGTGTTTCCGGAATGTATGCCGCTGTTAAAGGTCGAGACGGAAAAATCGCATGGCCAGGCTGATATCGAGCTTGCCATACTGCAACAGGCGGTCACACAAAGCGATGACCTTGCCGTTCGCTTTGCCGCACTGATGTGCGATCTTGACCAGGGCACAGCGGCCGGACTCGGTCAGCAAACCCTGGGCGCATTATGCGAGCGTCACCGCGTACCGAATGCCTGCCGCGAACTTGCCGTCATGGCAATACAACAGCGCAAGCAGGCGCAGGCAGCGGACAGCCTGTCTGCCGCACAACTGCTGGAGCTTTTAAATACGCTGGATGCCTTTCGCCGCACGGAGCGTTTCAAGCAGTTCCTGCAAGTGTGCGCAGCAGACATGCAGGCAAACAACGGCGACTATAACAGCGCACGCCTGCAACAGGCACTGGATGTGGCACAGGCTGTGCGTGCCGCAGAGCTGCAGAAACAGGGGCTTGCCGGCAAGGAAATCGGTGCAGCGCTGCAACAAAAACGTATACAGGCAATCGAGAACATCCTCCGCCAGGATTGCCAGGGAAGCTCTGATTAATTCAATGAACCAGCGCAGGGTGCGCATAGCGCAACCTACATACTTATTTTGCCACGGAAGCACACGGAAGAAAAAAACTTGAAATCATTTTTCCGTGTAATTCCGTGTGCTTCCGTGGCGACAATATTTTTCTTTGGGGATCGGGCTACATCACTTCAGTCATCCTCCCGGCGAAACTCCCCTTCCAGGGTGCGGGCCTGACCACTCTCAGGGCTCTTATGAAGAGCGCTACCGGAATGAACCAGTGCAGGGTGCGCCGTGCGCACCCTACAGACATGGCTATACCTGAATACCATGATTTCGTGAGTTGATCAGAGCTCCCCTAGACAAACAGCAACAACAGGAATGCGCCGAGTAACAGCCGATAGAGAACAAACGGCAACATACCGACTTTTTCAATCAGGCGCATGAAGAAGTGAATACTCAGATAGGCGCTCACGGCCGCCACCAGCGTACCCAGCAGCAACGGCCCCCATGCTACCGGCTCTGCCTGATCAATCAGTTTCAGTGCTTCATAGCTACCGGCCATCAGTATCACCGGCACCGACATCAAAAACGAAAAACGGGCAGCGGCAGAACGCGTCAGGCCCAGCGCCAGCGCCGCCGTCATGGTGATACCGGAACGCGAGGTACCGGGTATTAATGCCAGTGCCTGGGCAAATCCAATCCACACGGCATCCATCACCGTCAGGCTGCTTACAGTGCGTGCCTTAGCACCGCGCCAGTCTGAAAATCCCAGCAATACACCAAAGCCAATCGTGGCCGCCGCTATCACCAGCGGCGACCGCAGGCTGGTCTCGATGAAATCATGAAATAACAGGCCGACCACGGCCACCGGTACCGTTCCCAGCACTACCAGCCAGGCCAGTTTCGCATCGGCACTGAAGCGACGCGTAACACAGGACTGCAGCCAGGCGACCAACAGGTTCTTTACATCATGGCGAAAATACGCGACCACGGCTGTCAGCGTACCGAGGTGCACGGCCACATCAAACGCCAGCCCCTGGTCAACCCAGCCCAGCAGGCGCGGCAACAGGATCAGGTGTGCAGAACTCGAGATTGGCAGGAACTCGGTCAGCCCCTGCAGCAGGGCCAGAAACACGGCGTGCAAATAATCCATAACTTTTTCTCTAGAATATCCTGTCTACTGTGAATCGCCTTGCGGCAACATTAAAGACGCGCACGCTGATCCTGCAAACGAAAACCCGGCAGCGGTATGTCAACATCCCGCGTCAGGGCAATACACTTGAAACGCTCACCCATCTCACCCGGTAATAGCAGTGTTTTCGCCTGCTGCGCAGCCTTTAAATACGCCGTGGAATCGGCCGGACCGGCTTGCTGCAACAATTCCTCCAGCCCGCAATCCAGCAGGAACCAGGCCTGTGTTGTATAACCGGCGACCGCCAGACCCGCAGCCACGGCCGCTTCTGCAACCGCGGTAAAATCCACATGCGCCGTAATGTCCTGCAGACCCGGCCACAGCAACGGGTCAGTATGGGCGTGATGCCGATAATGACACATCAGTGTGCCACTGCTGCGCTGCGCATGGAAATATTCGTGTTGCGGGTAACCGTAATCAATTAACAACAGCATCCCCTGTTGCAAACTTTCTGACACCGACCGCATCCAGGGCTGCAGCGAGGTATTGATTTCCGACTCGTAGCCGGCAGCCAGATCAAGCCCGTCGAGGCACCCGGCCAGGCGATCCGGTGTCTCGCTATTGTCAGCCAGCTGCCATACAAAAGCGTCTGCCTCACTACCCACATGAAACAGCGCGGCACGCTCACCGTCCCAGCGAAAGCGCTCAACCGACATGGCGTCCAGCACTTCATTGGCCAGCATAACACCGCGAAAACCGGATGCCGGCAAGCTGTCGATCCAGGCATCCCGCTCCAGCAGCTGCGGCAACTGTTCGCCGATGGCCTGTTGCTGCCGCAGCTTCAGGTCAGCACTGCGCTCCAGAATCAGGTAGCGCGCGGGCAAACAGCCGAGCCTTTCCAGCTCACCCAGCAAGTCAATCGCCAGGCGGCCACTACCGGCACCGAATTCGAGAATCTCAGAACCTTCCATTGAAGTCAGTAGCGGTGCAACGGCTGTTGCCAGCGCGCGCCCGAACAGCGGCGAGATCTCGGGCGCTGTTACAAAGTCACCGCCGGCACCAAACTTGCGCCGCCCGGCACTGTAATAACCCATACCGGGTGCATACAGGCACAGTTCCATAAAACGTGAAAACGGTATAGCGCCAGCAGCGGCCGCAATCTCCTCGCGAATCACACGGGCAAGTTTGGCGCTGAACTCAAGTTCGTGCGCCGAGGGCGCGGGAAGCTCATTCATCATTTTAAGAAAACACGGCAGCTAACACATTACTGTGCGGCAGGTGGCCACTCGACCCGTGCCAGTTGTTGCTGACTGTCATCAAAAGCAGACCACAATTCTGCATAGCTGATTCCACTCACCGGATGACACTCGCTGCCGGCAATTTCTGCCAACGGCCCCAGCACAAAGGCATAACGATCAATATCCGGGCGCGGCAACACCAGCTTGCCGTCCGTCAACACCAGGTCATCGTAAAGCAGCAGGTCCAGGTCCAGTGTACGGGCAGACAGCTGGCCGGTTCGCAAGCGACCGTTGCTGTCTTCTATGGTGTGTAACCTGCCCTGTATGGCCTGCGGCGTTTCAGTGGTGCTGAAACCGACCACCAGGTTGTAAAACGGCGCGCTGTTGAAACCAACAGCATCACTCGCATACACCGATGACAGCTGCAGCTCACCGTAGGCTGCCGTCAGAGCGCGCAACGCCACATCGATATTCTGCTCCCGATCGATGTTACTGCCTATGCTGACATACACATGTGCCATTGCAATTCAGCCGCGCTTGCCGCGTTCGATGACGACGCCCACATCACGGGAGCCACGCACCGCGCCCGGCTTGTGCACCGTTAGTTTCAACCAGGGCACCTCAAATTCTGCCAGCACAATCTCTGCAATTTTTTCTGCCAGCGTTTCCACCAGCTGATATTCACTGTCGCCAACGAAGGCAATCAGGCGCTTGGCAACCGCCTTGTAATTAAGCGTGTCTTCAATCGCATCCGTCTCTGCGGATTTCCGAATATCCGTACCCATCTCCAGGTCGAGGCTGATGGTCTGCTTGACCTTGCGCTCCCAGTCATAGATACCAATGATGGTCTCAATGCGCAGATCGTTTATAAATACGGTGTCCATATACTGTGTCCCTGTTAACGTGCGGCCTCAATATAGAGCCTCACATGGCTGTTGACCAGCACTGTTGCCACGGGCATGGCAAACGCATGCCTTGACCTGCGCTGCGTTAACGATTCCAATGGCAGCATGACTATTGACTACCTGTTGATACCGGCCGGCTACCTGTTTGGCTCTATATCCACCGCCATCATCGTCTGCAAGCTGATGGGGCTGCCGGACCCGCGCACCGAGGGATCAGGCAACCCGGGTGCAACCAACGTAGCGCGCCTGGGCGGAAAAAAAGCCGCGGCACTGACACTGCTCGGCGATATGCTGAAGGGGTTGATACCGGTATTGATTGCCCATGCCATGCAGGCCGCGCCGCTGATACTCGCCGCTACCGCACTGGCCGCGTTCCTCGGTCATCTGTACCCGGTGTTTTTCGGTTTTCGTGGCGGCAAGGGTGTGGCCACGGCACTGGGCGTCATTTACGGCCTGGACTGGCATGTGGGCTTGCTGACAACAGCTATCTGGCTGGCTATGGCGCTGTTGTTCCGTTATTCGTCACTGGCCGCACTGATCGCCATCCTGCTGGCCCCGCTCGGCTTCCTGTGGTTGTGGCCGCAGCCGGCCGTGATTGCCGCCATGGCGATCATGACGGTCATGCTCTACTGGCGTCACCGCAGCAATATCAGCAACCTGTTAAGCGGCAGGGAAGGCAAAATCAGTTTCGGGAAAGGTAAAAAATAAACAACCTGCAAGAGCAGGCATTGCCCGCGAAGGTCGTTTTATACAATGCAATCGCGGACAAGATCTGCTCCTACACTCATAGACCAAGCGCAGCCTTATCAGTTACGAGAATGGTAAAAAAAATAACTTGTAGGAGCGGACCTTGTCCGCGAGAGTTGTTTTTACACCGCGGTCGCGGACAGGGCCCGCTCCTACAGTTCTTTATCAAGCGTCGTTAATTCTTCCAGTGACCAGCGCGGCGTGGCCTTGATACTCAGGCTTTCGTGCTCACCGGCCTGTAACCGCCGATAGCCGGCATAGGCGATCATGGCGCCATTATCAGTACAAAATGCCGGCCGCGGATAACAGACACGCCCGTCCGATGCCTCCATTAATTCGCGCAAGCGCTGTCGCAGGCGCACATTGGCACCAACGCCACCGGCGATCACCAGCGTTTTCAAGCCGGTTGCGGCCAGCGCCCGACGACACTTGATCACCATGGTATCGACCACCGCATCTTCAAAAGCACGAGCGATATCAGCACGGTCCTGATCAGACTGGCCTGAATCCCGCCAGGCATTCATGGCAAAGGTCTTCAGGCCACTGAAGCTGAAATCGAGGCCCGGGCGGTTGGTCATGGGTCGCGGGAAGGTGAAGCGCGCGGGATCGCCCTGCAGCGCCAGAGCCGCCAGCGCCGGGCCGCCGGGATAGGGCAAGCCCAGCAAGCTCGCGGTCTTGTCAAAGGCCTCGCCCACGGCATCATCAATGGAATCGCCCAGTACCCGGTAGTCACCCACCCCGCCTACCTCGACCAGCAGGGAGTGGCCGCCCGAGACCAGTAGCGCCAGAAACGGGAATTCCGGCGGATCAGCCTCCAGCATCGGTGCCAGCAGGTGGCCTTCCATGTGGTGAACAGCGACCGCCGGCACCCCCCAGGTCCATGCCATGCAGCGACCGGCGGTGGCCCCGACCAGCAAGGCCCCCACCAGGCCAGGCCCGGCGGTATAGGCGACACCGGTGATATCATTTTTGTTAATATTCGATATATCAATCGCTTGAGTAATAATCGGCAACAGCTTGCGGACGTGATCCCGGGACGCCAGCTCCGGTACCACGCCGCCGTATTTGGCGTGCAGCCCGACCTGGCTATACAGCGCATCGCCCAGCAGACCGCGCTCGCTGTCATAGACAGCAACCCCGGTTTCATCACAGGAAGTCTCGATACCCAGTACAATCATGGCCTGTATGGTAACCCCCGGCGCTTGTTACACAAGGAAATTTTGCCTTTTCCCGCCGAGATGTATAGAATGCGCAGCCCGATTAACAGTGCTGTATTAGCTGGAATTTGTATGCCAAATGTACGTGTAAAAGATAACGAACCCTTCGAAATCGCCATTCGTCGCTTCAAGCGCGCCTGTGAAAAAGCCGGCATCCTCGCTGAAGTACGCCGTCGCGAGTTTTATGAAAAACCCACGCAGGAACGCAAACGCAAAATGGCAGCAGCGGTAAAACGCTCGCAGAAAAAAGTTTCTCGCGAACTTGCGCGCCGCGTCCGCATGTATTGACACCAGGCTGTACTGAACGGATGTCACTCAAGGACCGCATCACCGACGATGTCAAAGATGCCATGCGGGCCAAGGACAAGCCACGTCTTGCAACCCTGCGGCTGATCACCGCCGCCATCAAGCAACAGGAAGTCGACGAGCGTATCGAGCTGGATGATACGCAGCTGCTGTCGCTGCTCGACAAGATGTGCAAGCAACGACGCGAGTCCATCAGCCAGTTTGAAAAAGCCGCGCGTGATGACCTGATTGCACAGGAAGTCAGCGAGCTGGACATCATCAAGACCTATCTCCCCGAGCAACTCGGTGAAGCAGAAATTGCCGCGCTCATTGACGAGACCATGGCCGCCACCGGTGCTGCGTCCATCAAGGACATGGGCAAGGTAATGGGACAGCTAAAACCCAAACTGCAGGGCCGCGCTGACATGGGTGCCGTCAGCGCCATGATCAAGGCCAGGCTGGGCTAAGCAAAGCCGTTTCACCCCGTCTTGCGCGCCGCATCCGTCGGCTATTCAAACAGCAAAACAGCAGTCACCGGCTTTCATTCATGCCCTATCCGCTTTAATCTTGCTGACATGGTCGGCCGTATCCCCCAGTCTTTTATCGACGAAGTTCTCAACCGCACGGATATTGTTGAGGTCATAGACACACGTGTGCCGTTGAAAAAAGCCGGCCGCGAGTTCAAGGCCTGTTGTCCCTTTCACGACGAAAAAACACCCTCGTTCACGGTCAGCCAGGTGAAGCAGTTTTACCATTGCTTTGGCTGCGGCGCGAACGGCACCGCGATCTCCTTCCTGATCGATTATGAGCACATGGAATTCGTCGAGGCCATTGAAGAACTGGCGCGTCGCGCAGGACTGGAAGTGCCGAAAGAAACAACTGGCAAGCAGACGCAGGCGCCTTCAACGCTGCCTCACTATGCGCTGCTGGAACGGGTTGCCGACTATTACCGGGAACAACTGCGCAGTCATCCCCAGGCAAGCCGGGCAATTGATTACCTGAAACAACGCGGACTCACCGGTGATGTCGCCGCACGTTTCAACATCGGTTATGCACCACCCGGCTGGGAAAACCTTGCCGCTGCACTCAATGCTGACAACACGGTCCGCAAACAACTGCTGGAACTGGGTCTCACGGTGGAACGGGAAAAAGGCGACGGCAGCTATGACCGCTTTCGCGATCGCATCCAGTTCCCGATTCGCGACCGGCGTGGCCGCAGCATCGGTTTCGGCGGTCGGGTGCTGGACGACAGTACCCCGAAGTACCTGAACAGTTCCGAATCTCCGGTGTTTCATAAAGGTCAGGAGCTGTACGGCCTGTTTGAAGCACGCCGTGCGGTACGCAAACTGGAACGCATCCTCGTGGTCGAGGGCTACATGGACGTGGTTGCGCTGGCGCAGTTTGATATTAACTATGCAGTGGCAACACTGGGTACGGCCACCACCCATGAACACCTGGAACGCCTGTTCCGCACCGTACCCGAGGTGGTTTTCTGCTTCGATGGCGATCGTGCCGGGCGAGAAGCGGCCTGGCGTGCACTGGAAAACACCTTGCCGGTGCTGCGCGATGGCCGTGAAGCCCGCTTCCTGTTCCTGCCGGACGGCGAAGACCCGGACTCGCTGGTTCGAAAAATCGGCAAGCAGGCACTGGAACAACAGATAGCCAGCGCCACTCACCTGTCGGAATTTTTCTTCGAGCGACTGACGTCGCGACTGGACATCAACAGCATCGACGGCCGCGCGCGGCTGGTAACCGATGCGAAACCCTTGCTGGGAACATTGCCCGATAGCACGTTTCGGCAGCTCATGGTCGAACAACTCGCTGCGCTGGCGCAAACAACGGTTGAACGGATTACCGGCCGTCTGGAAATACCATTGCCGGAAACCACCACCGCCGCAGCGCCGCAAGCAAGGCCGGTGCGCCAATCAACTGGAAAAAGCCCGGTCAGACAAGCCCTTGAGTTGCTCCTGTATCAACCATCACTGGCAGCAGAGATTCAGCAACCTGACTTCCTGCAGCACTGCGACGTGGCCGGCGTGCCGCTGCTGGTCGAGGTGCTGGAATTGCTCCGGCAACACCCCGACCTGAGTACCGGCGCCGTACTGGAACACTGGCGCGGGCGTGAAGAAAGCCGTTTTCTGAGCAAACTGGCCCATTGGAATCCACCGCTGGATGATCTGGAGCTGGTCGCCGACCTGCGCGGCCATCTGAATGAAATACAACTCCAATATATTGAAAATCGTATAAATTTTCTGGGATCCGAGCAAAGCCAGCGGCAACTCAGCCGTGCCGAAAAACAGGAATACGGGGAGCTGTTGCTGCAGAGTCACAAGGTGCGCCAGAACTAACCGGCACATTTATAGTCAAAATTCTGGCTTGTATTTAATATGGCTCGCCACCATATACTCGTCTATACTGGTGGATTAATTTCGACCTCCTCTGAGTGGACTGTTTACGGGCACTGACCTGCCTGCGGATGACTATGGACAAAGACCAACAATCAAGACTGAAACTGCTGATAGAGAAAGGTAAGGAGCAAGGCTTCCTCACCTATGCCGAGGTCAACGACCACCTGCCGGAAGACATTGTTGACCCGCAGCAGATCGAAGACATCATCGGCATGATCAACGATATGGGCATTCTGGTGCATGAAGTTGCACCGGACACCGATTCACTGTTGCTTGCCAGCACCAAGAATACTGCCGATGATGATGCGGCCGAGGAAGCCGCCGCCAACCTGGTTACCGTTAACAGCGAGTTCGGCCGGACTACTGATCCGGTGCGCATGTACATGCGTGAAATGGGTACCGTTGAACTGCTGACACGTGAAGGCGAGATTGTTATCGCCAAGCGCATTGAGGATGGCCTGAACCAGGTCATCCGGGCGCTCGCCATTTTTCCCGAGACCGCCGCAACATTACTGCGTGGTTACGAAAGGGTCGAGGCCGGCGAAATGCGTCTGACCGACCTGATCACCGGATTCATTGACCTCAACGCCGAAGAGCCTGAAATACCCGCACCGCAGGCACCCCAGGCAGCCCAGGCTGCTGGCGAAAACAATTCTGATACAAATGATGACGATGAAGAGGAAGCACCTGTCGACACCGGGCCGGATCCGGAAGAGTCACGTGAACGCTTCGTCGACATGGAGAAAGTCTACAAGCAACTGGTCACGGCCATTGCCAAGGGCGGCAAAAGTACAGCACGCATAGAAAAACTGCGCGCACAGCTGGCGGAGCAGATCCTTTCGCTGAAACTGGTTCCGCGCATTGTCGACATCCTGAATACCAACCTGCGCCAGATCATCAAACGCATTCGTACCCATGAACGTCACATCATGGATACCTGTGTTACCCGCGCAGGTATGCCGCGCAGGGATTTCATCACTTCGTTCCCGAATAACGAAACAGACCTTGCCTGGATAGACGGCCAGGTCACTGGCGGCCAGAAGTACGCTGCACAGCTCGCGCAATACAAGGATGAAATAGTGCGCGCACAAAACAAGCTGCTCGCATTACAGAACAGTGCGCACATGAACATTCCTGAAATCAAGGATATCAACCGGCGCATGTCGATCGGTGAAGCGAAAGCGAGACGCGCCAAGAAAGAAATGGTCGAGGCCAACCTGCGACTGGTTATTTCCATTGCGAAGAAATACACCAACCGCGGCCTGCAGTTTCTGGACCTGATCCAGGAAGGCAATATCGGCCTGATGAAAGCTGTCGACAAGTTCGAATACCGGCGTGGCTACAAGTTCTCGACCTACGCAACCTGGTGGATTCGCCAGGCCATTACCCGGTCGATTGCTGACCAGGCACGTACCATCCGTATTCCGGTACACATGATCGAAACGATCAACAAGCTCAACCGTATTTCCCGCCAGATGCTGCAGGAGATCGGACGCGAGCCAACACCGGAAGAACTCGCCGAACGCATGGACATGCCGGAAGACAAGGTACGCAAGGTTCTCAAGATCGCCAAGGAACCGATCTCCATGGAGACGCCTATCGGTGATGACGAAGATTCACATCTGGGTGACTTTATCGAGGATCAGAACATCGACTCCCCGATCGACTCCGCCTCCATGGAGGGCCTGAAAGAGGCCACGCAGGGTGTTTTGTCCGGACTCACACCACGTGAGGCCAAGGTACTGAGAATGCGTTTTGGTATCGATATGAACACCGACCACACGCTCGAAGAAGTCGGTAAACAGTTTGACGTGACGCGTGAGCGTATTCGCCAGATCGAAGCCAAGGCACTGCGAAAACTGCGACACCCGAGCCGCTCGGAACCGTTACGCAGCTTTCTGGAAATCGAGTAATCGAGAGCAACACCAGCTACTGCTACCACGCTGAGCAGCGCAACCCTTCATAAAACACAATCAGGGTTGTGCCGCTCAGCGTGGCAATTCGAACACAACAGAACACACTTCTTCACCTCAACGAGAATTATTTCCCACTTTCTGTTCGAGAGAGATCGTAGATCAAGCTGAAACTTTTTTGCTTCAGGGTCAGCGTGATGAAACTCAAGGGCTGCATAATTGTTGTTGTATCCACACACCTCGCACTGCATTCCTTTTAGTCTGATCAGTTCGAGCTTACGCTTCCTTCCCCTTGCCTGCTGCGCCTTGTAACTCTGCAGACTTTGGTTATTCACAATATTTTTACACTGCCGCGAGCAAAATTTTTTCTGCCTGCCCGAAAGTTCTTTTTTGCAGTGCGAACATGTCAGCATCCTTGCATTGTATTACACAAATTAAAGCTTATTATATTTTTCATAATCCGTTAATTAATCTTTAACCAAGGCAAAAAGTTGCTAGAATACACGCCTTCGGGCCTGTAGCTCAGTTGGTTAGAGCAGGGGACTCATCAAGAAGGTGCGTTCACGTCGAAAGGCGTGAAATGAACGGGATGAATTCAGGGAAACCTTAACAGCAAGGCTGATGGCAACCCTGAGCCAAGCCGGGAGTACACTTCCGGAAGGTGCAGAGACTACCTGAGGGCTACAGTGTCCTTAATAACAGGCAAGAGCGTCCCGCACCCTGCCATTCACAGAATGTGGGTGATGAGATAGTCCGCTCCCGGCAGAAATGCCGGGGATGAGTGAATCCCTTGGTCGAAGGTTCGAGTCCTTCCAGGCCCACCAATTTCATAAAATTCTTATAGTTACAGCATCGAGACCAAGGGATCATAGTCCCCCGGTGCATCCAGAGCGGCGCATCCCGGGGGATGAGCAAGGCCCCTCACTGACTCACATGACCAGTTAATCCGTCGACCCCAAACAGAGAACAGCACCAATGGAACGTATTATAGAAAGCACCCTGTATGCCAGTCGCTGGTTACTGGCACCAATCTATCTTGGGCTTAGTTTGGCCGTGTTACTTCTGGGCATTAAATTCTTCCAGGAAGCGTTCCACATATTTCCGCTGATCTTATCCATAAAGGAAGCCGACCTGGTCCTGGTGATCCTCAGCCTCGTCGATATGGCCCTGGTCGGCGGACTGCTGGTCATGGTGATGCTCAGTGGCTACGAAAACTTCGTCTCCGCGATTGACCTGGAAGAAGGACAGGAAAAACTGTCATGGCTCGGCAAGCTCGATGCCGGCTCACTCAAGCAGAAAGTGGCCGCATCCATTGTTGCCATCTCATCCATCCACCTGTTGAAAGCGTTTATGGCGGTGCAAAGTATCGCCAATGACAAATTGATGTGGTATGTGATCATACATATGACTTTCGTGCTGTCCGCGCTCGGCATG
>Ga0224504_10000565_pt1 | contig 16549 bp, 11 predicted proteins | sample SF_Oct11_sed_USG_3_FD_170160 | JGI IMG/M metagenome (GOLD analysis project Ga0224504, IMG submission 170160) | Sediment microbial communities from San Francisco Bay, California, United States - SF_Oct11_sed_USGS_24 | ecosystem: Environmental > Aquatic > Marine > Sediment | place: USA... | reverse complement strand
AAGCTCGGCCTGCAGGTCGTCTGGCACCAGCGAGTACAGGCCGATATTGCGCGACAAGATTTCTTCAACGCCATCCGGCAGAGGCCTGCTGCGAAGTCGCGACCGCCAGGACCTTGATGTCTAACTCACTGGCCGGGGCGCGTCACGGCGACTCGCCGAAATCTACAACGCGTCCCATAATGCCCCAGCCACCGAAGGCCTCGGTGACGGCGACGCAGATCTCGTTCTCGCCCTTCTTCAGTGCCAGCGGCACGCTGTCGAACAAGCCAATGGTGCCAAGGTAACGGTAGTCGCGGGACATGTACGTGTTGTCGCCACCGTAAACGCGCTGGCCATTGACGAACACCACTGCCGCATCGCTGTACCCCAGCAACAGTTGTTTTGTATCCGCAGTCTCGGCATTGACGCTCATCCGGGCAAAGACCGTGTTCTGACCCTCAGCCAGGCCGTTGGCCATGGCGAGATTGGTAATGCCGGATGCTTCCGCTTCCACCTTGCTCCAGTTTCGTGCAGACAGATCGGCGGGGTCCAGCTGCGTGACGCCCGCAAGCGTCCTGCCATCGAAGGCATCTGAGACCTCCCACATGCCGACTGTGCCGGCAGCCTCTGACTGTTCCTCGCCCACCCACGAAAATTCATACACCTCGGATAGTTGTGTGTACCTGAATTTCGCAAAATGCACGGCAGAGAAATTTGCCGAGTTAAGGCCGAGCGTACCCCTCAGGTCATCGCGGCGAAGATCGTTGATTCGCAGCACGGGCTCATCGGAGTCGATAAACACCTCGGCTTTGGATCCGGCGAAGACCACTTTGACATTCATCCACTGGTCAAAGCTGTACTCGACGGGCGCAGCAAAGTCGGCACCATGATAAAGCTGCCACGCAGATACGCCGTTGAATACCGGCGTGTACTGGTTCGCATCCGGATTTCCGGACTGGTGCGGCCTTATATAGAAGTGTTCGAAATTGCCCTCGTCCTGCATGCGAAACACCAGCCCGGCGAAACCGCGTTGCTTCGAGACCGCAATCTCGAACTCAACGATGGCGTTGGCAAGGTCGACCTCCGGGAGCACGGCCGCGCCGCCCTTGATGCGCAGCGCTGGCTTACCCAGGTGCTCGACAAGTTCGTGTTCCGCTGCTTCGATCTTCCACGCGGCATCATCGAACGGCACACTCGTCGGCGGTTCGAGGGTCACCATCGGGCCGTCGCCCAGCGCCTTTACCGCGGCCGCACGAAACGGTCCTTCAAACCAGGCCTCGTAAGCGATCCTGATCTGCTCGTCGCCACCGGTGAACTTCTCTTCGATGTCGCTGAAGTCCAGTGCAGCGGCAATATCGTCCTCCGGCGTGCCCGAGGCGATCAGTTGCTCTGCCTGGTCTGCGATGTTGTCGGCGGTTGCTATGAGTAGGTCGACATACGCGGTGTCCGTTTGCACCGCGCCGTGACCTGGCACCAACACATCGTAGTCAAGTTCTTTGATGCGACGCAGCACTTCCGCCCATGGTCGTGGTGGCATGTTAAAGGCATAGGGTGACGGCACGACGACAATATCGCCTGTCGCAACGATGCGCTCCTCCGGCAACCACATCACGATGTCGCCTTCCGTGTTGCCATGACCGAGGAACTGCAGCTCGATACGTCGTGCACCCGACTCGATAGTGTAGCTGTCGGTGAACACAACCGTCGGTGGTGTGACCCTTGCGCGCCGTGCTTCTGCCTCAAACACATCCGCGTCATCGATCAGCCGCTGGTACCTGGCGACTTGCGCGTCGTTGATCGCCGTGCCGTCCGGCCTGGCTCTCTGCTCAACCATCGACTGCAATTGCGGCAGGATCGTCTCCTTGAAATTCCTCTGCCCGTCGATGTAGTTAATACGAGTGCTGTTGAAAACATCACGCGTGAACTCATGCGCGACGATCTCGACGTCCGGGAACGCCTCAACAAAGCGGTGATTGCCGAAGTTGTGATCGCCGTGCCAGTGACTGATCACGACATGCGTCACAGGCGTGTCTGTCAGCGAACGAATTTTCTCGATGACCTGGTCGGCCATCGCCGGCATGCCGCCGCCGTCAAATACCACGACACCCTCGTCACTGATGATGAAGGTCGTGTTGCCCATAACAGGCGGACGAACACTTTCGGGCCGTATGCCTACCCAGACCCCGCGCGCAATCTCCTCGAACTCAAAATGAAACGGGCTCGAACTATCGGCATTCGCCGCGGATAGCGACACCGTCAAAACCAGCGCACACAGAATTTGTCTGACCATCAGTTTCCACCTTGGGTATCGCAGTGCTGCAAAGCATGCAAGTCGAATGGTACTGTGAAGATAGCAATTTTAGAGGTGCACCGATGACCCGATATGTAATTTGCCTGCTGCTCTGTGGCCTCCTGTCCCTGCCGGCCACGGCAGACGAAGGTGCCCGACGACCGCGCAAGTCGTCACAGAAATCTCCAGGATGTGGACCTGTTTGTGACGCCGGGTGAGTCGCGAACTCTCGAGAATTGATGAAAGTACCTATACCCTGAGACGCCGATACATCGCGGCATTCCGGTAAAATCCGTGTGTGGACAGATTGGACCTCCTGAGTTCGGGGTTTCTGTACCTGGAAAGTCCCGAATCGCCGATGCACGTAGCCGGTCTGAACTTATTCAAGTTTCCCGCGCGCGTACACCAAAGCAGATTTATATCCCGGTTTAATGAAACCTATCGTTCAACCGGCGAGCTTCGGAAGCCCTTCGCGCACCGCGTGACTCACGGTGCCCTCGGGCGGTTCGGACCGCTCTACTGGGAGCACGATCCGGACCTGGACCTCGAGTACCACGCTCAGCACCTGGCACTCCCGAAGCCGGGAGGATACCGAGAGTTGTTCTCTCTGGTGTCGCGGCTCCACTCCACGTTGCTTGATCGCAGCCGGCCCCTCTGGGAAGCGTACCTGATCGAGGGACTGCAGAACCGTGAGTTCGCCATCTACATGAAAATCCATCATGCGGCGATTGATGGTGTCGGTGGAGTTCGGATAACCGAGGCCAGCTGTTCGCCCGACCCTGAAGCCCGCACCAATTTATCTCCTCTATCCCTGGAGGTGCATGAGCGATTCAAGGCGCTGCATGGACGGAGCCCGGATCTCGATCTTGCGCCGAGCGAGTTCGAGCTCAAGGCGATGGCCGATTTCTTCAAGGCTCAGTTCGATACCTCGGCACATTTCCTCGGGGTGCTAAAAGACTATGCGGCGACGTGGCTGGGTTTCGGCGATGGCCTGGCCGTACCCTGGCGGCACGTTCCACACACCATGCTCAACACCGAGGTCTCGAGTTCACGACGCTTTGTTGCCCAGTCATGGAGCATCGACCGCATCCATGCCATCAGCGAGGCGGCCGGCGTAACGCTCAATGACATCGTGCTGGCCATGTGCTCGGGCGCGCTGCGACGCTACCTCGAGGAACAGGGCGAGCTTCCCGAGCATTCACTGCGCGCACTGGTACCTGTATCGGTTCGGCAGAAGGACGACTTCGACTCGCCACTCGCGATCAGCTATATCATCGCGAACCTGGGCACGCGTCACGCAGACCCGGCCGACCGGCTGCAGACGATTACGGAATCGACACGGGCCGGCAAGGAAATGCTCCGCGACCTCACATCCCGGGAAGCCGGCCTGTATGCGGCCCTGATGCAGGCGCCGCTGTTTGTTGCCAGCATGATGGGCGTCGCAGACCGGTTCCCGCCGGTCAGCACGGTCATCTCAAACGTCCCGGGCCCGAAGGAGCAGCTCTACTGGAATGGCGCGCCCCTGCTCGGATCCTATCCCGTTTCTGCAGTCTTCCATGGCTTCGCACTCAACATCACGTTCGTCGGTTACCACGGCAAGCTCGACTTCGGCATCATCGCATGTCGACGGACGGTGCCCCGCGTGCAGCGTCTTATCGATTACCTGGAGGAATCGCTGACCGAACTTGAAGAGATGGTGTAAGCCGCACATAGAATAACCGGAGAAAATCATGTCGAAATTCGACCGCATCCCGCGAGACAAAAACAACGACCATACGCGTGAGATGGCGTCGCAGCGCGCCGCGTTTATCGAAGCGATGACCGATACCAAGCTGGACACGGTATCGAGCTACACGATCGATCCAGCGGTAACCAACGGCAATATCGAGAACTTCATAGGTACTGCTCAGGTGCCGATAGGCATCGCCGGGCCATTGAAGATGGCCGGGGAGCACGCGCAGGGCGACTTCTATATTCCCTTGGCAACAACTGAGGGAACACTGGTTGCAAGTTATAGCCGCGGCATGCGTGTCATCAGCGAATGTGGCGGCGCCAAAACAACCGTCGTCAAACACTCCATGCAACGGGCACCCGTCTTCCTGTTCGACAACGCGCTGGAAGCGCGTGAATTCGGCAAGTGGCTCGACGACAACCTTGATTCGATTCGTGGGGTCGTCCGGGCGTCCGTGGAGGTTCCGCGATTGACCGAGATCGAGCAATACATTGTTGGCAACATGATGTACACGCGCTTCTGCTATACGACGGGCGACGCCGCCGGCCAGAACATGACCGGCAAAGCCACGCTGTACGCCTGCGAATGGATTCGCGCGAACCACCCGTTGAAACCGCGTTACATCCTCTCCGGCAACATCGACACCGACAAGAAACATTCGGCGATGAACATGATCCAGACGCGCGGCAAGCGCGTCGTCGCGGAGTTTGTCCTGAAGAAAGACGTGGCGAAAGAGCTTCTGCGTATCGAAACGGAGTGGCTGTACAAGTATCGGCAGATTGCGAGTGTCGGCACACACCTTGCCGGCGGCGCTTACAGCGGCGCGCATGCCGCAAACGGCATCGCGGCAATGTTTATTGCCACCGGTCAGGATGCGGCAAACGTCGCCGAATCGCATGCCGGCCTGAACTACGGACAGCTACTCGACAACGGTGACTTCTACTGGTCGGTTACTTTACCGGCACTGATCTGCGCAACCTACGGCGGCGGCACGGGCCTGCAAACGCAACGCGAGTGCCTCGAGATGATGGACTGCTACGGCACTGGTAAGGGCAACAAGCTGGCCGAGATCATTGCGGCCGTTGTGCTGGCCGGCGACGTCTCCCTGTCATCCGCGATCCTGGCTCACGAATGGGTCAGCAGTCACGAGCAAATGGGACGCAACCGGTAACATGGAAATTCACCAGGACCACGAATACGCGCACAGCACGGACGCCGTGTTTGCTTTGTTTACAGACACCGAGGCGATCGCGGCAAAGCAAAAAGCGCTGGGCGCGCGAAACATTCGCATAGATGAATGCAGTACGGACGCTGAGGGTGCCGAGGTGAGGTTTGTGCGCGAGTTGCCCGCCGAAGTACCTGGCATTCTCAGCAAGTTCCTCCAGCCCTGGAATACCGTGGAGCAGTCAGAACAATGGTGGTGTTGTACCGATGGCGTATACCAGGCAGAGCTTGCCATCGACATCGCCAACGTCCCGGTCACCATCACGGGCACACTGGAACTCGAGCCACTGGACGATGGCTGCGTCAATCACGTTCGCATTAGTATTGAATCCGGCATGCCATTCATCGGCAACACCTTGTGTGAATTCGTTGCGAAAGATTGCACGCGCCTCGTAGAGGAGGAATTCGAGTACCTCAGCGAGCTGCTTGGCGGCGAGCAACCCTAGCCGATCAAGCCCACGAGCAAAAAGCCAAGGGCCGCAATAGCAGCCGCAATCAGCGCGTAGGGAAGCTGCGTACGCACATGATCAATGTGATCCGATGCCGACGCCATGGACGCGAGAACGGTCGTATCGCTGATCGGCGAAGCATGATCACCGAATATCGCACCGGAAATCGCCGCGCCCAGCATCAGTGGCACCGGGATGCCGAGCGTCATGGCGATAGGCACCGCGATCGGAATCATGATCGCAAACGTCCCCCAGCTGGAACCGACGGAGAAAGCGATAAAGGCCGAGACGAGAAACACCAGTGGTGCAAGGAAGACCGGCGAAATATTGCCGCTGACCAGGTTGGCAACGTAGACACCGGTGCCAAGCGAGTTGGCGACATCGCCGAGCGTGAGCGCAAGCAGCAAAATAATCGCGATCGGCAACAGGTCGCCCGCACCTTTCATGAAGACCTGCATCAACTCACTGACCGAGCTGTCCCCTTTGAGCAGCGTCATCGTCCAGGCCACAAAAATAGCGAAACAAACAGACCAAAGTACGGAAACCGAACCGGACCCCTTGATGATGTCGCCGTCGCCAGTGATATACAAAGAGACCGGCATCATCAGGACCATCGCAAGAATCGGCAGCACCATTAGCCACGCGGAAGGAATGTCCTGCTCGTCAGTCACCTCGTGCTCGGCGGAGACGTCGATCAGCGGCACCGAGTCGGGCCAGAGAATCTCACCACCCTGCGTACGCTCCTCCGCCTTCTTCATGGGACCTATGTTGATGTTCTTCCATACGACGACGCCGGCCAAAAGAATGGCGGTGATCGCATACAGGTTAAGCGGCACCGCGGCGACAAAGACCTGTAACGGGTTTTCCACGCCCGTCGATGCAACGAGGCTAATGATGAACGCACCCCACGCGTTTAGCGGAATCATGACGCAGACAGGTGCCGACGTGGCATCGATCAGGTACGCGAGCTTCTCGCGTGAGACTCGGTATCGATCGAACAGCGGGCGGCTAACGGAACCAGCAACCAGCAACGTGATGCTCGACTCGACAAAGATGACCAGCCCGATCCCCCACGCCAGCATCTGCGCCCGAAAACCATTGTGAACCCAGTGCCGGGCTTCAAGATAATGCACGAAGCCCCGGACGCCGCCGGAGCGTTCTATCGTTGCAATCAGGGGGCCGATCAACAAGGTGAATACGAGTACACGCGCATCGCCCGGATCCGTGAACACGTTAATCATGCCGTCCAGCCCCGCGACCAGCCCCGCGAGCGGATTGAACTGGGTCAACAGCGTATGTCCGATCCAGATACCCGCAAACAACGACGGGATAACCTGTTTACTCCAGATGGCGAGCGCAATCGCCAGGAGCGGAGGCAGCACCGAATACCAGGCCGGGTCGGTCATTAATTGATTCCGCGGTGTGTCACAGAATTTCCACTCTTGCTATGGTGCCCACAGCCTAACAACGACAGGGGCAGACAAACAGTGAAAATCGCAGTTCTCGGAGCCGGTGCCGGCGGTACCGCAGTAGCATTTGATTGTGCCGCGCATGACCATGACGTGCGGATATTCGATTTTCCGTCGTTTCCTGACAACATCGCGACCATCGCCGAGCAACAGGGCATTCATGCCAGCGGCGACCTGGACGGCTTCGCGCCCATCATCAGTGCCGGTCATGACATCGACGAAGCCCTGCAGGACGCCGAGCTGATTTACGTCGTCGGGCCCGCATACAGCACGGCGCCTTTCGGTCAGGCGGTTGCGGGGAAGCTCCGCGCCGGACAAACCGTGATTGTGACGCCTGGCTCCTGCGGCGGGGCGCTTGCATTCAAGCAAGCCGCCGGACTGGATCTCGATGACGACGCTATCCGGGTTGCGGAGACATCGACCCTGCACTACGCCGTCCGTCTCACCGAGCCGGGCCGCATCCGCGTGTTTCTCAAACTCAAGGCCGGCAACCTGCTGGCCGCACTGCCGAGTCAACACACCGATTCGATACTGCAACTCATCAGCAATGTCTATCCAGGTATGGAGTCCGCGAAGAGTGTCATGCAGACGAGCCTGCAAAATGCCAATCCGATCATTCATCCTGCCGTCACGCTGGCCAACGCGGCGCGTATCGAGGAAACCGGCGGCGACTTCCTCTTCTATGAAGAAGGTGTAAGTGATGCCACTGGCCGCCTGATCGAAGCGCTCGACAACGAGCGCATTGCAATCGGCGCGAAGATGGGTATCACCGTCCTGCCCGATCCCAAGCTGGGGATGCGCCAGGGATACATGCTGGCCGACGATTACGGTGAAGCCTATCGAACGGCACCCGGATTCATCGGCATCGGTGCACAGCCGCAGCTCGATCACCGTTATTTGAACGAGGATGTTGGCTATGGACTCGTTTTCATGTCCCGGCTGGCCAGCCAGCTTGGCGTCGCGACACCGACGATGGACGCCGTGATTCATCTCGCGTCCGTTCTCATGCAACGCGCCTATGCGACCGAAGCGATTCGCACGCCGACATCGCTTGGCATTGGAGAGCTGTCCGCCGAGGCTCTGGGCAATTTATAAGCAATGGTAATGTGTACGACAGCACACACCTCATCCACACAAAACTCGGAATAATAAGAATGAAAATCAACTGGGTTCTCGCAGAAAGCTCGCGCATGCGCTACGCAGCCGGCTCATCCATGTATTTTGCACAAGGCATCCCCTACGGCCTGATGAACATCGCCGTACCGGCCTGGCTGGCAAGCCAGGGCGTCGGCGCCAGCGAAATCGCATCCTTCCTCGCCGTGATAATCCTGCCATGGGCGTTTAAACTGTTATCCGGGCCACTCATGGACCGCTACCAGTTCCCGGCGATGGGCAGTCGGCGACCCTGGGTGCTGGGCGCGCAGCTCGGCATGACGCTGTCCTTTTTCAGCCTGATTCTTGTTGAAGACCCGGTCGAACAGATTGGGCTCCTGATGGCCCTCGGTCTCCTGATCAACGTGTTCGCGGCCACGCAGGATGTGGCGGTGGACGGCATGGCGATCGATGTCACACCCGTTAATGAACAGGGCCGTCTGAACGGCTTCATGGTGTTCGGCAAGGCCATCGGCTGGGGGCTCACGTCGGCCGTCACCGGCACCATGCTGGTCAAGTTCGGCCTCGGTGTTACGGCAATCGCTGCGGCAGCTGTCCAGACCGTTGTCTTGCTGGGCTTCATGCTGACGTTGGAGCGTCGTGGCGAGCGACGGTTGCCATGGAGTTCCGGTGATGCCGTGTCCGAGCGTCGTGCCACCAGCTCTTTCGGCAAGCTGGTAAAGGGCCTGAACACAGTGCTCTGGTCACGCGTCAGCCTGATCGTGATGGCGATCATGATTCTCGATGGATTCATTGGCGGCTACGGTCACGCGCTGATGCCTATTGCGGCGATCAACCTGTTTGGTTTCACAACGCCGGAATGGTCACAACTCGTTGCGGTCATGGGGCTGGCGGGCGCAGCAACGGCCCTGGCACTGGGCCCGATGATCGATCGCTTCGGCGCCAAACGAATGCTGATATTGACGATTTCGCTCGTCGCCGTTCACGCATTCCTGCTCGCCCAAACTCAGTACCTGTGGGAGAACGCGACCTACGTCAAGGTGATGCTCGCGGTCTGGGTGTTGCTCGGCCCGGTGACGATGGTGTGCATGATCGCGCTGGCAATGACCATTTGTTCCAGCGCAACCTCGGCCACGCAATTTGCCATTTACATGTCACTCGCCAATCTTGGCTCGTCGGCTGGCTCGAAAACCTATGGCATGCTCGCCGAGCATGCGTCTTACGTCGAAGCCTACCTGCTGCTCGGCGCTATCACCGTCGCGATGATTGCGATCATTTTTTTCCACCGGCATAAGCCGGAACCTTCGACGGGTCGCAAGCGTGCGCCGAGCTACACCGTTGGCATGGGCACCAGTGGTGGCGGCATGTACTTCTCAGGTGCGATGCGCTGTCCCAAGTGCCGCTCCGATATGGAGCAAATCATGATTGACGACGTGGAAGTCGATCGCTGTTCATCCTGTCACGGCTTATGGTTTGATGACGGTGAGCTCAGCAAACTAAGCAATAAAAAGGCGGCTGCCGTGCTCGACATCGGGGATGTGGCGATCGGCAAGAAGCAAAACGAGATCGAGCACTATCGCTGTCCGCGCTGTGCCGGCCCGATGAATCGCCTGGTCGATCCCTCGCAAACACATATCTGGTTCGAACGATGCGGCTCCTGTCGTGGTTCGTTTTTCGATGCCGGCGAACTAACCGACCTCGCGACCGTGTCCGTATCCGACTTCTTCAAGCGCTTTGTAACGCCGGCACGACACTGACGCTGCGCATAATATGGTGACCAGCGAACAAGAATCCCAAGCTCCTTTTGTCACCCGCTTCCTGGGCGTGTTCGTCTACAGTCGCCGCGCGCTGGAACTCGTGTGGACTACCAGTCGCGGGCTTACGATTGCGCTCGCAGCGTTAACGCTGGTCGCCGGCGTGCTGCCCGCTGTGATTGCCTACATCGGACAACTAATCGTCGACGGCGTCGTCGCGGCGATGGCCGCAACCAATCCCGATACGTCCCATGTGCTGTGGCTGATCGTTCTCGAGGCACTCGTCGTCATTGCGGTTGCCGCCAGCCAGCGCGGACTGTCCGTAAGCCAGTCGCTATTGCGCGCCCTGCTCGGTCAACGCGTCAACGTCATGATTCTGGAAAAGGCGCTGACCCTGCAACTTGCGAACTTCGAAGACTCGGAGTTTTACGACAAACTGACGCAAGCTCGGCGCGAAGCCTCAAGCCGTCCGCTCAGCCTGGTGAACCGAACATTTGGTTTGGTGCAAAACGCAATTTCACTCACCAGTTACGCCGTGTTGTTGTACGCGTTTTCTCCGTGGGCGGTTGTGATCCTGATCGGCGCCGGTCTGCCCTCGTTTTTTGCCGAGGCCAAGTTCTCCGGTGATGCGTTTCGATTGTTTCGTTGGCGTTCGCCGGAAACACGCATGCAGATATACCTGGAAACGGTCATCGCTCGCGAGGACAGCGTCAAAGAGGTCAAGCTATTCGGACTCGGTCCACGACTTCTGCAACGCTATCGCGACATCTTCAAGAAACTGTTCGTGGAGGACCGTCGCCTCACCCTGCGCCGTGATGGCTGGGGTTTCGTGCTCGGGCTGTTATCAACGAGTGCGTTTTACGGCGCCTATGCCTGGATCGTCGTAACAACGATCAATGGCGGCATTACGCTGGGCGCCATGACAATGTACCTGGTGTTATTCCGACAAGGCCAGAGTGCAGTGGCCGCCAGTTTGACGGCCATCAGTGGCATGTACGAAGACAACCTGTACCTGTCGAACCTGTACGAATACCTCGAACAAGAAGTGCCCACGCCTGGCGGCGAAGCAAAACACGGACCCGAACCCGAGCGTGGTCTCGAGTTTGAAAACGTTTCGTTTGCCTATCCGGGTTCGGCCGCCAAGGCACTCACTGATGTGAGTTTTCAGATACGTCCGGGCGAGAGCCTGGCGTTAGTGGGTGAGAATGGCTCCGGCAAGACAACATTGATCAAACTGCTCACCCGTCTGTACGAGCCGACTGCGGGTAATATCCTGCTCGACGGACTGGACCTGCGGAACTGGGACGTCGAAGCATTACGACAACGCATTGGCGTTATCTTCCAGGACTTCGGCCGCTACCAGTTCTCGGTCGGCGAAAACATCGGTGCCGGCGATGTCCGCCACATTGGTGACGCCGCTCGTTGGGCGGCAGCTGCCGAAACTGGCATGGCCGCGCCGTTCATCGAAGACATGCCCGAGGGTTACGACACACAACTCGGTCGTTGGTTTAAGGGGGGCCGCGAGCTGTCCGGAGGGCAATGGCAGAAAATTGCGCTCTCACGGGCGTTCATGCGCAGCGACGCGGATATCCTGGTACTCGACGAGCCAACCGCCGCGATGGATGCGGCATCAGAGGCTGCAATCTTCGATCACTTCCAATCTCAAAGCGACACCAAGATGACGATCCTGATCTCGCATCGGTTCTCAACGGTACGCGCGGCAGACCGAATCATAGTCATCCACGACGGCAAGATTCTCGAACAGGGCAATCACGAGAGCTTACTGGCCGAGAACGGGCAATACGCGAGTTTGTTCAGGCTGCAGGCGAAAGGGTATCAGTAACTTCGAAAGAGAACGCCCCCACCAAGGGGCGTTTATGAATCGGGTGGCCTGTCGCGTTACAATCCAGATCCCGCCACGTTGACAACTGCTTTGTGCCCGGCCGCATGCCCAGTAAAAAAAGTAAAAAACAACTTGTGGAAGTTCAACTCCGGATTGATGGCGTCGACCTGACCGTCGCGCCGCGAAGGCACAGCGCCGATTTTGACCGCCTTCTTGAGCGCAACGGTGCGAACTCGTTTGTCTTCATTCCGTTGGTAAAGTTCAGAGGCAAGACGCATCAGGAGAAACTCAGGGCGTCGACCGGCGCGCGCAAGAAAAAGAAGAAGCTCCCTGAGGGAGAGTGGTTCGACGGTGAATTTCGCAATGCCAACGACGGCGAGACCGTGCCCGGTGTCCTGGGATTTGATATACGGCGCCGTGATGCTCGCGAGATTGCGGAGAAAGTGGGCGTCAAGCAATTTGTGTGGGGCACGCATGGAGCGCCGGTAGAAGAGCACTTCACCAAGATCTTTGAAGATGGCGGCGCCTATTCATGGGCCTCAACACGTCGACGTGCGCTGGATGGACTGCAGGACATCATCAAGACGGCCGTCAATATTCGGCAGCTGCCGCGCGCTGTTGAGGAATCGCAGACGACCATGGACCGCTTCAGGCAACTGGTTTACCTGGTCGTTGGTCTTGCGGTTATGGCCGGCCTTTTGCAGATGGCGCTGCTCGGAGCGGAAAGCTGGTTTACAACTATTATCCGGATCGCGTTCTATCCGTTTGTTATGCCCGCAGTATTCATTGGCGTGTATCTGCGCACGCTGATGAAAAAGGCTGAAGCGCAAGACCGCGACTTCACCGCGTCAGAGGCTGAGGATAACTGGTCGCTCGTCGCGCCACATCTGCTTGCCCTTTGGGGGCTGTGTTACACGGCGGTGTTGTTATTGACCTGGCTGCAGACCTTACCCAGTGCAGACCTGCCCTTTCTCGGTCGTAGCAGCGGAGTTTCAACATCATTTATCGTCTGCGTCTGGATGTTGCTGCCGATCGCACAGTCACGTGGCGCTGATTCTCTCTTTTCCTCAGCAGTCGAATCCGGTATCTCCGCGGTCGTGTCGATATTCACGATCAAGCTAACGCTCTATGTAACGAATCTGATTACCGATGTCCTCTGGGGCGTGGCCGCGTCGCTCATGCCGTTCGACATTCCCGAAACCCTGCAACGGATTATCAACGGCATCATCAACTTCGGTGCCGAGGTGTTTTTCCTGGGCGTGCTACTGGGGTACGCCTGGTCGAGGACGCGTCAGCAATTTATGCGGCTGTAAGCCGTTGCGGAAATTCGTCAGCGGAAGCGGTCTGACGCGACCCGAAGGATAACGACTCGTTTGTTAGTTACCGAGCGGTGGCGGTTCGTCGATTGCGCCCGCCTGTAAGATAGGGGCGACATCCAGATCATCGGCATCCATCATTTTGGCGATTCTGAGGAGAGCGGATCGCAACATCTGTTGCTCCCAGTCCTCTAGCAGGCGGAATTTACGATAGAACTCGGCCTGCAGCGGCTCGGGTGCGGCTGCCAGCGCCTCACGGCCGAGATCGGTCAAACTGACATTGACGATGCGCTTGTCCTTGCTGGATTTATCGCGCTTAACCAACCCGGCTCGCACCAGCCGATCGATAATTCTCGTTACCGTCGCCTGTGAAACGACGATGTGGCGTGCCAGCGCACTGGTGGACGGACTGCCTTCCTTTTCGATTCCCAGCATCAGCAGCAACTGCGGCGCCGTCAGCCCCGACTCTTTGGCGAGTTTTTGTGAATAAAGGTCTGTCGCTCGCATAATTCTGCGTAGAGAAATCAGTATGTCGTCCGAATCTTTCACCGCATATAGATCCTTGTGATGAGAATAACCACCAAGCCTAATCTAATTGAAACCGATCGGCGATATCTTTGCCCAGGGCATCTCTCAGCGGCATGAGCCGCGGTGCGAAGTTTCGCCAGACTTCAAGACCACCCCGATAGATCGGCTGCCGAACCTGTTCGGAGCTCGGTGTCCTGACGTCCCGTTCGGTCTGATGAAACTCGAGACATGTTTCCTCGAACGGCAGTCCGCAGAAGTCCAGCATCCGCCGTACCTGTCCCTCGAGATCATCTACAACATCTTCGTGCGCGACGCGCAGCACAAACCCCGGGAGCACTTCATCCCAGTGATCCATAAGGCGCACATAGTCAGCATAGTACTGGCCAATATCGGCCAGATCATAGCTGAACTCCTGACCTTCGGCGAACAGCTGTTTCCAGGCACTGAAGCAGCACGCCATCGGGTGGCGACGCGCATCAATAATTTTTGCGTTCGGTAGCATCAGCTTGATCAGACTCAGGTGCCGGAAGTTGTTAGGCATCTTGTCAATGAACAGCGGGGCCTTTTGCCGATGTACCCGCGTCTCGTCGATATAGGTTCGACCAAATGTCGCCAGTTCTTCAGGTGTCAGATCCGCCAGGTTATCGGGATACGTCGTGCCATGTTTGCGTGCGCGTCGCCGCAGATTTTGCGATAGCGAGAGAACATTGGGCAGTTCGAGTGTGCCGTCGATCTGGCTATGCGAAGAAAGAATCTGTTCCAGAAGGGTCGAGCCGGCACGGGGCAGGCCGACGATGAAGATCGGGTCCGGCGCGTCGTAACCAAAGCCTGCGCGTTTCTCAAAGAAATCCGCCGTGCAGATGCGACGCTGTCCCTCGAGATCCGAGGACATATCATCAGCGCTGTAGCGGCTCTGGCTTTTCTTCAGGGCGTTGCCGCGCGCGTAATGATCGAAGGCCGCGTCAAAGTCGCGGCGATCTTCGTATGCTTTGCCAAGGGCGAAGTTCAGATACACTCGGTCCAGGTGCGAGAGGTTCGGGTTCTCATCCTGACCTCGCATTTGCTGCAGTTCGTCGTCGCCGAATGCATAAACCTTGAGGTTGGCGAGCGAATAATAGGCTTCGCCATACTGGGGCTGACTGGCGATCGCCGCACGGTAACTTTCAACGGCCGCATCGTAACGGCCGCGTGTCTTCAGGGCATGGCCCTTGGACGTCAGCGTAACGGGGTCTCGCGGCACCTCCTCCAGAATTCCGTCAAACGTCTGCAGTGCTTCGTCATAATCCCCGGTCTGCATACATTCGACGGCATAGATGGATCTCAGCTTGAGATTGCCGGGATCGCTATCGCGCAGTGTTTTTGCCTGGTCCAACGCTTCATGAAACTTCTGGCGCTTCCGCAACGCCTGAATGTAGTCGATGCGCGCCAACATGTTGTCGGGCTCGAATCGCAGTGCCGCTTCGAGCAGGAACTCGGCATCATCAAGCACGCCCAGACGCATGCCGATATCCGCCAACAGCCGCATCGCCGCGACGTGATGCGGAACCTTCTGCAAAAAGCGGCGAACAATGTCCTCGGCTTTCAGCAGGCGTCCTTGTGCAATCAGGTCTACTACACCAAGAAGCGGTGCGGGTAATTCCTGCAGACGAGCAAGCTCTTGCTGCACCTGCGCAGCCTGCGCTCGCATGCCCTTCGACTGCAAAATTTGGAGTTGTTCCCGCCAGGCCGCGACCAGCGCCGGATTAAAGTGCGTCGCACGGGTATACGCCAGCAGCGCCGCATCCGGCCGACCGGCATCGCGCTGCGTGTGCCCTTCTTCCTGATGCGCGCGACCATGGTCGGGTGCCAGCGCTTTGAGTTGCTGCAGCGCCTCAAGCGCTGCATCGAACCGCCTGCTATAGCGATAACAGACGGCCGACATATAGAGAGCCTCCAGATTGGCTGGCTCTTCTTGCAGAACGCGATCAAGGTCGATCAGCGCCTCATCGAAGCGCTTCTCGACGATCTTTTGCCGTACGCCCGTAATTTTCGCGGTCAGAACTTGAATCCAAGCCGCACGCCGATCGTTTGCGGACGTGCGTAAGTAACCCTCTGACGATCGAAGACGAAGTCGCGGGCGACCTCGGCACGTTCATCGGTCAGGTTGTCGGCAAACAGTTCTGCAGACCATCGGTCGGCAGTAACACCCGCCGTCAGCCCGAGGATTGTCCAGCTGTCCATTTCATCACGGTTAATCGTAATGATGTCGCTGAATGATCCCGAGGAGAACGACAACATTGGCATGACATGCGCGACCAGGTTGGTGTTCGACCAATCCCACTCGTAGCGCGCTCGTAACGTACCTTGAAATTCCGGCGCATAGGCCAGTTCATCGCCACGCCGCACGTCGTTGGTCGGCGTTATCACGTCGGTAATCTCGGTATCGAGAATCGAGAACGCACCCGACACAGTCAGCCCGTCACTAAATTCGGGCAACCAGACAAAGTCACCCTCGAATCCGATGATTTCAGCGTCTGCCGCATTATCCGAGAAAAACAGGTTGGTGATGCTCGGGTCGAAGATTGTCGTTTGCAGATTCTCGACATCGATATAGAACACCGCCGCGTTCAACTGCAGCGTGGTGTCGAGAAAGCTCGACTTGAGACCCAGCTCCCAGTTGGTCACGTTATCCGTATCCAGCGCATACGGTACCGTGAAGTTGTTCGGTCCCGCCGCACCGCCAGGTCGATTCAACAGTCCGGGACGAAACCCTTCGGACCAGGTGAAGTAAGCCATTTTGTCGGCGTTTGGCCGCCAGGCACTCGTGAATTTGAAGATCACACCATCCGTTGCTGCCGTGTCGGGCGCACCAA
>Ga0224504_10000564_pt1 | contig 16556 bp, 18 predicted proteins | sample SF_Oct11_sed_USG_3_FD_170160 | JGI IMG/M metagenome (GOLD analysis project Ga0224504, IMG submission 170160) | Sediment microbial communities from San Francisco Bay, California, United States - SF_Oct11_sed_USGS_24 | ecosystem: Environmental > Aquatic > Marine > Sediment | place: USA... | reverse complement strand
GATAATGACGCATTTCACCGAGGCGATTTTGGCCGCCAGCAAGGCGCGCGCTGCGCCGTTGTGCGTGTACAACAAGCAGTGCGCAACGCGGCTGGCGGCCAAAAGCGCCCGGCCCTCCGGGTGGGGCGTATCGGGGCGCCGGGGGCGTTGCGGCGCTTGCCCGATGTGCGCATCGCGCTGCGCACCGCGCCTACCCGGGCGACCCGATCCGCTCCCATGAAATGAGTCATTATCAAGGACCTTTGGTATGAGCCTCGCGGCGCGCAAGATCCGGCTGATCATGGAGCTGCGCCGGGCCGGCATCGCCGATACCCGCGTGCTCTCCGCCGTAGAGCGGGTGCCGCGCGAGGCCTTTGTGCCGCCGACGTTTCAGGACCAGGCCTACGAGAACCGGGCCCTGCCGATCGGCCACGGTCAGACGCTCAGCCAGCCGCAGGTCGTGGCCGTCATGACCCAGGCGCTCGAGGCCGGGCCGCGCAGCAAGGTGCTCGAGATCGGCACCGGCTCGGGCTACCAGACCGCCGTGCTGTCCCGGCTGTGCCGCCGGGTCTACACCATCGAGCGCTATCGCGAACTGCTGCGCGCGGCCGAGCAGCGCTTCGCGGCCTTGAGGCTGCACAACATCACCACGCGTGCCGGGGACGGCGCCCAGGGCTGGCCCGCGCAGGCGCCTTTCGAGCGCGTCATCGTCACCGCGGCCGCCCCGGAGGTGCCGGGCGAGTTGGTCGATCAACTGGCGCCGGGCGGCATCCTGGTCCTGCCGGTCGGCCGGACCGGGCGCGACCAGGACCTGCTGTGCCTGAGGCGCGGCGAGGCCGGCGTGATCGAGGAGCGGCTCGGCGGGGTACGCTTCGTCCCCCTTATCCGGGGCGCGCCGGCGGAAACGGCCGGGAACCCGGCCGTCGGGACATCGAGCCCCGAGGCGCAGCCGACTGGACGCGCGGGGCCGACTCTGGCATGAAGGAGAACAGAACGTGGCCGGCCGCCGTCTAGGTGGCCGTGCCGGAAAGGGATCGTGCATCGAGGAGCTGCTCCGGCTGTCATGACGACCGGCTTCAGCAAAGCTCTCGGCTCTGCACTGCTAGCGCTGGCGGTTCTGTCGCTCGCGGCCTGCGCTAACCCACGGACGCGCGCCAAGAGCCCGCCCCGCGCGGCCGCGGCCAAGCCCGTAACCCCTCCCAGTCCGGTGCCGGCCAAGTCCGAACCCTCCGGCAAGAGCGCGGTCTTCGCCGGCCCGCGGACGGGCCCGGCGCCGGCCCGCCGGCCGGTCCACGTGGTGCGGCGCGGCGATACGGTCTATGCCATTTCGCGGCGCTACGGGGTGCCGGCGCGCAGCGTCATCGACCACAACGGCCTGCGGCCGCCCTATCCGCTCAAGGTCGGCCAGCGACTCTCGCTCCCCGTGCCGCGCCGCCACCGCGTGGCCCACAAAGAGACTGTCTACGGCATTTCGCGGCGCTACGGGGTCCCGGTACGCAGCGTGATCGACGCCAACCGACTGGTGCCGCCCTATTCGTTGCGGATCGGCCAGGCCTTGCTGATCCCGGTGCTGCGCGCCCACGTTGTGGCCAAGGGCGAGACCGTCTACAGCATCTCGCGGCGGTACGGGGTCGAGCTGAGCGAGCTGGTCCGCCTCAACCGGGTCGCGCCTCCCTACACGATCAAGCCGGCGCAAAGCCTGGTGCTGCCGAACACCCGGCCGGCCGCCGCGCCGGCGCTCGGCGCCCCGGCCGGCAAGACCCTGGCCGCCGTCCGGCCGGCCAAGGCCACGCCCACGCTGGCCGCGATCCCGCAACCGCCGCCGCGCGCCGGCAGCAAGTTCCTCTGGCCGGTCAAGGGCCGGGTCATACTGGGCTACGGGCCCAAACGGGACGGCCTGCACAACGACGGCATCAACATCAAGGCACCGCGCGGCACGCCGGTCCGGGCGGCGGAGAACGGCGTGGTCGCCTATTCCGGCAACGAGCTGCGCGGTTTCGGCAACCTTCTGCTTATCAAGCACGCCGGAGGCTGGGTCACGGCCTATGCGCATACCGAGCAGGTGTCCGTGAGGCGCGGCGACAAGGTGCGGCGTGGCCAGACCATCGGCCGGGTCGGCTCGACCGGCAGCGTCGCCAGCCCGCAGCTGCACTTCGAGGTGCGCAAGGGCACGCGCGCGGTGGACCCGACCCGCCTCTTGGGTCGCCAGACCGCCGGTGGCGGTTGAAGGCCCTTGCCGAGCCCGGGGCAGCGACCGCCGAGGCGCGGTAGGAGTTCGACATGATCGGGTTTCGCACGGCGACCGAGGCCGATCTTCCGGCGATCGTCCGGCTCCTGGCCGACGATCCGCTCGGCGCGACGCGAGAGCGCGACGAGGAACCGCTGCCGCAGGCCTATCGCGACGCCTTCGACTCCATCCAGGCGCAGACCGGCAACGAGGTCATCCTCGCGGTCGACGGCGCCGAGGTGATCGGCTGCCTGCAGTTCACGGTCATACCGGGCCTGTCCCGGCTCGGCGCGCGGCGGGGTCAGATCGAAGGCGTGCGTGTCGACAAGCGCTATCGCGGCAGGAGGGTGGGTGAAATCCTGTTCCGGCGCGCGATCGAGCGGGCCCGGGAAACCGGTTGCGGCCTGCTCCAGCTCACGACCGACAAGGCCCGCCCCGACGCCCGCCGCTTCTACGAGCGCCTCGGCTTCGTCGCCAGCCACGAGGGCATGAAGCTGGCGCTGTAGCCGCCCGCCCGACAGGGGGCGGTAAGACCTCGTCGCCTGCCGAGCGAGACTTGCGATGCCGTGTCATACCGAAGCGGCTGCCGGTCCTGTCCGGCATTTCGTTTCAGGCGGCTTCAGCCGCCCTTCATCTCCACATAGGCCATTTGCAGGGGCCCATCCTCGTCTTCCTCGAGCATTTGATCGAGCGCGGGGAGAAGCCCCATTTCCTCCTTTTGGATGTGGAAGGCTTCGCGCTCGGCGACCTCGCCGCCGGTCCCGTGAAATTCGGCCCAGGTCGCCGTGGTAAAGCCGTCGGTCTTCGCTTGGGCGATGATCGCGACCAGACGCTCGGCCAGGGGGCGGATGATTTCGTGCTCCTGGCGCAGCATCTCGGGGATTCCCGGGTCGGCGAGCTCGGCGAAGCGAGGAAACAGGCGGGCTTCCTCGAAAGCGTAATGGTGGGTGACGTCGTCGCCGAGCGCGGCGGCGACGTCGGCGAGCAGCTTGGCGACGCTCTCCTCGGTTGCATCCGGTGGATTTCGCGGGCCGTTCGCGGCCAGCAGGTTCTCAAGGCGCTCGAGCACGGCGAGCATGGCGACGTGTTCTTCGTGCAGGCTGCGTAGAATTCCGAGACGCAGGGCAAACATGGTCAGGGCCTTTCCTTGATTGTGGCGTGGGGGCGGCCGTGGATCAGCCACCAGATGCGCAGCGCGAAGCCGGCGTAAATCACGGCGCCCAGCAGACCGGCGATCCCCCCCAGGCGAACGGGCAGGGCCGCTTCCATTCCAATGCCGGTTCCGACCAGGACGAGGGCCAGGGCGTGGAGCAGGGCATGGGCGCGCAGCAGGCCCTCGGGCGCCAGTTCGCTCGGCCGCGGCGGTTTGGTTCCGGCGCCCGTGGCGTTCATGGACCCGAGGAACGGCAGAATGCGCTGCAAGACACCCAGAAGGAAGGTGAGCAGCCAGCCGAACAGCGCGAGAAAGGCGAACAGGCGCGGGCCCTGCATCTCGAAGAAGCCGAGGGCCGTGACCAGGCCGACGATCAAGCTCGTGACCAGGAAGCCCCAGCCGGCGCGCAGGAGAAGCGCCGACACGCCCAGGTTCTTGCGCATGCCGGTCGCCAGACACCGCGCCATGCCGCGCAAATGCAACGCTGCGCCCAGGAGTCCGAAAAACGCCCCGCCAGCGGCCAGGAACCACACCCCGTGATAGACCCCGGCGGCACCAGCCACCAGCCCGAGGGCGCTCAGCGCAAAGGTGGCCCGGCTTTCGCCCGCCGGCACGCCTTGGGCGAGCGCGAAGAGGGGCACCAAGACGTGACTGAAGCCGAGCGCCAGCAGCCCCATGAAGCCGAACCCGGCGACGATCAGATGGACCGCGGCCGTGCGCGCCCGTTGGTCCAGGAAGCCGTGATCGTCGTCCATGATCAGAACGAATCCGAGCGCGACGCCGACCAAGAGGGCCGCGAGCGCCGTCAGGCCGAAACGGCCCAGGGGCTCGAAGCCGCGTGCGCGCCACAGGATCTCGGAGATGAGGACGAGAAAAATGCCGAGGCCCAGCGCCACGGCAAATCCGCCCAGGGCCATGGGCAGGTGCTCGCCCGCCGCCATGCCCCAGATCAAGAGGCCGGTGCCGGGGATGAAGAACCAGGATGCGATCCGGGCGGCCCTTGTGCTGCGCAGCGGCCGTCCCGTCGCCACGGGCAGCATTTGAAATGCCGCCCCCATGGCCGTCGCCGTGAGCACGCCCAGCGTCAAGCTGTGCAGCGCCGCCAGCGCCGGCCCGGAACCGCCGGCGAAAACCGCCGCGTCCTCGGGAAAGGCCGCGATCAGCGCCCAGAGCAGGATGTGGAACCCCAGCGCCGCGGCGAAATAACGATAGGGTATGGTCGGGTCCAGGAGCCGTGCCTGGGCTCCCATGAGGACGGCGCCCGGAAAGCTCACCGGCCGGACTCGGGGGGTTCCGGCACGTCGCGCGTGAGGGTCAAGCGCAGGCTGCCGTCCTCGGCGAATTCCTTGCTCCAGGACCAGCCGCGCTCCAGGAGTTCGGGGTAGAGGTTTATGGGATCGCGCGCGATGAGGACGCGGACCGAATCGCCCGTGTCGGCGCGCTCGATCAACTCGACGATCGCGACGAGCGGCTTGGGCGGCGTGTCGATCCCGCGCAGATCGAGGCACAAGGCCCCTGAGTCCCAAAGGACAGGGACATCGCTGGCGACGGGCGCGCGTTTCACAGTCTCGGACACGGCGTCGATTTCCGACTACGGGTCGAGGTTGGTTTTGCGGGCGCGGACCCCCCGGGGAATACCCCGGCGACTCCAAATGCGGGCCCGAGTCACAATAGCCGCCGCGCCGTCGCCGCCGCCTTGATGGCGGTCAAGCGGCCCGCCCGACCGTCAACTGAAATCGCGGGTTCCTTGCCCGCCTGTTGTGATACCAAAGGTCATTGATAATGACTCCTTTCTCCCAACTGATCGGGTGTTCACGAAAACGGGTCAAGTCCACTTTGTGCCTTGGGGGCTTCGTGGTTCACCGCCCAATTTCCCCCGTGCGTGGGTTCGCGCCGATATTCGGGTCCCGGGCGGAGCGGGCAAGGGCGCTACCAACGGGCTTTGCGGCGGTTTGCCGCGCCGGTATGGTGCCCGGGCCGCACTTGACCTGAACGGGGGAGCCCATGGCCGACGACACCCTGCGCGAGGGGGGCTCGAGGGGAATTGCGGGGAAAAGGGTGCCCGCCGGCTCGCTTCGGCAGTCGCGCGCTTGCAAAAGGGCCCGTGGCACGGGCATGTCGATCGTCAGGCCCAGGCTGCCGCTGCTCGCGCTCGCTCTTGTCCTCGTGGCCGGCGGTTGCGCCGTCCCGGCAGCCTCGGTGATCTCCCCGGCGCTTTCCAGCGGCGTTCCGGTCGTGGCTCAGGGCTCGGGAGGGGGCCAAGCCGACAGCTTTTGGGTCGCCCGCTACGACGATGTCGTCCAGGCGGCCTTGCGCGCGGCGGAGACACTCTCCCTGGACCTCGAGGAGAAGCTTGTCGAGGACGACCGGACGACCCTGCGTTTCGCCGACAGCAAGAGCAAGGAGGTCGAGCTCGTCATAGAGTTGCGGACGGCGACGGTGACCCGCGTCGGCTTCGATCCGAAGCAAACCGTTTCCGTGGGCATGGCCCGTCTCCTCGGGCAACAGATGGCCCACGAGCTCGATGACGCGGGCGCTTTCCTGGTCGACTGGGGCGAGTGAGCCGGCGCTCACGCTCCGCCGGTTTCCGAGCGTCCGTCGCCGGTGACGGCTCGAGGCGCGGTTCGCTGGCGCACCAGACCGGAACATCGACTCAGACACGCTTTATTCGCCCTTTGCATGGGCTCGTTCCGATACTTCGGTCCCAGGCGCCCCGGGGAGAGGGGACAAGCGCGCCACCAACGGGCTTTGCGGCGGTTTGCCGCGCGGGTATGGTGCCCGGGCCGCACTTGACCTGGAAGGGGGGACCCATGGCCGACGACACCCTGCGCGAGGCGGCGCTCGCCTACCACCGCCTGCCCAAGCCCGGCAAGCTGGAGATCAGGGCGACCAAGCCGCTGGCCAACCAGCGCGACCTGGCGCTGGCCTATTCGCCCGGCGTCGCCGCGGCCTGCGAGGCGATCGCGGAGGATCCCATGGAGGCCTGGGGCCTGACCGCCCGGGGCAACCTGGTCGCCGTGGTCACCAACGGCACGGCGGTGCTGGGCCTCGGCGCCATCGGGCCGCTCGCCTCCAAGCCGGTGATGGAAGGCAAGGCGGTGCTGTTCAAGAAATTTGCCGGGGTCGACGTGTTCGACATCGAGCTGGTCGGGACCGAGGTCGGGCCCCTGGTCGAGGTGATCGCCGCGCTGGAGCCGACCTTCGGCGGCATCAACCTCGAGGACATCAAGGCGCCGGAGTGCTTCGAGCTCGAGGCCAAGTTGCGGGAACGCATGAAGATCCCGGTGTTCCACGATGATCAGCACGGCACGGCGATCATCGTGGCCGCGGCGATCTACAACGGCCTGCGCCTGATCGGCAAGGCGCTGGACGAGGTCAAGCTGGTCACCTCGGGCGCCGGCGCGGCGGCGCTGGCCTGCCTCAACCAGCTGGTCGCGCTCGGCATCAAGCGCGAGAACATCTGGGCGACGGACATCGCCGGCGTGGTCTACGAGGGTCGCGCCGAGGAGATGGACCCCTGGAAGGCGCGCTTCGCGCAGCCGACCGAGGCGCGGACCCTGGCCGAGGTGATCGAGGGGGCCGACGTCTTCCTCGGCCTCTCGGCGCCCGGCGTGCTCAAGCCCGCGATGGTCGCGGCCATGGCCGAAAAGCCGCTGATCATGGCGCTCGCCAATCCGGTGCCCGAGATCATGCCGGAGCTGGCCAAGGAGGCGCGGCCTGACGCGATCATCTGCACCGGCCGCTCGGACTATCCGAACCAGGTCAACAACGTGCTCTGCTTCCCCTACATCTTCCGCGGGGCGCTCGACGTCGGCGCCACCACGATCAACGAGGAGATGAAGCTGGCCTGCGTCAAGGCGATCGCGGATCTGGCCCAGGCCGAACCGTCCGAGGTCGTGGCCAAGGCGCTGGGCGGCGAGGCGCTCGGCTTCGGGCCGGACTACCTGATCCCCAGCCCCTTCGACCCGCGCCTGATCTTGCAGATCGCCCCGGCGGTCGCCCGCGCCGCCATGGAGAGCAACGTGGCGAGCCGGCCGATCGAGGACTTCGAGGCCTACGCCGACCGCCTGTCGCGCTTCGTGTTCCGCTCGGGCATGGTCATGAAGCCGCTGTTCCAGCGGGCGCGTCAGGACCCCAAGCGCCTGATCTACGCCGAGGGCGAGGACGAGCGGGTGCTGCGCGCGGTCCAAATCGTGGTCGACGAGGGTTTGGCGCGGCCGATCATCGTCGGCCGGCCCGCCGTGGTGGCCAAGCGCATCGAGCGCCTCGGCCTGCGCATCCGGCCGGGCCAGGATCTCGAGCTGATCGACCCGCACAGCGACCCGCGCTACGACGAGTTCTGGGGCGCCTACCACCGGGTCATGGAGCGCCGGGGCGTCAGCCCGGACGTGGCGCGAACCGTGGTGCGCACCAACAACACGGTGATCGCCGCGCTGGCGATCCAGCTGGGCTATGCCGACGCCATGATCTGCGGTCTGGAGGGCGGCTACCGCGACCAGCTGAAGCAGATCCTGCGGCTGATCGGCCGGGCCGAGGGCGTGCACGACGTCTCGGCGCTCAGCCTGCTGATCCTCTCCAAGGGCACCTACTTCCTGGCCGATACCCATGTCACGGTCGACCCGAGCGCCGAGGACCTGGCCGAGATGACCGTGCTGGCGGCGCGCCAGGTCCGGCGCTTCGGCTTGGAGCCCAAGATCGCCTTGCTGTCCCACTCCAGCTTCGGCAGCTCGCCGGCGGCCGGCGCTGCCAAGGTGCGCAAGGCGCTGGCCATCCTGCACCGCAGCCATCCGGATCTGGAGGTCGAGGGCGAGATGCGCGGCGACGCGGCGCTCGACGAGCAGATCCGCGCCCGTCTCTTCCCCAACTCGCGCCTGAAGCAGGCGGCCAACCTGATGATTTTGCCGTCGCTCGACGCCGCCAACATCGCCTTCAACCTGCTCAAGGTCCTGGGCGACGGGCTGCCGGTCGGGCCGATCCTGATCGGCACGGCCGCGCCCGCCCACGTGCTCAACTCGACCGTGACCGCCCGCGGCGTGGTCAACATGAGCGCGATCGCCGTGGTCGACGCGCAGGACCGCATCCGGGGCGCGTGAGGCCAGCGCCGTGAGCCAGGTCCCGCCCGAGCCTGATATCATGGACGAGCCGCACGGCGGCACTGCGCAGGCCGACGACGGCTATGTCCTGACCGAAGAGTTCGTCTACGAGGTCGAGAACGCCCTGGAGGCGGAGGACGCCGGGCGCGTCACGGAGCTGGTCGAGCCGCTGCACGTCGCCGACCTCGCGGACCTGCTGGAATACCTGACCCGCGACGAGCGCCACCGCACGGTCGAGATCCTGGGCGCCGGGCTGGAGCCCGAGGTGCTCGCCTACCTGGACCCGGCGGTGCGCGAGGAGGTCATCGAGGAGCTCGGTCCCCGGGGGCTCGCACGTGCGCTCTCGGCGCTCGACAGCGACGACGCGGTGGAGATCTTCGAGGACCTGGACGAAGAGTTCCAGAGCCGCATTCTGGCAACTCTGCCAAAGGCCTACCGTACGCTGCTCGAAGAGAGCCTGAGCTATCCGGAGGACTCGGCCGGGCGCCTAATGCAGCGCGAGACGATCGCGGTGCCCTCGGCCTGGACGGTCGGCAAGACGATCGACTACATGCGTGAGTCCGAGGATCTGCCGGACGACTTCTACGACCTCTTCATCGTCAACCCCAAGCACCGGCCGATCGGCGCGATCCCGCTGTCGCGCGTGCTGCGCAGCCGCCGCCCGGTGCGCCTCACCGAGATCATGGACACCGACCTGCACATCCTTCCGGTCGAGATGGACCAGGAGGACGTGGCCTACCAGTTCCGCCAGTACGGCCTGGTCTCCGCGCCGGTGGTCGACGAGGCGGGGCGCCTGGTCGGCGCGATCACGGTGGACGACGTGGTGCATGTGATCGACGAGGAGGCCGAGGAAGACCTCATGAAGCTGGGCGGCGTCACCGAGACCGACCTCTACAGCGCCGCCCTCGACACTGCCAAGGCGCGCTTCGCCTGGCTGGTCGTGAACCTGTTGACCGCGATCCTGGCCTCGGTCGTGATCGGCCTGTTCCAGAGCTCGATCGAGAAGGCGGTGGCGCTCGCCGTGCTGATGCCGATCGTCGCCTCCATGGGCGGCAACGCCGGCACCCAGACGCTGACCGTTGCCGTGCGCTCGCTCGCCATGAAAGACCTGACCGCCGCCAACGCGCTTCGCTTCGTCGGCAAGGAGGTCCTGGTCGGCTCGTTCAACGCCGTCACCTTCGCCGTGCTGACCGGCACGGTCGCCTGGCTGTGGTTCGATTCCACGGGCCTTGGCCTGCTGATGGCCGCGGCCATGATCGTCAACCTGCTGGTCGCCAGCCTCTCCGGCACCCTGATTCCGCTCGGCCTCGAGCGCATGGGCGTCGACCCGGCGATCGCCTCGTCGGTCTTCCTGACCACCGTCACCGACGTCGTCGGCTTCTTCGCGTTCCTGGGCCTCGCGGCGTTGTTCCTGCTGTAAAGAGGCCGAGGGACGAGGCGCATGAACCGGCTTGAATTCCGGAAATACTCGGGCGTGCGGCGGGTCATCCTCGTCACTTTGTTTATCCTGACTTCACTTGCTGGCCTTTACATCTTCGTTTCCGAGCCCTATTGGCGGTATCGGGAGACTAGGCATTCGGCCGAGCCGGAAACGATCACGGTCATCTATTGGGGCTATCAACAGATCGGCGATCACCCTGATATTGGATACTGCCCGCACTTCACCCAGAGATTCTTGGAAAGGGTCAGAATGACGGACGGTACTTTCGCGTCATTGAGGATAGATTTGGCGCTTTCACTCGCATTTGCTTATGGATCGCCGTCGCCGGAAGACGAGGGGCTCACCGTCGGTGGCAATCAATTCCGGATTACTGGCTACCGGTACGACGGATTCGAAGTCAACGTCCTGACCGGGCGACAACGCAAGGTTCCTTATCCGCCACAACGCTTCGATGTGGTCACGTGGGAGGTCATGGCCCCCTATGGGATATTCGGGCGAGCGACCGATTCGGCCGAACGCGAAATCGTGGAGAGCGACACCGAATCGAAATCTTACAGTTTAGAGGGACCAGACGACGGACCGGAGCAATTCGCGGTGCCAGAAGATCGGTTTTGTCTAATTCACGAAGAACATCTAGCCGTTTGGAATCGGAATATTTCCCTGGGCGGCCTGTAACACGACCTTCTCAGCGACGGTAAAATGAAGCCGATGGCAAATAGGGCTGGCACGCGCTCGTTTCAGACACCTTTACGTTTACGTAAACGACATATATCCTGGCGCCATGACCGAGACCTTTGGCATCGGGGAGTTGGCGCGGGAGTTCGGGGTGACGGCCCGGACGATCCGCTTCTACGAGGACCTGGGCATGCTGACGCCGCTGCGCGAGGGGCAGAAGCGGGTCTACCGGACGCGCGACCGGGTCCGCCTCAAGCTGATCCTGCGCGGCAAGCGCCTGGGCTTCAGCCTGGCCGAGACCCGAGAGATGATCGAGCTCTACGACGCCCCGGCGGGCGAGGTCGGGCAGCTGCGCCTGTTCCGCGACAAGATCGCGGCCAGGCGCGCCGAGCTCGACGGCAAGCGCCGCGATATCGAGGCCGCGCTCAAGGACCTGGGCCGGGCGGAGGAACGCTGCCGCGCGCGCCTGGGCGAGCTCGAGGACCGGCCGGAGGCCGGCGCCGAGGCGCCGGGCCTGGGCGGCTAGGGAGAAGGCAATGGCCGAGTGGATCACGACCTACCGCGGGACCGTTTATCCCCGGCACCTCGACCATATGGGGCACATGAACGTCCAGTACTACGTCGAGAAGTTCGACGAAGGCGTCTGGCACCTCTTCGCTGCGCTCGGCCTGACGCCCGGCTACATGCGCGAGCGCAAGCGCGGCATGGCGGCGGTCGAGATGAACATCAAGTACAAGCGGGAGCTCTACGCCGGCGACCTCATCGTCGTGCGCTCGGGCGTCCTGGCGGTTACGGCCAAGTCGCTGCGCATGCTGCACGAGATGACCAACGGCGAGACCGGCGAGGTGGCCGCGATCCAGGAGGCGGTCGCCGTGCATCTGGACCGCGAAGCGCGCCGCGCCATACCCTTCCCGGAGGAGATCGCGGCGCGCGCCCGCGCGCGCATCGTCACCCCACCGGAGACTTCATGACATGGTGGCCTTCGACCCCGCCGATCCCGGTTTCGAGGCCCGCGTGCGCGACTCCTTCGCGCGCCAGAGCATCATGGAACTGATCGGCGCGGAACTGACCCGGGTCGCGCCGGGCCTGGTCGAGATCGAGCTGCCCTACCGGGAAGACCTGTGCCAGCAGCACGGCTTCTTCCACGCCGGAGTGACCAGCACGATCGCGGATTCGGCGGGCGGCTATGCCGCCTACAGCTTGTTTCCGGCGGACTCCTCGGTGCTCACCACCGAGTACAAGATCAACCTGCTGGCCCCGGCCGCCGGCGAGCGTCTCCGGGCCGTCGGCCGCGTAGTCAAGCCGGGGCGCATGCTGACGATCTGCGACGTCGAGGTCTTCGCGCTCAAGGACGGCGACGCAATGCTCTGCGCCAAGCTGCTGCAGACGCTGATGACCATGCACGGCAAGCCGGACCACAAACAGGATTGAACCAAGGAAACGCAGACGAAACAGAGGCGAAGGACTCTCGACCACGAAGGCACAAAGACACAAAGAAAAGAAATTCCGAGCGTTTTGCGTGCTCGAAACCCTTCGTGCCTTTGTGTCTTCGTGGTTCCTCCTGGTGGTTTTCTCTGTGTCCTCGGCGGCTCTGTGGTTAGATTCGAGTGCACGGCAGGGATAGGTGAACGAACATGATTTCCAACCAGCTTCCCCCCTTCGACTTCGGCCTGGGCGAGACGGCCGATATGCTGCGCGACACCGTCGCGGGCTTCGCCGCCGAGAAGATCGCGCCAAGGGCCGAGGAGATCGACCGCTCGAACGAATTTCCGCGCGACCTCTGGCCGCAGCTGGGCGCGCTCGGCCTGCTCGGCGTCACCGTGGAGGAGGAATGGGGCGGCGCCGGCATGGGCTACCTCGAGCACTGCGTGGCCATGGAGGAGATCAGCCGGGCCTCGGCCTCGGTGGGCCTCAGCTACGGCGCGCACTCCAACCTCTGCGTCAACCAGATCCGGCGCAACGGCAACGACGACCAGAGGGGCCGCTATCTGCCCAAGCTGATCAGCGGCGAGCATGTCGGGGCCCTGGCCATGAGCGAGCCGGGCGCCGGCTCCGACGTGGTCGGCATGAAGACCCGCGCCGACAAAAAGGGCGAGCGCTACGTCCTGAACGGCAGCAAGATGTGGATCACGAACGGCCCCGATGCCGAGGTCCTGGTCGTCTACGCCAAGACCGACCCCGCGGCCGGCCCGCGCGGCATCACGGCGTTCTTGATCGAGAAGGGCATGAAGGGCTTTTCGACGGCGCAGAAGCTCGACAAGCTCGGCATGCGCGGCTCCAACACCTGCGAGCTGGTGTTCGAGGACTGCGAGGTGCCCGAGGAGAACGTGCTGGGCCAGGTCGGCCGCGGCGTCAACGTGCTGATGAGCGGCCTCGATTACGAGCGCCTGGTGCTGGCCGGCGGGCCGCTCGGCATCATGCAGGCCTGCATGGACGCGGTCGTTCCCTACCTGCACGAGCGCAAGCAGTTCGGCCAGCCGATCGGCGAGTTCCAGCTCATGCAGGGCAAACTGGCCGACATGTACACGACCATGAACGCCTCGAAGGCCTACGTCTATACGGTCGCGAAGGCGGTCGACCGCGGCGAGACCACGCGCAAGGACGCCGCCGGAGCCATCCTCTACGCCGCCGAGAAGGCGACCTGGCTGGCGCTCGAGGCGATCCAGGCCCTGGGCGGCATGGGCTACATCAACGAAAGCCCGACAGGGCGCCTGCTGCGCGACGCCAAGCTCTATGAAATTGGCGCGGGGACCTCCGAGATCCGGCGCTGGCTCATCGGGCGGGAGCTGTTCAGCGAGACGGCGTGAGTCCTATCGCTGCAGAGCGGCGAGAGTAGGCTCGGGCAGGCGGGAGGTGCTTGGATTGAGATTATAAGTATACCTATTAAATTCGCAAAAATACCAATTGACTTCATGATAGTATGTGATTATATAGAAACCTTGATAAGGTATCAGGAGGGGCTATCATGACTCAAACATCGGATCTCGACCGACAGCACATGGATGACCTGACGGCGGGCCTGCCGTCGAAGTCGGCGAAAATGCGGCGGCTCTCGGCGGAGGGATACAGTAGGGGCGACATCGCTCGCTACCTCGATGTTCGTTACCAGTTCGTCTACAACGTTCTTTCGGCGGCCAACCCGACGGGAGCGAATTCGGAGGGCCCGCTGGAAAAAGAGGCCGGGGGAGCGATGCCTGTCTTCGCACCCGTTTCCGGGAAGGGATCGCCCGAACCATCCACAGCATCGTCCAATTGGTTGTGGACCACTGTCTTGAAGGGGGGAAAGATCGAAATTCCGACAACCTTCCTTCAGGCGATGGGCGTTGGCGAGGGCGACCACGTCCAGCTCGTATTGGAAGGGGATGTCGTCCGCGTTCTGAGCCGCGGGGCAGCGCTTCGCGAGCTGCAGGAGGACGTGCGGCGCTATGTCCCCGAAGGAGTGAGCCTCGTCGACGAGCTTTTGGCCGAACGGCGTGCCGAAGCAGCAAGGGAAACGGGAGGCGAGTGAATTGGCCGATGTCGTGCTCGACGCCTCGGCCGTGCTCGCCGTGCTTAACGGGGAGCCTGGGGCAGATGAGGTGAGTGTCCATCTGCCCGGCGCGCATCTTTCCGCGGTCAATGCCGCCGAGGTCGCAGGCAAGCTCGTGGACGGCGGGGCGGGCGCGGAAGCGGCGGGCCGGTCGTTGGACCGGCTGGGTGTGCGGATCGTGCCGTTCGAGCGCGACGACGTGGTTCCCGTCGCAGATATCCGGGCGGAAAGTCGCTCAGCGGGCCTTTCCCTCGGCGACCGCGCCTGCCTGGCGCTGGCCCGGCGCCTGGATTTGCCGGCGCTGACCGCGGACCGGCAATGGAAAGACATCCAAGTCGGTGTCGAGGTGCGGCTGATCCGCGGTGATTAGGCGTTCCCGCGCGGCGCCAAGCTCTGCGAGAATCGGCGCTGGCTGATCGGTCGCGGACTGTTCACCGAAACCGCGTAACGTCACTTTAACCAATTGAGTCCAAAACGGATTGGGCGCGATTCCGGCTCGCGTGGATATCGTGCGTGATGGAGCGCGATGTGATGGACCTCGACCGCTATCTGCCGACGATCGACGGCAACCTTCTGTCGCTCGGCGGAATCGCTGTCGGCGTCGTCGTGCTTTGGCTGCTGATCCGTCGGGGCGGCGGTGGAACGGCCGCGGAGCTGCGCGCCGCCTACAAGAAGATCGCCAAGGCGGACGTGGCCGACTGGCAGCGCCCTTTCATGCTCCTGGCGACCCGTGAGCGCTGGCACGAGCTGCGCGAAAGCTTCCTGATGGAGCTGGCCTCGCGCTTGATGGACATAGACAAGGTGATCGAGTTCGTCGTTCTGGTCGAGCGCAACGGGCTCCATCGGGAGCGTTTCCGGGACTTGGCCCGCTACGACGCCGAAACGGCGATGAGGGGCGTCTCGAACGCCCTGTCCGATATTGCGGACGGCGCGCGAGGGCGCACGGTGAAATCCGCCCGCTCCCTGGCGGTGCTGATCGATCCCGAAAACCCCAAAGCGGCCTTTGCGCTGGCCGCCGATTACTATGGCGCGAAGCGGTTCGCGGAGGCACGCGACCTGCTCGAGCGTGCCCTACCGCTGTGCGAACAGATGCTGGCGGCGACTCAAGAGCGAGAAGCCCTGCCGGGAGACACGGCGGAACAGACCGAGAAGCGCCACGGCGAGCTCTACAAGATGATCGAGCGGGCCGTGGACATGTACGAGGACTGTATGGGGCGGGTCTGAGCGGCTCCACCGGTCCGGGCAGGAAACGTGAGGATTGAGGCCGACATCAGGAGAGCTATAGAGGCTCGTCTCGCGGCCCTGGAGCAGGAACATGGGGTGCGCGTTCTCTATGCCGCCGAATCGGGTAGCCGGGCCTGGGGATTTCCCTCACCCGACAGCGATTTCGACGTGCGGTTCGTATACGCGCATCCGCCCGATTGGTATCTCTCGGTCATGGAGCACAGGGATGTCATCGAAACGCCTCTCGACGACCTCGGTCTCGACGTTTCGGGTTGGGACCTGCGCAAGGCCCTGCGGCTGTTTCTGAAGTCGAACCCGGCGCTTTACGAATGGCTGGTATCGCCGATCGTCTATTGCGGTAACCGTGGCTTGGGGCAGGAGCTTCGGGCGCTGGCCGAACAGGGGTTTTCCCGTCGTGCGCTGGCCGAGCACTATCTGAAGATTTCCGAGACGAAGAAGCGGAAAAGCCAGGACCAGGGCGGCATGGTTGGGGTCAAGAAATACCTCTACACCCTCAGGCCCCTTTTCGCGCTGTGCTGGCTCCGGGAACACGAGACCTTGCCGCCGATGGCCCTTCCGGAAATCGTCGAGGGGATCGCACTCTCGGCCGAGGTCCGGCGCGCACTCGAGGAATTGCTCGAGGTCAAGTCCCGAACCAAGGAACAGGGCCTTGTCCCGAGATCGCCGCTCCTCGACCGGTGGATCGGTCAGGCGACGGAGCAAGGCGAGGAATTCGTCAAGGGACTGCCATCACGAAAGTTGCCGCTCGAAGATCTTGACGCCTTGTTCCGCCGGCAAGTCATGGCCGAGAGCCCTTCGCAGACAGGCGACCGGGACTGACGCGGTGTTTCAAGGATTGCCGGGACGGCGATTGTGCAGGCATCGTCCTGTTCCACGCGACGCGCCATGAGCGATTTGGCTAAAAGGCCGTCTACTCGCAAATTGTTTACCGACACAGCCTAGGCTTGCACCCGGAGCTTGCGGCTGGTACCGGCCGGCTTCGCGCTTTGCTAGCAGGAGAGAGCCCGCGCCGTGGACATATTGACCGCTTTCCTGGACGACCTGTCGAAAGTCCTGACGCCCTATTGGGACCGGGCCGAGCCGCATCTGACCCGGCTCGAAACCCTGACCGGATACGACTGGCGGCTCTTGGTCGGCGGCGGCCTCGCCGCGTTGCTTCTGCTTTGGCTCCTGCTGCGTCGCCCCGGCGGGGCCAAGGCCACGCCCAAGGCCCT
>Ga0224504_10000563_pt1 | contig 16562 bp, 18 predicted proteins | sample SF_Oct11_sed_USG_3_FD_170160 | JGI IMG/M metagenome (GOLD analysis project Ga0224504, IMG submission 170160) | Sediment microbial communities from San Francisco Bay, California, United States - SF_Oct11_sed_USGS_24 | ecosystem: Environmental > Aquatic > Marine > Sediment | place: USA... | reverse complement strand
TGGAAAACATGGGAGCCGGACTACAGCAGCGCCGACTTGCACGTCACCCCCACTCCATCCCTCCCCCGTCGAGGGGGAGGGGGGAACTGCCCGTTACGCCGATGCTTTCCCTCCCCCCTTGCGGGGGAGGGCCAGGGAGGGGGGAAGGCCATAAGGCCGAAATCCCCGGCGCCGCGCCATGAAGTTCCTCATCGTGGGGGCCGGCGGGGTCGGCGGGTATTTTGGGGCGCGCCTGGCCGCCGACGGCAACGAGGTCACCTTTGTCGCCCGCGGCGCGCATCGCACGGCCATGGAAGAAGACGGCCTGATGGTGCTCTCGCCGCTGGGCGACCTGCACATAAAGACCCCGCAGCTCTTCGACGACCCGCTTACGGCCGGCCTCTTCGACATCGTCCTGTTCTGCGTCAAGCTGTGGGACACGGCGGCTGCGGCCGAGCAGATCAAGCCGCTGCTGGCCCACGACACCGCCGTGATCTCGCTGCAGAACGGTGTCACGGCGGAGGAGACGCTGGCGCGCGTCCTGGGCCCGCAGCACGTCCTGGGCGGCATCGCCCAGATCTCCGCCACGATCGCCGAGCCGGGCGTGATCCGCCACACCGGGAATTTCGCGCGCCTGATCTTCGGCGAGCTGGACGGCCTGCCGTCGTGGCGCCAGGAGTGCCTGCTGTCCGCCTGTATCGGCGCCGGCGTCGAGGCCGCGGTCTCGCCCGAGATCACGCTCGAGATCTGGCGCAAGTTCGTGTTCCTGGCGCCGCTGGCCGGCGCCGCCTGCTTCTACCGCTGCAGCGCCGGCGAGCTGCTGGCGGTGCCCGAGCGGCGCAGGATGCTGGAATCCCTCACCGCGGAGGCCATTGCGGTCGGCGAGGCCAAGGGCGTCGCCTTGGAGCCGGAGATCGAGGTCGAGGTGCTGAAGAAGCTCGAGTCCTTCCCGTCCGAGATGAAGCCCTCGATGCTGCACGACCTCGAAGCCGGCCGCCGCCTCGAGCTCGACTGGCTGAACGGCGCGGTGGTTCGCCTGGGCAAGGAACTGGGCGTCGAAACCCCGGCCAACGCCGAGGTCACCGAGGCGCTGAAGCCCTACGCCGAAGGAACGGCATAAGCCCGAGAAAAAACCCCGGGCCAGGGGAGGCCCGGGGTCAAGGTTCTTCAGACAGGGAGATTTAGATATTGCCCGCCGTCATCTCCTTGGCGATGTGGTCGGCTTGGCGGATCGCCAGGGTCACGATGGTCAGGGTCGGGTTTTCGGCGCCGCCGGTGGTGAACTGGCTGCCGTCGGAGACGAAGAGGTTCTTGATGTCGTGGGCCTGGCCGAAGCCGTTGACCACGCCGTCCTCGGCCCGCGCGCTCATCCGGCAAGTGCCCAGGTTGTGGGTCGAGGGATAGGGCGGCACCTCGTAGGTCGCCGTCGCGCCGACCGCGTCGTAGACGGCCGAGCCCTGCTTGTAGGCGTGGTTGCGCATGGCGATGTCGTTGGGATGGTCGTCGAAGTGCACGTTGGGCGCCGGCAGGCCGTACTGGTCCTTTTCGCTGGCGTGCAGGGTGATCGCGTTCGATTCCTGCGGCATGTCCTCGCCGACCAGCCACATGCCGGCCATGGTCTCGTAGCCCTCCATGGCCTGGGCGAAGTTAGCCCCCCAGGCACCGGGGTCGAGGAACGCGGCCATGAAGGGAATGCCCAGCGACAGGGTCTCCATCTCGTAACCGCCGACGAAGCCGCGCTTGGGGTCGTTGACCGACTCGTCGGTGATGATCCCGGCCATGGTCGTGCCGCGGTACATGTTCACCGGCCGGGGGAAGGTGGCGTAGACCGAGCCTGTCATGTGCCGCATGTAGTTCCGGCCGACTTGGCCCGAGGAGTTCGCGAGGCCGTCGGGGAAGGTCGACGAAGCCGAGTTCAGCAGGATCCGGGGCGTCTCGATCGCATTGCCGGCGACGCAGACGGCGCGGGCCTTCTGCAGCTGCTGGTTGCCGTCCTTGTCGGCGTAGAGCACGCCGGTCACCTTGCCGCTCGCGTCGTGCTCGATCTTCAGCGCCTGGGCCTGGCTCCTCAGGTCCAGCTTGCCGGTCGCCTCGGCCTTGGGGATCTCGGAGTAGAGCGTCGACCACTTGGCGCCGGTCTTGCAGCCCTGGAAGCAGAAGCCGATCTGCTGGCAGGAGCCGCGGCCGTCGCGCGCCCGGCTGTTGATCGACATGCGCCCGGTGTGCACGCCCTTGTAGCCGAGCCGCTTGGCTCCGGCATACATGACCTTGAAGTTGTTGTTGCCGGGCAGGCCGGGTATGCCGTTGGTCCTGGTCGTGCCCATCTTGTCCTCGGCCTTGGCGTAGTAGGGTTCGAGGTCCGCCAGGGTGAGCGGCCAGTCGAGCAGGTTGGCCCCCGCGATGCCGCCGTAGGTCGACTTGACCTTGAACTCGTGCTCCTGCAGGCGCAGCGAGGCACCCGCCCAGTGCACGGTCGAGCCGCCGACCGTCTTGCAGATCCAGGTCGGCAGGCCCGCGAAGTCCTTGGCGACCCGCCAGGAGCCCGAGGTCGTGCGCTTGTCCAGCCAGGAGAGCTGGCCGAAGGAGCCCCACTCGTCGTTCTGGAAGTCGTCGATCGAGTAGCGCTTGCCGGCCTCGAGCAGCACCACCTTGATGCCCTTCTCGCACAGCTCGTGGGCCAGCGTGCCCCCGCCCGCGCCGGAGCCGATCACGGCCACGACGGAGTCGTCGTTGAGGTCGAATTTCGCCATTATTCCTGTCCTCCCCGCTCAGCCGGCCTTGGGGCTGGCGTCCTCGGACGGCTCGCCGGCCCATCTCAGGTCGTCGAAGCCGCGCTCGAGGTAGCCGCCGAACTCGAAGGAAGCGCCCTCGTAGCCGAAGTGGCGCCAGACCAGCGGATTGTTGTAGAGCGCGACCACCGTGGTGCCGCGCACCTTCTGGAAGAAGGGCGTCGCCTCCATCGACTCCAAGACCTCGAGCTGATAGCCCTCGGAGAGGTCGACCCAGTTGACGCCCTTGGCCGAATCGAGCTGGCCCACGCCGTCCTTGATCAGGCCGACCAGGCCGGCGTCGCCCTTGGCCGCGCCGTCGAGCTGCTCGACCACGCCGGCGTAGTACATGTCGCCCAGCGACGCGTGGGGATAGAGCCGACGCGACATGCCCAGCAGCGTCACGCCCTCGTGCCCGGTCAGCGTGCCCAGCTCGAGCGCCCAGGCGCCGTCGCTGGCCATGATGACCGATCCGGACGCGATCGCCGCCGCACCGGCCGCCGCCAGGCCACTGGTCTGCAGGAATTGGCGGCGGTTCATGCCACTGTTACTCATCTCGTTCCTCCTCCCTTCTTGATCGCTTGCCGCGGTGCGCGGCCGGCGCCTCACTGGTAGCGGCCGTGCCGTTCCAGCACCTCGATCTTGTAGCCATCCGGGTCCTGGACGAAGAAGAAGCGGGCCATCAGCGCGCCGTCGCGGTGGAACTCCTTGACGTCGGCGGGCTCGAGCCCAAGCTCCTGGAACCGGTGGTGCTCGGCCTTGGCGTCGTCGACGCAGACCGCCACGTGGCCGTAGCCAGTACCGTGGGTATAGGGCTCGCTCTCTCCCTTGTTGAGCGTCAGCTCGATCTCGAAGTCGTTCTCGTCGTTGCGCAGGTAGACCAGCGCAAAGCCGTCGAAATCGAAATGGTCGGCGACCTCGAGGCCGAAGGCCTTGCCATAGAAGTCGATCGACTTATCCAGATCCAGCACCCGGATCATGGTGTGGATGGCCTTCGCCATCGCGCCCTCCCAGTTTTTTTTGTTCTTGGCCGGACTAGGCTAAACCCTGGCGGGGGTCGGGTGGTGGTAGCGGGGTACTACACCTGCTTACTCCGCGGCGCCGGCGACCAGCTCGCGGCGGGCGTCCTGCACCACTGCGGCCGGGCCCTTGAGATAGTTCACGCAGCTGACGCGCAGCAGCGAGGCGAAGTTGGCGATCTCGCCGTGCTGCTCCAGCACCTCGTCGTAGAGCGTCGAGAGGAAGCGCGGCGTGGTCATGTTCTGGCTTTCCGCGAGCTCGTCCAGGATATCCCAGAAGGTGGCCTCCAGGCGGATGCTGGTCGCGTGGCCGGCCAAGCGCAGCGAACGGGTGATGTAGCGGTAGTTGCCGGGATCCTGCCCGGCAAAGATCTGACACATGATGTAACCTCCCTGACCAAGAGCCCTTTTTTGAGCCGAGGGCCCCGGCATTTGGCTCAGCATAGCACGATCGGGGCTCCGGACGGCAATTCCCGGGGCCGGGCCGAAAAAAAAGCCCGCTTTTCTGTTGAAGGCGGGGGTCTAGTTTGAAACCATTGGCCGCAACAGATGAGGAAGCGCGATCGGCCTTCCCCACGGTCTGATCAGCAGGGAGGTATCCATGACCACAAAGACGGTATCGCCGCCACGTTGTGCCGTACTTGTCGGCCCCTATACGAGCGGCAAGACGACGCTGCTCGAGGCCATGCTTCACACGGCGGGCGCGATCCACCGCAAGGGGTCGATCGCCGAAGGCAATACGGTCGGCGACAGCACGCCCGAGGCCCGCGCCCGCCAGATGGGCGTCGAGCCCAATTTCGCCCATGCCGAATACCTGGGCGAGGCCTGGTCCTTCATCGACTGCCCCGGCTCGGTCGAGCTCAGCCAGGAGAGCCGCAACGCCCTGATGGCCGCCGACGTCGCCGTCGTGGTCGCCGAGCCCGAGCCCGAACGGGCGCTGACCCTGGCGCCGATCTTCCGCTTCCTCGAGGACTACAAGATCCCGCACATGCTCTTCGTCAACAAGATGGAGAAGTCGAACGCGCGGATAAAGGTCCTGCTCGAGGCGCTGCAGGCGGTCTCGCCGAGCCCGCTGGTGCTGCGTCAGGTGCCGATCCGCGACGGCGAGGACGTGACCGGCTTCGTCGACTTGGTCAGCGAGCGGGCCTACCGCTACCAGGAGGGCAAGAGCTCGGACCTGATCGAGATGCCGGAGGCGGTCAGGGACCGCGAGGGCGAGGCGCGCCAGGAGATGCTCGAATCGCTCGCCGACTTCGACGACAACCTGCTCGAGCAGCTGCTGGAGGACAAGGTCCCGGCGCCGGACGAGGTCTACGGACAGCTCACCGAGGACCTGCGGAAGGACCTGATCGTCCCGGTGTTCCTCGGCTCGGCCGAGCACATGTTCGGCATCACGCGGCTCTTGAAGGCGCTGCGCCACGAGGGGCCGGACCCGGCCACGACCGCGGAGCGCCTCGGCATTCCGATCGGCGGCGCCCTGACGGCCACGGTGGTCAAGACCCTGCACCAGTCGCACACCGGCCGGCTCTCCATCGCCCGCATCTGGCACGGCAAGATAGAGGACGGCATGACCCTGGCCGGCGAGCGGCTGTCGGGCCTGTACCATGTGATGGGCGGCGAGAACCAGAAGCTCTCCAAGGCCGGGGCGGGCGACCTCGTGGCGCTCGGCCGCCTGGAGGAGCTCCAGACCGGGGACCTGATCACCGCCGAGGGCCGGAGCGCCGGGGCCGACATGCTCTGGCCCGAGGTCAAGTCGCCGGTCTTCTCGCTCGCCGTCGCGCCGAAGAACCGCCAGGACGAAGTCAAGCTGACGACGAGTATCGCCAAGCTGATCGAGGAGGACGCCTCGATCTCGCTCGAGCACAACCAGAGCACCCACCAGATGCTGCTCTGGGGCCAGGGCGAGATGCACCTGAAGCTGGCGGTCGAGCGGCTGAAGAGCAAGTACAACGTCGACGTCGAGATGGCCCCGCCGCTGACCGCCTACAAGGAGACCATCCGCAAGGGCACGACCCAGCACTCGCGCTTCAAGCGGCAGACCGGCGGCCATGGCCAGTTCGGCGACGTCCAGGTCGAGATCAATCCGCAGCCGCGCGGCCAGGGCTTCGAGTTCATCAACAAGGTCGTCGGCGGCTCGATCCCCAGGAACTACATCCCTGCGGTCGAGCACGGCGTCAAGGACTACCTGGAGAGCGGCCCGCTCGGCTTCCCGGTGGTCGATGTCTCGGTCACGCTGTTCGACGGGCAGTACCACTCGGTCGACAGCTCGGACATGGCCTTCAAGACGGCCGGCCGCCTGGCCATGCAGGAGGGGCTGCCGAACTGCCAGCCGGTGCTGCTGGAGCCGATCTACGAGGTCACCATCTCGGTGCCCACCGACTTCACCAACAAGATCCACAGCCTGGTCAGCGGCCGGCGTGGCCAGATCCTCGGCTTCGAGCCCAAGCCCGGCTGGACCGGCTGGGACGACCTCAAGTGCTATCTGCCGCAGTCCGAGATCCACGACCTGGTGATCGAGTTGCGCTCGCTCACCCTGGGGGTCGGCAGCTTCGCCTGGAAGTACGACCACCTGCAGGAGCTGACCGGCAAGCTGGCCGATAAGGTGATCGCCGATCGCAAGGGCGCCGATTAGCGCGGCAAGGGCCGCGCCATGACGACCAGCACCGCCAAGGGTCCGGCCGAGCGCGCGGCCGGTCTGCTGCTCGCGGCCCGGCGCGCGCGGCGCCCGATCGAGGCACTGCCGGACGACTGCCGGCCGGCGACCCTGGACGAGGGCTACCTCGCGCAGGACGCCTTCGTGGCCTTGTCGGGCGGCGTCGTGGCCGGATTCAAGATCGGCGCGACCAGCGCCAAGGCCCAGGCCTTCCTCGGGATCGATGCGCCCTTTGCCGGCTGCGTCCTGAAGGACGACCTGCACGACAGTCCGGCCGTACTCGCCGCCGCGCGGTTTCCGTTCCGCCTGATCGAGCCGGAGTTCGCCTTTCGCCTGGGCCGCGACCTGCCGTCCCGCTCGGACGGCTATTTGCCCGAGGAGGTGGCCGCCGCCGTGGCGGAGCTGCACCCGGCCATGGAGCTCGTGACCAGCGGCCTCCAGGACTGGCGCAACCAAGGCGTGGCCTCGCTGATCGCCGACAACGGGGTCAACGCCGCCCTGATCCTGGGCCCGGCCTGCGCGAACTGGCGCGAACTCGACCTGCCGCGGCACGAGGTCACGCTGCGGGTCAACGGCGAGCTGGCCGGGACCGGCGTCGGCGGCAACGCCCTGGGCGGCCCCCTGACCGCACTCGCCTGGCTGGTCGACCACCGCGCGCGCCGCGGCCAGAGCGTCGCGGCCGGCCAAGTGGTTACCACCGGCGTGGTGACCGAGTTCGTCGAGTTGGACGCCGGGGACGAGGCGGTCGCGGACTTCGGGGCCTTGGGCGAGGTGCGGCTCGCGTTCACCGCCTGACCGCCGCCTGACCGCCCGAGGCCATTGACGGGCGAGCGGGCGCCCTGCACCCTGCGCCCCGGAGCGATCGCGACGAACAGGCCCCCGCCGATGCAAGATCCCCGCTCAGCGAACCCGATCCTCGTCGTCGAGGACGATCGGAACATCGCCGCCCTGGTCGAGACCTACCTCGCGCGGGCCGGCTTCGAGCCGATCGTCGCCCACGACGGCCCGGCGGGCCTCGAGCTGCTCCGCCGGCACAAGCCCGGCTTCGTGGTCCTGGACCTCATGCTGCCCGGCGTCGATGGCTGGGACCTGTGCCGCGAGATCCGCAAGCAGTCCGACGTTCCGATCCTGATCCTGACCGCCCGCGAGGAGGAGCTCGACCGGATCCTGGGCTTCTCCCTGGGGGCCGATGACTACGTGGTCAAGCCGTTCAGCCCGCGGGAGCTGGTCGAAAGGGTCAAGGCCATCCTGCGCCGCTCGCGGCCCGCCGCACCGGACGCCGACGCGCGCCTGCAGCACGGGCCGCTGGTCCTCGAGCCGGACAAGCACAAGGTGACCCTGGACGGCCGTTCGATCCCCTTGACCCCGTCGGAATACACGCTCCTCCATACCCTGATGAGCGCGCCGGGGCGGGTCTTCTCGCGCGACACCCTGCTGGGTCATCTCCATCGGCACGGCGAGGCCGTGGTCGACCGGGTGATCGACGTCCACATCGGCAAGCTCCGGCAGAAGATCGAGGCCGACCCCTCCGAGCCGCGTCTCATCCTGACGGTGCGCGGCGTGGGCTACCGCTTCGCCGAGCGGGACGAGACCTGAAATCCGGGAGCCGGACATGAAAAGCACCCTGCTGTGGAAGCTCCTGGCGATCAATGCGGCCATGATCGGCGTGGTCTTCCTGGTGGTGTGGCTGGCCGTCGATTTCCTGGCGGCCGACTATTTCTCCGTTCTGATGGAGCGCTACAACATCTCGCCGGCCGAGAGCCACCAGATGTTCCTGGACGCCATACACCGCTATCTCATTCAGGTGAGCGTGGCGGCCCTGGCGCTTGCCGTCCTGTTGAGCTTTCTGCTGACCCGCAAGGTCCTGCGACCGCTTTCCGACATGGCGGCGATTTCGAGGCGGATCGCCGCGGGCGACTATACCGACCGCGTCGAGGCCGCGTCGCGGGACGAGGTCGGCCACCTGGCGCGCGCGTTCAACCAGATGGCCGACGGCCTGGAGCGGGTCGAGCTGCTACGGCGCTCCATGGTGGTCGACATGGCGCACGAGCTGCGCACGCCGCTGACCAACATCCGCGGCTACCTCGAGGCCCTGGCCGATGGCGTGGTGCCGCCGTCGAAGGAGACCTTCGAGATGCTTCAGGAGGAGATCCTGCGGCTCGTCCGGCTGGCCGAGGACCTCAACCAGCTGACCAAGGCCGACGCCGCCCGGGCCTATCTGCAGCGCGAGGAGATCGCCCTGCCCGACCTGATCGAACAGGTCCTCGAGCTCTACCGCTATCAGTTCGAGTCGCGCGGCATCTCGGTGGAGACCGACTACGCCGAGGGGACCAGGCCCCGGGAGCAAGGGCGCGTGACGGGCGATCGGGACAAGCTGCTGCAGGTGCTGCGCAACCTGATCCAGAACGCCTGCCAATACACCCCCGGCGACGGCGCCCTCTCGATCACGACCGAGCGCGAGGCGGAGGGGATCAAGGCGACCTTCGCCAATACCGGGCCCGAGATCGCGGAGGCCGAACTGAAGCTCATTTTCGAACGCTTCCACCGGGCCGAGAAGTCGCGCTCGCGCGAGAGCGGAGGCGCCGGGATCGGTCTCGCGATCGTCAAGGAACTGGTCGAGGCCCACGGCGGCCGGGTCGGCGCCGAGAGCGCCGAAGGCCGTATCCGGATCTGGTTCACCCTGCCGGGCTGAAGCCAAGGGTCACCGATCCTGGCCTTTGGCATAACGGCAATGTGATCGGCCTTTACACAATCTTTAAGGCCTCGTTATCCGCGCTTTACACAGGCCTCCCATCTTTGTCATGCCGGGCCCGCAGGGCTGCGGCCCTCCGATACAGGGCCGGCCGGCGAACACAAACCCGAGTTGGGAGACAACGACACATGACCAAGACCATCCGCCCCAGGCTGAAAGAGACCGCCGTGGCCCTGAGCGCCGCGGTCCTCCTGAGCAGTGCCGCGGCCCTGCCGGCCGCCGTGGCCCATGCCGCGGGAACCCCCGTTCAGGTCGCGGCGGGCTGTAGCCCCTGCAATCCCTGCGCGGCCAAGAGCCCATGCAACCCCTGCAACCCCTGTGCGGCCAAGAACCCCTGCAACCCCTGCGCCGCCAAGAGCCCGTGCAACCCCTGTGCGGCCGCGAACCCCTGCAACCCCTGCGCGGCCAAGAATCCCTGCAATCCCTGCAAGGCGAACTGAGACGCGGCGCCTCGGCGCCGCAATGACCCGAGAGAAGGGAGAAAGTCACCATGAATAAGGCGTTACATGTATTCGCACTAATGGCACTTCTGGCGACACCGCTGCTGAGTGCCGAGGCGCAGACCCCGGGATTCGGCGAACTCTACTACGACGGCATAGTCGTCGGGACCGTCGTGCCGCCCGCGAGTTCCCCCAAGGAAGGGCGCGACAATCTCTACGTGGTTCCGGACCAGCGGGCGGTCATCGGCGTGGCGCCGGGCGACACGGGCTATCACGGTGGTCACTGGGCGGTCCATATCGTCGCATGGAATGTCGCACCCTACGTCTTGACCTCGGAAGAAGAGGTGCTTATGGCCATGATCAACGGCGACGTGACCATCGCACGTATGTTGTCGTTGGACTTCCGTTGCCCCGTCCAGCCGAACGGCTGAATTCGACGGGAACCCGCGTTGGTCGAGGGCTGGCGCCTTCGGCCGGCGCGGCCGCGAACCATCGCCTCCCCGAAGCTGCTTGAAGGCGGGAGCGCGGGAAACAGGAGGACGGAATGAGGAAGATCGCTGTGCTCTTCGCCGCCGTGCTCATGGCCGGCTTCGGCGCAAGCGCCTTCGCGGCGGCAGGCGAGCGGGTCAAGGTGACCGGCGAGGTCATCGACAGCTGGTGCTACATCACCGAGATCATGTTCCCCGAGGGCTCGGCCCATCACCAATGCGCCGTTTGGTGTGCAGCCGGCGGCATCCCCGTCGGCATCCTGGGCGACGACGGCACGGTCTACATGGTGCTCAAGACGGGGGACGACGCGACCAGCGTCGCCAACCCGGCGGTGCTCGAGATCCAGAGCCACCGGGTCAAGGTGGACGGCGCGCTCTACAAGCGCGACGGCATCAATTACCTGGTCGTCGACCGGGTGCTCGCCGACGAGGGCATCGTCAAGGTCAACCACGAGGAATGGGGCGTTCAGCCCTTCGGGAAATAGCACCATGAACAAGCCTCTCACCGCCGCGCTGCTGTTCGCCGGCCTGCTGGCCGCGGCGCCGGCCTGGGCCGCCGAGGAATGGGGCCTGCCCGAGGAGGAGGTGGCGCGCTTCGAGGCCAAGGTGGTCGACGTGCTCTGCGAGCTGACCGGCGACTGCCCGGCCGATTGCGGCGCCGGCAAGCGCCAGCTGGGCCTGGTGACCGACGCCGGTACGCTGGTGCTGCCGGTCAAGAATTTCACGGCCTTCTCCGGCGCGGCGGCCGAGCTGATCGACTTCTGCGGCAAGCGCGTCGTGGCCGACGGCCTGTTCACGACGAACCGGGGCGTCAGGATCTTCGCGCTGCAGTTCGTCAAGGAGGCGCCGGACGGCAAGTGGCGGCGGGCCAACCGGTTTCTGCCCAAGTGGGCCGAGGCCAACGGCTTCCAGCCAGGCGGTCCCGAGGCCAAGCAGTGGTTCCGCCACGACCCGAGCGTCAAGGCCGTGATCGGACGCGACGGCGTGCTGGGCCTTGGCACCGAGGCCGACAAGGACTATCTGGAGAAACAGTGAGGGAAGCCAGATGCTGATCAAGCTCAAACGCGGCTGGGAGTTGCCGGAGCGCGCGGCCACGCCCGAGGCGGTTTTCCACGACCGGCGGCGGCTGCTCAAGGCCGCGGCGGCCGGGCCGATCCTGCTGGCGGCCCCGGCGCTGCTGGCCGCCTGCGACGAGGCGCCCGCCCCGACCGCCCGCGCCGGCCAGGCCGCGGCGGCCGAGCCCGATCCCTCGGCCCACCTCTATCCCGTAACGCGCAACCTGCGCTACCGCCTCGACCGCGACCAGACGCCCGAGTCCGACGCCACGACCTACAACAACTACTACGAGTTCGGCTCGTCCAAGAACATCTGGAAGAAGGCCCAGGCTCTGCCGCTCAGGCCCTGGACGGTGGTGATCGACGGCCTGGTCGAGCAGCCGTTCGAGATCGGAGTCGACGAGCTCCTGGCCAAGATGCCGCTGGAGGAGCGGCTCTACCGCCACCGCTGCGTCGAGGCCTGGTCCATGGCCGTGCCGTGGAGCGGCTTTCCCATGAAGGCGCTGGTCGACCTCGCGAGGCCGCTCGGCTCCGCCAAGTACGTCCGCATGACCACCTTCCACGACCCGGAGGTGGCCTCGGGCCAAAAGGCGCCCTGGTACCCCTGGCCCTACGAGGAGGGCCTGACGATCGCCGAGGCGACCAACGAGCTGGCGTTCATCGCCACCGGCATCTACGGCAAACCGATGCCCAAGCAGAACGGCGCGCCCCTGAGGCTGGCGGTGCCGTGGAAGTACGGCTTCAAGTCGGCCAAGGGCATCGTGCGCTTCCAGTTCACCGAGGTCCGCCCGGTGAGCTTCTGGGAGGAGATCCAGAGCAGCGAGTACGGCTTCTGGGCCAACGTCAACCCCAACGTGCCGCACCCCCGCTGGAGCCAGGCCTCCGAGCGCGTGCTGGGCGCCAACCACCGGCTCGAGACCCAGCTCTTCAACGGCTACGGGGAATACGTCGCCGAGCTCTACAAGGGCCTCGAAGGCGAAAAGCTGTTCATGTAGGCTCGCCGCCGCCCGGCGCCCTGTCGCGGTGCTCGTTCAAAGCGGCGGCGATCTCGTCGAGCGGCGCGTCGTAAATGTTCTTGATCGTTTCGATCGGGCTGGGGTGCCCGAGCATCAGGGTGATCATCAGTCCGGTCGCGCGGAACTCGTCCTCGTCGGGCGGGATGAAGACGATCAAGGCGGAATGGCGGGCACACTTGAACCTCGAAAGAGCGCGCCAGGGCCAGCGGCGCTCGCGCCCTTCGCGGGTATAGGTGAGGCCTTCGTCATCGAGCTGCAGGCGATAGCGCTTTGCGTCCTCTCCACGGAAATGGTGGACCGCGTTGACGGCCGAAATTGCGAGAATTGCGATGAACAGTGAAACCAGCGACCAGTTCCGGATCCAGGTATCGTCCTCCACGACACCCGCCACGGCGGCCGACAGGAACAAGAGCGAGAGCAAAGACATGACCGCCCACAGGATGGCGGTCCTGCGTTCGGCCTTTCGATCGACACGGTAGGTGATCGGCTGCATGGTGACGCCTCCCGGTTTCGCGCAGCATCTTCGGCGAGGGCCCGCAGGCATCTGGGCGAGAGCGACAGTCGGGCGTCTCGCTTGTGACGTGTTACCGGGCCGGAGTTAAGATGGTTCTAATTGATGGCCGCCAATCGCGGTCAGCGCCGTTCACCGCCGGAGGCCCGCGCCGGGATCAATCGCGCAAAAAAATGCCGGGCTCTGAGGCCCGGCAAGTTGAACAGGGAGGCTTCACGTCTGGGAGACGTAGGGTCCGAAGACCCCATCCGGGCCTTGCGCCCCGGATCCTGGTGCCGACAGTCCCTGCCGGCGAAACTCGCTGATGCTGCAATGCAGCATCGACACTACATAGATAAACGATAGGTCGCGTCTTGCCAACCCTAAAACGGTAGAGGTGCCATGCACGAACCGCATGGCTCGAAAGTACCAGGAATCCCGGTTTTTTTCAAATTGCCCCTCTGGCGAGCAGGCTCAGAACTTCGATTCGGCGACCTTGCGCAGCAGGAAGTCGCGGAAGACCATCGTGCGTTTCGAGGAGCGCAGCTCTTCCGGATAGACGAAGTAGGCGTCGATCTGCGGGCCTTCGAGGTCCGGAAGAACGCTCACCAGCTCGCTGCCGCCCTGCACCATGAACTCGGGCAGCGCCCCCAATCCGGCGCCGCTCTCCACCGCGCGCATGACGGCGTAGACGTTGTTCACGGTCATGGCGGGCCTGCGCAGGTTGTTGTTCTTGCGCCCGATCCGCAAGAGCCAGTTCACGTCCGGCACCGGCGGCCGGGTATCGCGGCCGTAGACGACGATCCTGTGCTCGTCCAGCTCCTCGGCGGACTTGGGCATGCCGTGCATCTTGATGTAGGAGGCCGCGGCATAGACATGGATGTGGACGGTCAGGAGGTGGCGCTGGATCAAGTCCGCTTGGCGCGGCGGCGAGAGGCGCACAGCCAGGTCGGCCTCGCGCATTGACAGGTCCAGTTCGCCGTCGGACAGGATGAGGTGCACCTCGATCTCCGGATAGACCTCCATGAACTCGCGCATGCGCGGCGCCAGCCAAGTCGAGCCGAAGGCGACGGTGGTATTGACCTTGAGCTTTCCCTTAGGGCGGTCCTTGCTCTCGGTGAGTTGGGCCTCGGTCATGGCCAGCTTGCCAAACACCTCGTGGGCCGTGCGATACAACAGCTCGCCCTGCTCGGTCAGAATCAGGCCGCGCGCATGGCGATGGAACAGGGGCACGCGCAGGCTGTCCTCGAGCGCGGAGATCTGCCGGCTGACCGCGGACTGGCTCAGGTTCAGCGTATCGCCGGCATGGGTGAAGCTGCCGGCCTCGGCCACGGCGTGAAAGATTCGCAGCTTGTCCCAATCCATCATGCCGGTCCAAAACCCCCGTCGTTGGAGGACCCAGGTCGCCCAACCTGAAACGACAACAGGCCTCGACCCCCCGCGCGGACGGCGCGACCGCGCGCCGCCTATTCCGCAGCCCGGGCGTCGGCGGCCTCCTGCTCGGCCAGGAAGCGTTCGGCCTCCAGCGCCGCCATACAGCCCATGCCGGCCGCGGTTACCGCCTGCCGAAACACCTTGTCCTTGACGTCTCCGGCGGCGAAGACCCCCGGAATCTTGGTCGCCGTCGAATCCGGTGCGGTCAGGATATATCCCTCTTCGTCCACATCCAGCTGCCCCTTGAACAGCTGGGTCGCCGGGTCGTGACCGATGGCGACGAACAGGCCGTCGACCGCCAGGTCCTGGACCGCGCCGCTGTGCACGTTCCTGGCCCGCACCCCGGTGACGCCGAGAGGCTCCTCGCCGCCCAGCACTTCGTCCACCACGTGGTCCCAGAGAACCTCGACCTTCTCGTTGCGGAACAGGCGGTCCTGCATGATGCTTTCGGCGCGCAGCTGGTCGCGCCGATGGATCAGGGTGACCTTGGACGCGAAGTTGGTCAGGAACAGCGCCTCCTCGACCGCCGTATTGCCGCCGCCGGCCACGGCCACCTGCTTGCCGCGGAAGAAGAAGCCGTCGCAGGTGGCGCAGGCCGAGACGCCGGAGCCGCGAAATTTCGTCTCGCTGTCCAGGCCTAGCCAGCGCGCCTGGGCACCGGTCGCGACGATCAGGGTATCGCCGGTGTAGACGTCGCCCGAGTCGCCGAGGCAGCGCAGCGGACGCCGGGAGAGGTCCACCTCGACCACGGTATCGAACACCATGGCCGTGCCGACGTTCTCGGCCTGGGCCTTCATCTGTTCCATCAGCCAGGGGCCCTGGATCGGCTCCGCGAAGCCGGGAAAGTTCTCGACGTCGGTGGTGATCGACATCTGTCCGCCAGGCTGCAGCCCCTGGATCAGCATGGGCTCCAGGTTGGCGCGCGCGGCATAGACCGCCGCGGTGTATCCTGCCGGGCCGGAGCCCAGAATCAGGACCTTGCTGTGATGTTCCTTCGGCATGAGCGGAGATTTCCCCAGGCTTTCGGCCCCTCGGACACACCCCAATGTAAGGCGGCGGTCCTCGGCCCGCAAGGTGGCGCCACCGCGCCGAAGCGGGGGCTCAGGGCCGGCGAAGGCGGCCCTCGAGGCGCCGCTTCACCTCGGCTGCGATGCGCGCGGTCTCGTCGAGCGGCGCATAGCTCCAGTCCTCGATCCGGCCGGCGAAGGGCCGGGTGATTCCGGCCTCCCGCATGGCCGCGTGGAAGCGGCGGAACTTGGCGGACCCCCCCGCCATCTCGACCACATGGACCGGCTTGCCGGTGGCCGCCGCCTCGCTGATCATGGTGACGGAATCCGACGTCACGATCAGGGCATCGGCCAGGCCTAGATAGCCGAGGTAGGGATTGTCCCCCTGCCCGTCCCAGAACGCCGCCTGCACTCCCTTGAGCTCCGCCCGGAGCAGAGCCTCGTTTTCCGCGCCAGTGCGCCGGGATACCGTGATCATTAGGCCCACCCCCTGATCGCGCGCCAGCGAGGCCAGCTGCGTCGCCAGGCGCCGGGCGCCCCGGGGCGTCATGCGGTAGGCCTTGCTCGTTCCGCCGATCAGGACGGCGATCCGTGGCCGCGGCAGATGGGCCAGCCGCGGCGCGAGCCGCGCGGCCGCGTCGGCCAGGCGCCGCGGCGTGACCCGGTGCAACGCGCCGAGCATGCTCAGTACGTTGGCGCCGCTCAAACGGTCGTGCCGCGGGGCCACCACCAGGTCGAAGCGCCGCGGGGCGACCTTCGCATTCTGGATCTGGATCGCGAAGGTGGCGCCGCGGCTGGCCCGGCGGACCGCCAGCGCCGGCGCCGCCGTCAGACGGCCGCTGGCAATCAGGACCTCGGGCCAGGGCGGCGCCAGGCGCGCGCCGCCGGAGGCCAGCGCCCGAAAGGGTTGAACCCAGAGGCTCGGCGGCAACCAGCGCCAGGGGGCCCGAATTTCAAAGCGCTTGATCTCCGGCTCGAGTTCCAAGGCTTCGGCGAGGCCAAGGCTCTGCACCTCGGTGCCGGCCTTGCCGTCGCTCAGCACCCAGCAGCAGGGTTGCGTGTATGACGCGGGGTCCGTCATGGCCTCGGACTATCGCGCCCACGCCTCCGCCAGGCAAGATTCGCCGTCAGGACAGCACTTCGCACTCACAAGGCCCCTTGGCGGCCGCTGCAGCTCTCGGTAATATCCTTTCGTGGAGTCCAGCTGCCGAGACGGAAGCTTATACCAAAGGTCACTGATAATGACGCATTTCATGGGAGCGGATCGGGTCGCCCGGGTAGGCGCGGTGCGCAGCGCGATGCGTGCATCGGGCAAGCGCCGCAACGCCCCCGGCGCCCCGATGCGCCCCACCCGCAGGGCCGGGCGCTTTTGGCCGCCAGCCGCGTTGCGCGCTGCTTGTTGTACCCGCACAACCGCGCAGCGCGCGCCTCGCTGGCGGCCAAAATCGCCTCGGTGAAATG
>Ga0224504_10000561_pt1 | contig 16593 bp, 17 predicted proteins | sample SF_Oct11_sed_USG_3_FD_170160 | JGI IMG/M metagenome (GOLD analysis project Ga0224504, IMG submission 170160) | Sediment microbial communities from San Francisco Bay, California, United States - SF_Oct11_sed_USGS_24 | ecosystem: Environmental > Aquatic > Marine > Sediment | place: USA... | reverse complement strand
CGCCCGGCCGATTGATCGTCTCGGCAGGCCGTTCGGGTGCTCAGCAAAGCTGCTTTCGACGGGCGTGCAGGCAGGTCTGGTCAAGTGGACATTCTGCACATAATGTGCTCTGATTGCGACAGCAGGTTTTGGCAAGCTGGACGATCTGGGCGTGGTAATCGTTATACAGGGCGACCTCTTCGGGAAGATGCTGCATGAACAATTGGCGGACCTGATCATAGCTTTCGTTGCCCTGCAGGAGACCGATGCGCTGGAAGATGCGCCTGGTGTAAGCGTCAACCACGAAACTGGGGCGTGCTGCTGCGTAGAGAAGGATCGAGTCGGCCGTCTCCGGACCGATTCCCGCCAGGGCCAGGAGCCTGTTCCTGGCTTCAGGAAGGGGCCCACTGCATAGGGCGGTCACGTCTCCATCCCAGTGATTGACCAGGTGTCGGGCCAGGTTCTGCAGGCGGCAGGCTTTTTGTCGGAAAAAACCGGCCGGCCTGATCAGCTGTTCCAGTTTGCCGAGAGCAAGTTCGGAAAGCGCTTCCGGACAGATGACCCCGGCGTGTTTGAGGTTGTCGATAGCGTATTCCACATTTCTCCAGGCCGTGTTCTGGGTCAAAATCGCGCCGACGGCGACTTCGAAAGGGGTGTCTGCCGGCCACCAGGCAAGCGGCCCGAAATGTTCGTTGAGTTGCTGCTGAATCTTGTGGATCAATCTCTGAGGAAGGAGTGTCATGGCCGACCATGCTCCGGTTCGGATCTGGCTGAATCAGGACTTGTCCGGGGCGCTCTGACCAAAGGCGGGGACTTTGGGTAACGACACGCAGAATGTCGCGCCACCGCCAGGGGTCTGTTCGACCCATGCCTGCCCGGTACACCTTATGGCAATCTTGCGGACAATCGCCAGGCCGACGCCTGTACCGCGATGGCCCTGGGAGGACTTGCCGCGAAAGAAGATGTCAAAAATCTGTTCGCTTTCCTTGAGCGGGACGCCGGGTCCGTGATCCTGGACGTAGTAAGTGACCTGGTTCGCTTCGTCCCAGCAGCCGACTTTGATCGGGCCACTGTCCACGGGAGCGTACCGGCAGGCGTTGCCGAGCAAATTCGAGAAGATCTGGTAAACGAAGGTCTCCGGCAGCCAGGTCTGCTGCAGCGAGTCGACCATGATCTCAGGGTGATCGGACTTTTCGAGCGCTTGTTCAAGCAGGATCTCATCGACGATCATGTTGGCATCGGTCGTATGCTCTCCGGGCTTGATATGGCTGACCAGAGCCAGGTCGAGAAGGTCGTCGAGCAGGGCGATGGCCCGCTCACTCTGGTGTTCTGCCTCGGTGAGAATCTGCAGGACCTGCTGGTCAAGCACATCTGCGTACGTCAGGCGCAGAAAGTCGATGTAGGTGACAACCGGCGCAAGAATTCCCCGCAGGTCATGGGACACCGAGTGTACGAAAGCGTCGAGTTCGCGATTGGCTTCCTGTAAATCCATTTCCGCCTTGTTGCGCTCCGTGATGTCCCGGCAAACCGCGAGTTTCTGCTTCAGTCCGTCCTCATCCGGCATGGGCGAGTGGATGACCTCATAAAGTCTGCCACGGTCCCCGAAGTTCCGTTCGTCGCGCAAAGTGCGATTACTGAGGACCTTGTCCATCGGACACCATGAACAGATTTCCCTTTCGCTGTGTAAAACTTCGAAGCATGGCTCGCCGACCCGGTCGCCGAAAATTTCCCGCATGGCCCGATTCATAAAAGTCAGTTTGTAGGCTTCTGTGGCGATGTAGGCCATATCGTCCATGTTGTCCAGCACCATCCGGAAGCGGGCCTCGCTTTTTTTCAGCTCGCTGGTTCGTTCCTCGACACGGTTCTCCAGTTCCACCGCCTGATCGCGCAGTGATTCTTCCAGAGAGCGCTGGCGCGTGATATCGATAAATGACTCAATCCCGCCGATGATGTTGTCCTTCCCATCGCGCAGGTATTCCATATTCTTCAGCAGGTGAATGGTTTTGCCGGATTTGGTGACAATCGTGCAGTTGGCGCCGATAATCGGCTTGGGGATTGCGGGATTGAACAGGCCACATGCTGAACCGCAGGGCACGCCCTGTAAAAAAGAGCAGTGCTGGCCGACCGCATCCTGGCTGGAGTATCCGGTGATTTTCTCGGCCGTCTGGTTCCAGTGGACGATCTGCATATCGCTGTTGACGACAAACAGACCGCTGGGAATCGTCTCGAGAGCTTTCTCGAGAGTCAGGTTTTGCATGATTGTCTGGTCAGTTGTCATCGGAATCCCAGGTCGTCTTTTTAATCCACGGCGCATATTAACAGAAACAACCGGAGTTACACAAGATTTGTCCTTTATGCCCGGCCAACAACGGCAACCTGTATTTCCTCCGTACCGCCTTGTATAAAGAGTTCGGCAGCATTCTCTTACGGTTTCGCCAGTGGTCATAATGTCATCGACCATCAGGACTTTTGCTCCTGTCACCTGCCCGGCAAGACGGAAGGCGTTGCGCAGATTACGACTGCGATGGTCTGCCGGGAGCCCCTGTTGTGGCGATTTCGAGCGCTTGGTTGTAGCCTCTGCGCCTCAAGCGGTGCGGGTGCAGCGGCACAGGAACGATATAATCCAACGGGCCTGCGGTTCCTTTGTCGGTGACAACCTTGCCAAAAATCAAACCCAGAGGTTTGGCGAGGGCGAGCTGGTTGCAGTGTTTAAGAAGGTGTACCGCGTCTTTTATACTGCCCCGGTACCTGCATGCGGCATGGACCCTGGTGAACCTGGGCGGTAGTTGCAGGCAGGCCCCGCAAAGGTGGCTGGAGGTTGCGCCGGCAAAGGGCTGAGCGCAGAGACAACAATGCGCCGGCCCCTGCGGGGTTACTCCTGCCATGCATGCCTCGCAGAAGTCGGGCTGCTACACGGTCGAACTTTGAAGGCGCTGTCCGCAGAGCAGGCAGGCCGGCGGGAGGAAAAAATCGACACTCGCCTTGAGGCTAGTGCAGAATTCTTGCCATATGACTCCCCTCCATAGCTCAATAGATTGCAATTGATAACGAGTAAACGCTAACGCAAAAACGCAAACAAGTGAATCAAGACGCAGAAAAAAACGGGTCTATAGCCCAAAAAAGTTTTGCCTGCCACCAAGGCACAAGCAGTTCATTTTAAAAGGTAAAGATCGATATTTTTCATCGCACAACATGACTGCTTGAGAAATTTCAAAAATATACTCCGTGTCTTGGTGGCTGACCTTTATGTTGGTTCTAAGTCCGTAAAATAATCAAGGCAACACGCTGTGCTGTCTCTTGCAACGAGTTGTTCTGCAATCGGCTTGTAATCAGGAAATCAGGCTTTTGCCTGTCATCTCCGGCGGGATGGGGAGGTTCATCAGGGTGAGAATGGTTGGGGCAAGGTCAGCGAGAATTCCCGGCTGCAGCTCTGCCTGCCGGTTGTCCGGGTCGACCAGGATCAACGGCACGCGATTGGCGGTGTGTGCGGTTTGTGGCGCGCCGGTTTCATCGACCATCGTTTCACAGTTGCCATGATCGGCCGTGATCAGGGCGCAGCCTCCGGCTTCCAGCAGGGCATCGACGACGCGCCCGGCACATTCATCAACAGTCTCCATGGCAGCAATCGCAGCGCGGAGAATCCCGGTGTGGCCGACCATGTCCGGGTTGGCGAAGTTGAGGATGATCAGGTCATAGATCCCCAACTTGATGCGACGGACCACCTCATCGGTGACTTGAGGGGCGCTCATGGCCGGTTTCTGATCGTAGGTTGCAACATCTTGCGGTGATGGCACCAGGACCCTGTCTTCGTTGGCGAACGGGACTTCCTCCCCGCCGTTGAAGAAAAAAGTCACATGCGCGTATTTTTCCGTTTCCGCAATGCGCAGCTGTTTCAGCCCGGCATCTGCCACAACTTCGCCGAGAATGTTGTACAGGCTTTCCGAGGTGAAGGCTATCGGCAGATCGAATGTCGCATCGTATTCTGTCAGGCAGACGAATGTCGAAAGTCGCGGGACGCTTGGCCGCGGGAAAGCGTCGAAACCGGGCAGGGTAAAGGCGCGGGTGATTTCTCTGGCTCGGTCGGCGCGGAAGTTGAAGAAGATGATGCCATCGCCATCATTGATGGTCCCGGACGGTGCGCCGTTGTGCAGGATCACCCTCGGCTCGACGAATTCATCGTTCTGGCCTGCGGCATAGGCAGAACCAATCGCCTCTGCTCCTGACTCGGCTGGTTGTCCTTCGCCCAGCGCCATGGCTCGCCAGGCCCTCTCGACACGTGGCCATCGGTTGTCGCGGTCCATGGCATAATAACGACCGGTCACCGTGGCCAGGCAGCCGTGGCCGATGCGCGCCATTTCCGCCTCAAGTTCTTGAAGGTATACGGCGCCGCTTTGCGGCGGCGTGTCACGCCCGTCCATGAATGCGTGAACGCAAGCGTCGACACCGGCCTGTTTTGCCAGCTCAATCAGTGCGTAGAGGTGGGTGTTGTGCGAGTGGACCCCGCCGTCGGATAACAGCCCCAACAGGTGGAGCCTGCCGCCAGCCTGGCGGATCTTCGTCAGGGCGTCGATCAACGTCTGGTTGGTGAAGAAGTCCCCTTCCTCGATGCTGCGGCTGATTCTGGTCAGTTCCTGGTAGACGACCCGGCCGGCGCCAATATTAAGATGCCCGACTTCCGAGTTGCCCATCTGTCCATCGGGCAGGCCGACGTTGAGTCCGGAAGCATTCAGCCAGGCGGTTGGGTATTCTTTGGCAAATTCATCCAGTCGAGGTGTTTGCGCCTGGCAGACAGCGTTGTTATCGCAGCTCTCGTTGATACCCCAGCCATCAAGGATAATCAGTGCAACCGGTTTTCTCATGCACCTTGCCACTCTGTTTGCTGGCCGTGATGGACGACCATATTCTCCGGGGCAAGCGGGCGGGCTTCCTGGAACAGCTTGCGGTCTGCCAGGCTGGAACTGTTCCACTCGCCGCACGATGGGCAGCGGCTGTTCCATTCATTGGCAACATGCTGACATTTTTCGCAGACGAAGTTAAGGTGCAGGCGTTTTGAGATGCCCAGGGCCTTTTTGTATTCGTTAATCGCCTGGTCCGAATCTTTACAACGGCGATAGGTCTCGGCCAGCAGTAAATGAACCTGTGAAGATTCGACGCCGGAACTTTCCACGGCCTGCAGCTGCTCCTTGGCTTCGTCGATCATCTCCAGTCGCAGGCAAAGCTTGCCGTAGAAGATGCGGAACATCAGGTCATCACCCCGCTCGAGACTCTGGCTGCGGAAGAAGTTGAGCAGAGAGGAGGGATCTTCACGCTTCATGAAGTAATCCTCGAGGCGCTCGAGGAAGACCCCTTTGCCGAGCTTTTTGTAGCCTTCCTGCCAGGCGATGACTGCGTCGCCGCCTTTGTCAAGAGCGACATATGCATCTCCCAGGGAGACCTGTGCCGGGGCGAAATCTTCTTTCTGTCGCAATATGTCTTTTAGCTCTGATTTAGCATCTCCCGGTGAGCCATCAACGATAGCCTGACGGGCCACTTCGTAGCGCAGGTAGAGGAGCATCTCTTTTTCGCTGACGACGCGATTGGCCCCGGGGCCGGCCTTGAGGACCTGGCGCTGGATATCCAGCGCATCCTGCCAGCGGTCATGCTTGATGTAGAGGTCGCGCATGGCACGCAGCGCCTTGCGATTGTCCTTTTCCAGGGCGATCAGTTCCTGGTAGGTGGCGATCGCCTCATCGTCCTGTCCGGTCTCTTCCTGGATAGCGGCAGTCTTGAACAGGACTTCCAGACTCTTCGGATCTATTTCGCGGGCTTTACGCAGTACATTCAGGCCTTCCGCCGGATTGCCCTCCTGGCTGTCAAGTGTCGCCAGGGCGATCAGGGTGTCCACCCTTTTCGGGTCACGGTCCAGAGCTTTGTTCAGCAGTCCGCGGGCCTTTTTCAGGTCGCCGGAGAGCAGCCGACCGACACCCTCGCGATAGATGGCACTGAGCTCACGCTGTTTCTTTTCGATTCGATCCTTGCTCCAATGCTTCATCCAGTGGGATACGCTGCTGTATATGTGGGCACCGAAGCCAAGCAGCACGCCGAGGATGACGCACGCGACGATGACCATTGCAGCCGGATAAGTCAGGCTCTGCTCAGGCATGTAGAAAACCGTCACCATGTGCGGGTTGAGGCCCCAGAAATAAAGAAAAAACAGAACAAAAAAGATGAAAAGCAACAATACGGCCATGAATGTCATTGCGTCCTCCCGGAGTCCATTCCGCCAAGAATCTTAAGTATGATTATTCGCCAAATTTCTCAATATCAGTTTTACATTCAATACAATACCGCGAAAAAGGTCGGACTTCCATGCGCCGGGGTGAAATTTCTTCGCCACAGCTCATGCAGATGCCATATTCCCCTTTTTCGATCTGCTCCAGAGCGACATCGATATCGTGAATCCGCTGACGCTGGGTTTCACTGACATTGAACAGCACATCACGGCTGTAGGCCGCGGACGACATGTCGCCGATATCGGGGACGCCATCCTGGCCAAGCTCGCGGCAGGTCTCGTAAGAATTGCTGACATCCTGCAACAGTTCCTGGCGCTCCTTCAGTAACTGTTTCTTGATCTGGTCATACTGGTCACTCATGCTGCTCTCCTTAAATTCAGTTTCAAATTACATTCTAAAAGATATCGTGCCAGTTGACCACAAAAGAAGGTCTTCAGGCAAAAAAAACCATCTCTCCGGATGAATCCTCCGGCTGTTCCGCGCACTTTGAACGTCTGTCAGTGATGATAGGGCTCATTGCGGATGATCGTGCAGCATCGGTAGAGTTGCTCGAGGAGCAGCAGGCGTGCCATCTGGTGGGTGAGGGTCATGGCTGATAAAGACAAGACCAGGTCGGCCCGCTTGCGTAGGGCTTCACTCAATCCATACGGGCCGCCGACCAGGATGGTCCACTCCGGTATGCTCTGCACCATGTGTTCGTTCATCAGGTCGGCCAGCTTTTCCGAGCTGAGATGCTTGCCGCGCTGGTCAAGGGCGATGACAAACGACCCTGCCGGGATGCGCTGTGCCAAAAACTCTCCCTCGGTTGCAATAATTCGCTGTAAATCAGGCTTGCGACCGGTTTTGTGTTCCTTGATTTCGGTAATCTCAATGGGCATGTAATGCTTCAGGCGTCCAGCGAATTCAGCGCAGCCATCGTTCAGGTGAGGCAGGGTCAGACGGCCAACGCAGAGCAGGTTCAACTTCATGAAGTGGCCCGGGCCATCCCGGGGGCTTGCTCATTGACAGGGATTTCTTCAGCATCACACCAGAGGCCATCCAGATCATAAAAGAGCCGCACCGGTTCATGAAAGACATGCACCATGACGTCACCGTAATCGATCAGCACCCAACGCCCTTCGTTAAGCCCTTCGATGCCGATCGGCCTGGTGTCATGCTCTTTTTTCAACCCCAGTTGGACGGACTCTGCGGCGGCGGATACCTGTCGGTCGGAGTTGCCCGAGGCGATGACCAGAAAATCAGTGAGCGATGAAATCTTGCGCACATCCAGGATACGGACATTGAAGGCTTTTTTGTCGAGGACGTAAGCAGCACAGAGCTGCGCCCGGTCTATGGATTGCAAAATTATTGACTCCTTGAGCTTGACGTTGTGCGATAGAGCCCATGCTCTTCAATATAGTCCGCGACAGTTGGCGGAACCAGCTGGTGGACCGATTGACCCTCAATCAGTCGTTGACGGACCTGGGTCGAGGAGATATCGAGGTGGGTTCCTGATAGAAAAAACACGTAATTGCCTGATTTGTGTAGAATTTTACCTGCATGGCTATCGTAGCAGAAGTCCCCGCGGATGGCAACGGGCAGTGGGGCGAGCGGATTTTCGATGGCGACCCCGGGGCGGGTCGTCACCACCAGGTGGCAAAGGCTGAAAAGCCGGGCATAGTCCTTCCAGGAGGCGATATCACGGTAAGAGTCGAGTCCAACGATGAAGAAGCGCTCTCCGGCGGGGTCTTGCCGTTGCAAAATTTCCAGCGTGTCAACGGAGAAACTCTTGCCGCTGCGGCGGACCTCCAGGTCCGAGGCCTGGAAAGACGGGTAATCACGGATTGCTCTTTCGACCATGGCAAGCCGGTGGAGAAAAGAGACCTCGCCGGCAATCTCCTTGTGCGGCGGATCGGCAGCGGGAATAAAGAGGACGCGGTCGAGCCGGAACGCCTTTTGTGCCTCTTCGGCAACGCGCAGGTGCGCCAGGTGGATCGGATTGAATGTGCCGCCCAGAACGCCGGTTTTCATAGCAAACAGATTTTATTTCGGGTCAGTTGCAAAGCAAAACACCAAAAGCATTGAACGCAACGTTGCATAGGTCAAAGATAAGGGCACAAGAGAAGTCTATTGTTATAGGGACCTCTTTGCATTAGCTTTCCCCGTGTTGCCTCTTTGTCAGGAGCGAATCTGGCCGTCGCCCAGAACAATGAACTTGCGCGTGGTCAGGTCTTCCAGTCCCATCGGCCCGAAGGAGTGCAGCTTGGTCGTGGAAATCCCGATTTCCGCTCCAAGGCCGAACTGGTTGCCGTCAGAAAAACGTGACGAAGCGTTGACCATGACGACACTGGAGTTGACTTCGCGCAGAAACCGCTGCGAGTTCTGGTAGTCACGGGTGATGATCACCTCGGTGTGCAGGGACCCGTACTTGCGGATATGGTCAATTGCCTCGTCGATATTGCCTACCACCCGCACGGCCAGCGTCAGGTCAAGATATTCAGCGTGCCAGTCTTCTTCCGTTGCCGGCAGGACAGACTCGGCGAACTCCCGTGTGGTCTCGCAGCCGTGCAGTTCCACTCCCTGGGCACGCATCGCAGTTGCGATGCGGGGGACAAAGGTCTCGGCAATGTCCTGGTGGATCAGCAATGTCTCCATGGCATTGCAGACACCAGGGCGCTGGACCTTGGCATTGATGCAGATTTTTTCCGCCTGTTCATAGTCGGCGCTCGCATCAACGAAGGTGTGGCACACCCCCTTGTAGTGCTTGATGACGGGGATCCGGGAATTTTCACTGACAAAGCGGATCAGACCTTCACCGCCACGCGGGATGATCAGGTCGATTAGCTCTTCCAGTTTGAGCAGTTCAAGAATGGCCGTGCGATCGGTTGTCTCGATGACCTGCAGGGCCGTCGCAGGAAGGCGCATCCGCTCCAGTTGGTTCTTCAGAATCCTGCCGATGGCGAGGTTGGAATGTATTGCCTCCTTGCCTCCACGCAAAATGACCGCATTACCGCTTTTCAGGCAAAGCCCGGCGGCATCTGCGGTGACATTGGGCCTCGATTCGTAAACGATGCCGATGACTCCTAACGGAATCCTCATGCGACCGATCTGCAGATCGTTGGGACGACGCCACATGCCGGTAATCTCACCGACCGGGTCAGGCAGCTCTGCGACTTCACAGAGCCCGTCAGCCATGCCGCGAATCCTCTGGGCGTCGAGGGTCAGTCGATCGACCATGGCCGGTGCCAGTCCCGCTTCGCGCGCGGCGATCAGGTCTTTTTCGTTTTCATCGATCAGCACTTCGGTCTGGTCCAGAAGTGCTTGGGCCATTTTTTTCAGCAGCTCGTTCTTGATGGCAGAGGAAAGCCTGGCCAGGGTCTGGGACGCGGTCTTCGCGTCCTGTGCGACTTTTAGCATCTGCTCCGTTACGCTCATCGTTCTACTCCTCAGTTCTGACTCAGCGGTTTGTTCAGTTGCTGATGACAAGATTGTCCCGGTGGACAACTTCGTCGCCGTACTGGTAACCAAGAATCTGCAGAATCTCCCTGGTGTTCTTGCCGATGATGCGGATCAATTCGGCCGAATTGTAATTGGTCACCCCCTTGGCGAACTCTTTGCCGTTGAGATCGCAGAGGCGCACGGCATCACCGCGTTCAAAGGTGCCATCCAACTGCCTGATCCCCGAGGGCAGGAGGCTCTTCCCTCGTTCCGCTACAGCATTGTGTGCGCCATCATCGAGGATCAGCTTGCCTTTCGGCTTTTTGGTAAAGGCAATCCAGTGTTTGCGTGCGGCCATAGGGTCGCGCGCCGGCAGGAAGTAGGTGCCGAGCTCGTGGCCATCGAAAAGGTAGAGCAAGTTGTGGGGGGTCAGGCCATTGATGATCGCTGTCCCGGCTCCGAACAGAGTGGCACGCTTGGCCGCTTTCAGCTTGGTCGTCATGCCGCCTGTGCCGAGCAGGGTTTCTTCCAGCCCAGCCATGGCCTCGATCTCCGGCGTGATCCGCTCAACTTCCGAGATCAGTCTGGCTTCGGTATTGTGTCGGGGGTCACTGTCGTAAAGACCGTCCACATCCGACAGGATCACCAGCAGTTGGGCTTCCACCAGGTTGGTCGTCATTGCCGACAGGTTGTCGTTGTCGCCGAAACGGATTTCGTCAATCACAACCGTATCATTCTCGTTGATGACCGGGACAACACCATATTCCAGCAGGGTCATCAAGGTGTTGCGGGCATTCAGATAACGGCGGCGGTTGGCAAGGTCGTCGCGGGTTAAAAGAACCTGGGCTGCAGTCAGCCCATGTTTGCGAAGCGCGTCTTTGTAAGCGCGCATCAGGCGGCTCTGGCCAATCGCCGCAGCCGCCTGTTTAATAGGCAGCGGCAGGTTTCGTGCGCTGCCTTTGATGCCGAGGTCCGCTTTGCCGGCCGCAACCGCTGCAGACGAGACGAGGATAACTTCATAGCCGCGCTGGCGAAGGGCATGGACATCTTCGCAGAGTGTCGCTATACGATCGAGGTCAAGGCCACTGTGGTCAGAGATGACTCCGCTACCGATCTTGATAACCACCCGTTTGACATGTGCCAGTAAAATCGTACGCATTTTATTTATGTGCCTGTAGTGTGTGAAAGTTATTGAAAAAACTGGAAAACTCTACCTTTTGAAGCCTCATCTGTCAAGCCGGGGCCCTCTGACGCATGCGATCAAGCTCACTGGCAACTCGATTGACGAGTTCAGGCAGCCCTTCGTGTGTTACTGCCGAGATGGCCAGGGTCAGATAACCCCGTTCCTCGAATATCGGACGCAACTCGGCGGTCTGCTCACGAACTTCGGTAATGTCCTGCTTGGTGAAAACCACCAGCATCGGCCTTTTGGCCAGCTCCTGGTTGTAGCGCTCCAGTTCCTGATTGATCAGGTCAAAGTTCTCGACCGGGTCGCCTTCCTGCAGTCCCGAGAGATCGACGAGATGTAAAAATAAGTCGGTTCGCTCAATATGCCTGAGGAATCGTGTTCCCAGCCCCTGGCCGTCACTGGCCCCCTCAATCAGTCCGGGAATATCGGCGACGACGAATGAACGAAAGTCGCCGTGTTTGACGACACCGAGATTCGGCACCAGTGTGGTAAACGGGTAGTCGGCAATTTTCGGCCGGGCAGCAGAGATACTTGAGATCAGAGTTGATTTGCCGGCGTTTGGCAGTCCTACCAGGCCGACATCGGCAAGTAGTTTGAGCTGCAGGCGCAAGGTGCGCTCCTCCCCCGGCATGCCCGGCTGAGTGTGTCGTGGGGCCCGGTTGGTCGATGTCATGAAACGGGCATTGCCGCGCCCACCCTGTCCGCCTTTAAGCAGGCAGAAACCCTGCTCAGCCTCGGTCAGGTCGGCGAGCAGTTCGCCGGTATCGTCATCGTAGACCAGAGTGCCCGGCGGAACTTTGATGACCAGGTCCTCACCACTCTTGCCGTGCATGTTCTTGCCCATCCCCGGGGCACCGTTTTTGGCTTTGAGGTGTTGTCGGTAACGCAGGTCGAGTAGGGTCGACAGGGCCATGTCGACTTCCAGCCTGACGTCGCCGCCGCGTCCACCGTCGCCGCCGTCAGGTCCGCCGAGCGGGACGAACTTCTCCCTGCGGAACGAAAGGCAACCACGACCACCATCGCCGGCTTTGGCTTGTATTTTGACCTCGTCGATGAATTTCATTTGTTCTGGGCGTGGCGTTTGCCACGTTCTTCTTCCTTTGTAACAGAAAAAACCCGAAGTTCACTTGAAGAACCTCGGGTTTTTAAACTTGTTCAGGTGATACGCTTCAGGCGTAGACGCTGACTTTCTTGCGATCCTTGCCGAGACGCTCGAATTTGACCTTGCCTTCGACCAGGGCAAACAGGGTGTAATCCTTGCCGCAACCGACATTGTTGCCGGGATGAATGGTCGTACCACGCTGGCGAACCAGGATCGAGCCGGCCGTTACAAGTTGGCCGTCGTAACGTTTGACTCCGAGGCGTTTGCCGGCACTGTCGCGGCCGTTACGGGTACTGCCACCCGCTTTTTTGTGAGCCATGGTTTTACTCCTTACGCTTCAATATCAGTAATCTTCAAACGAGTGATGGGCTGACGGTGGCCGTTTTTCTTGCGAGAGTTCTTGCGCCGCTTCGATTTGAAGACCAGGATTTTCTTGTCCTTGCCCTGTTCGACGATCTGCGCTTTTACTTTCGCTTCCGGCAAGAGAGGTGTTCCGATTTTGACCTCTTCTCCGCCAACCATGAGGACCTCGTTCAGTTCGATGGTGTCACCTACCGCACCATCCAGTTTTTCGACCTTGAGCAGGTCGCCTGCGGAAACTTTATACTGTTTTCCTCCGGTTTTAATGACCGCATACATCGCCAGTCACCTCGCTTTCTTACCTTGGATTGGGGGCCTCAGCCCGCTCAGGAACTGACACTTATACGTCTGAGGTCAAGCAGATGTCAAGTAAATAATGGCATGTCATGACACCTGGCGCGACCGGTTTTCAGTCCTGCCTCCTCGCCTGGTCCTCAGCATGGGAAGAGTCTCCGTGATTGCTTCAATGGCGGGCCTTTTTGCCAATATGTTCGACAAGATGTCGCTCAAAGAAGCGAATGCAAAGGTCTCTCCGGGTTCGGATAGTTGGCTATTGTTATGATGAAATTATGATAGAATGCAACATTATCCAGTTGCCTCTTATCGAAAGGCGGCTAGCTCCAAAGATGGAGATGTAATGAAGCTCAATTTAACGGTCACCAGGAAAGTCGAGGTCGGCTACCTCGTCGTTATCCTGTTCGGCATGATAGCGATCGGTTATGCGCTGCTTAGCCTTCACGAACACAACCGTCGGACTGAAGAACTGGTCGGCGTTCAGTTTGATGCTTTTACTATCCTGCGAGATCTTCGCCAGAACCTGTTGGCCCAGGAGAACCTGGAAAACCAGCTGGTTATCCTGCAGGACCCTCAAATCCTGGAACTCCTGGAGCGTCGAACCGCTGATCTTGATACACTTCTGACGAGTATCAACGCTTCAGCATTGCCCGATTATTTTTCCCCCCTGCCGCCCATGCTTGAAGATTATCTGTCGCGTTCGCGGCATCTCAGCCAGTTTTTTACGGAAAAAAACTGGCAGCAGGCCTCGGCAATTGCTTCGGCCGAGACCGCACCTCTGCGCAGCCAGCTGCTGGAACTTCTCAATGACCTCCGGCCCCAGCACCAGAACGCTCTGAAGGCAGATCTGAGTCAATTGTCAGAGCAGAGCAGGGATGCTTACCGCATGACGCTGATCATCACATTCATCGGCATCATCCTGACTGCTCCGATAACACTCAAGGTCATCGGCAGTATCCGTCGTTCGGTCAAGAGCCTGCAGGCAGCAACCCGGGAAATTGCGGCCGGTCATTTCGATACACCGATTGACACCAGGGGGCATGACGAATTTGGCCAGCTGGCCAGGGACTTTTCAACCATGGCACGCAAACTCATGGAACTCGAGCAAGCAAGCCTGGATGCCAACCCCCTGACCCGGCTGCCGGGCAACCTGGCGATTGATCGCGAACTGGAGGACCGCATCGCGCAGAAGCAGTCTTTTGCCCACCTTTATATTGATCTGGACAATTTCAAGGCTTACAGTGACCATTACGGTTACAGTGCCGGCAGTGACGTGATCAACCGGGTCGGTGAACTGCTCAAACGCCTGGTCGCCGAGCGTGGAGGTGAAGATGATATGGTCGGCCACATCGGAGGAGATGATTACATGATTATGACTTCTCCAGAGCGTGCGGAGAATCTCGCCAAAGCGATCATTACTGAATTCGACCACCTGGTCCCCGAAATTTATCAACCAAAGGACCTGCAAGCGGGCTTCATATCCGGCACGGATCGATACGATGTGAAACGTTCCTTCCCGCTGATGACCATGTCGATTGCCGTCACGCTGTCCGAGAATCTGGATGACCCTTCAATTTCGCTGATCAGCCACAATTCGGCCAGTATGAAGGAGCACCTGAAGAGGCTCAAGGGCAGCAACTACCTCATAGACCGCAGGAAACTGTCATGACAACTTCGAACCGATGGCTTTTTTTTCTTCTCGTAAGCGTCGTTCTGGCCGGTTGCCAAGGCCTGCATCTCCAGCAGAAGGGATCATTGACAGAAGCAGAATCCTTTGCGAAAGGGCTTGATCAATACATCGAAACCGGTGACTTGCAACCCCTGAAAATGCTGCCGAAAGAGTACCCGGACGGCGCATGGGGGCCGAGGGCCGAGTTGGTGGTCAGGCTGGCCGAGCAGCAGGAGCAGCTCGTTGCCGATAAAAAGAAAACGATCGCTGTGAAGGAAGCAGGGCAGAAGCAACAGGCTCTCCAGAAAGATCAAGAACTCACCCGCTGCGATAGTGAATTGGCGGCGCTCAAAGAAAGCAACCAGGAACTTACCAAGACCATCGATCAGCTGAAAAAGCTTCTGATCGACATGGAATCGCGGTCGAATTAACCGGGGCCAGGGCTGCCCGGTTTGCCGGGCTCTTGCCTTGGCGCGTAGATTAAAGCTCTCCCCGGTCAGCCGACAATAATCTCGAACTGTTCGAGATGGAATCCTTGCCGCGCTGCAATCGTGATCTGCTTTTCGAATTTCTTTTCCAACTCCTCTATGCCAGGACGCTCCTCGTCGTAGAGGATTGCGGCAATGTCCGGGTGGACCAGCAGGGTCATGCGGTATCCCGGGGCGGGGCCCATTTCGCGCTGCAGTTCTCGAAAAATTTCGTAGACCGTCGTTGTGCGGCTCTTTACGTAGCCCTTGCCTTCGCAGTATGGGCAGGGTTCGCAAAGAATCCGTCCGATACTCTCGCGAACGCGCTTGCGGGTCATTTCAACCAGGCCGAGTTCTGAGATCTTCAGGATATTGGTTTTCGCCTTATCATTTTTCAGCGTCTCTTCCAGGGCGCCATGGACCTTCTCGCGGTGGGCCTCTTTCTCCATGTCGATGAAGTCGATGATAATCAACCCACCGATATTGCGCAGGCGCAGCTGGAAGGCAATTTCCTTGACCGCTTCGAGGTTGGTTTTCAGGATCGTGTCCTCGAGGTTGTGCTTGCCGACAAAGCGACCGGTGTTGACATCGACGGCCGTCAGCGCTTCGGTCTGTTCGATAATGATATAGCCGCCGCTTTTCAGCCAGACCTTGCGGCCCAGTGCCCGGGCGATTTCCACTTCGAGGCCGAAGGTATCAAAAATCGGCTCACTGCCATGATACTCCTCGACCTGGAAATTGTGCCCGAGCATGAAGGTGTCGAGGAATTGGACAATCTTCTTATATTCGACGGCGCTGTCGACGATGATCCGGGAGACATCTTCGGTCAGGATGTCTCGCAGGACTTTGCTGGTTACATCCAGGTCCGAATGAATCAGGCATGGGGCGTTGTCATCTTCGCAGTGCTCGCTGATCTGGTCCCACAGGTTGACCAAGTAATCCATGTCGGACTTGAGCTCTTCACCATCACGCATCTCTGCGGCCGTACGCACGATGAAACCGGTCCCGGCCGGACGCATGACATCGACCAGGTGGCGCAGCCGTTCGCGTTCGTCTTCATTTTCAATCCTGCGCGAGATGCCGACGTGGTCGACGGTGGGCATATAGACCAGGTTGCGGCCCGGCAGCGAGATGTGTGAAGTGATGCGTGCGCCCTTGGTCCCGATCGGCTCTTTGGCAACCTGGACCAGGATTTCCTGGCCTTCCTGCAAGAGCTCCTCGATCGGCGGCAGGGGCGGCCTCTCTTCACCGGTCTCTTCAGTTTCTTGGTCATGGCGATGGCCGACTTCTACGAAGTGTTCGACGGCTTCCATTTCATCGAGGACATCGGCAACATAGAGAAAGGCCGCTTTTTCAAGGCCGATATCGACGAATGCCGCCTGCATGCCTGGCAGGACCCGAATCACGCGGCCCCGGTAAATGTTGCCGATGATGCCGAGTTCACGGTTGCGTTCGATGTAAAGTTCGGCAATGTGGCCGCTCTCCAGAAGTGCAATCCGCGTCTCGTGGGACGTGGTGTTGATGACCAGCTCCTTGGTCATGGTGATGTCTCCTTAGCTTTAGTGTCTATATCGTTAAAGTGAAAAATCGTTGGTGTTCTCCAGGACGCAGTGACGGTACCGGAGTTCTGAAAAATCCGGCGTCAAACTTGCGTCGTATTACAAATTTACCTGTATTTCCGGCTCTTTCAACTGAATCGATGTTTTACATATGCCCAGCGTGCGAACATCCTCGATCTCCTGTTCCATGAGATAGGCGGCGAGAAACAGAGGACTGCCGGATTTCAACTCCATCCAGAGTTTCTGGTCCCGGCACTGCAGGTCAAGAACCCAGGGCCGCAGATC
>Ga0224504_10000560_pt1 | contig 16593 bp, 18 predicted proteins | sample SF_Oct11_sed_USG_3_FD_170160 | JGI IMG/M metagenome (GOLD analysis project Ga0224504, IMG submission 170160) | Sediment microbial communities from San Francisco Bay, California, United States - SF_Oct11_sed_USGS_24 | ecosystem: Environmental > Aquatic > Marine > Sediment | place: USA... | reverse complement strand
ATCTGCATGGAGGAGGGCTTCCGACTGATCTTCGGCCCCTACGGCGAGTCCTTCGCCGCCGTGCCGCTGTGGGGCTCGGTGACGCTCGGCGGCATCGTCCTGCGCGAGATCGACGTGTTCAGCGTCGGCGCGGCCCTTGGGTTGCTGGCTTTGCTCGGCGTGCTGGTCGCCCGCACGCGCATCGGCGTCGCCTGGCGCGCCACTGTCTCGGACCCGGCCATGGCCCAGAGCTTCGGCATCGACGTCGCCAAGGTGCGCTACCTCAATTTCTTCATCGGCTCGGCCCTGGCCGCGGTCGCCGGCTGCCTCGTGGCGGTACTCAACAACTTCGTCGAGCCGACCATGGGCAGCGTGCCGAGCTACAAGGCGCTCGCCATCATCGTCCTGGGCGGGCTCGGCAACGTGCGGGGCACTTTGGTGGCGGCGCTCGCGCTCGGCGTGATCGAGTCCTTCGGCACGATCTACCTCGGCCAGCTGCTGGACCGCGACGCGATCGCCTTCGCGTTCCTGATCCTGGTCCTGATGGTCAGGCCGCAGGGCCTGTTCGGGAGGGCCTGAGCGATGGGCGCCTACGAGCTCAGCCTGGTCACCCTGGTCGGGATCAACGTCATCCTGGCGCTCAGCCTCAACCTGATCACCGGCTTCTGTGGCCAGATCAGCCTGGGCCACGCCGCGTTCTACGGCACCGGCGCCTATGCCTGCGCGCTGATCAGCCAGGCCGGGTTGCCGTTCTACGCCGGTCTGGCCGCGGGCGGTCTCGTGGCCGGGGCCGTCGGGCTCGTCGTCGGGCTGGCCAGCCTGCGGGTGCGCCACGACTTTCTGGCGATCACGACGATGGGCGTCGGCTTCCTGTTCCTCGGCATCGTGCGCCAGCAGGACGCATTGGGCGGCGAGATCGGGCTGACGATTGCTGCTGGCCACGGTCTTGGCAGCCTGGGCTTCGCGCTCTTCGTCGCCGCGCTGGCCGCGGCCGTGGTCTGGTTCAGCCTCTACGTCAAGCGCTCGTGGATGGGCTTCTCCTTCGACGCCGTGGCCGACGACGAGGACACCGCCCGGCTGGTCGGCATCGACGTCGCCCGCTACAAGCTGACGGCCTTCGCGCTCGGCACGTCGATCGCGGGCGTGGCTGGCGGCCTCTACACGCAGTACAGCGGCATCATCGTGCCCGACGCCTTCGGCTTCGTGGTCTCGATCACGATCCTCGCCATGGTCGTGGTCGGCGGCATCGGCTCGACCTTCGGCGTGCTGGGGGCGACAGTGGTGCTGACGCTGTTGCCGCTCGTCTTCCAGTTCATCGACGACTACAAGCTGCTGCTCTACGGCGGCCTGCTGTTCGTCGTCATGCGCTTCTTCCCCGGCGGCCTGGCCGAGCTGCTGCGCCGGGCGCAGCCCGCGCGGAGGTCGCCATGACCGCGCTGCTCGAGGTCCGGGAGGTCTCGGTACAGTTCGACGGCGTGCGCGCGCTCGACACCGTCTCCTTTGCGGTGGCCGAGGGCGAGCTCGTCGGGCTGATCGGCCCCAACGGCGCGGGCAAGACGACTTGCCTGCGCGCGATCACCGGCGCCCTCAGGCCGGCCGGCGGCCGGGTCCTGCTCGACGGGCGCGACCTGACCGGTCTGGCGCCCCACGCCCGGGTGCGCCTCGGCCTGGGGCTGTCGCAGCAGCTCGTCCGGCCGTTCCGCTCCATGACCGTGGCCGAGAACGTCATGCTCGCGGCCGGACTGGCGCGCACGGCACGGCCCCTGCGCGCGCTGGTCCAGAACGACCGCGGGCGCGAGCGAGCGCGCGCCCTCGAATTGCTGCGCCGCGTCGGCATCGAGGACGCCGCCGCGGCCCGCCCGGCGACCCTGCCGCTCGGCGTGCTCAAGCGGCTCGAGGTCGCCCGCGCCCTGGCGCTCGCCCCCCGCCTGCTGCTACTCGACGAGCCCCTGGCCGGGCTCAACAGCGCCGAGGCCCGGGCCCTGGCCGACACCATCGCCGCGTTCAATGCCGACGAAGGGCTCACGATCGTGCTGATCGAGCACAATCTGGGCGAGGTTCTGCGCATCTGCCGGCGGCTGATCGTGCTCGACAACGGCGTCAGGATCGCCGAGGGCACCCCTCAGGACGTGATGGCGGACCGCGCCGTGCGCGCCGCCTATCTGGGCGAGGATTCGGACCATGCTGCGGCTTGAGCGACTGGCCTGCGGCTACGGGCCGATGCGCGTGGTCCACGGCCTCGACCTCGAGGTCGCCGCCGGCGAGGTCGTTGCGCTGGTCGGCGCCAACGGCGCCGGCAAGAGCACGACGCTCATGGCCATCGCCGGACACGTCGCGGTCCAGGACGGCACAATCCGTTTCGAGGGACGGGACCTCGCCACGGCCCTGCCGCATCAGCGGGTGGCCGCGGGCGTTGCCCTGGTGCCCGAGGGCCGGCGCCTCTTCGCCGACCTCAGCGTGCGCGAGAACCTGCTGATCGGCGGCTATGCCCGGCCGAGGGGGCGGACGCCGGCCAACCAGGAAACGGTCCTGGCGCTCATGCCGCGCCTCGCCGAGCGCCTGGAGCAGCGGGCCGGATCGCTGTCGGGTGGCGAGCAGCAGATGCTGGCGATCGGCCGCGCGCTCATGGCCGAGCCCAGACTGCTGTTGGTCGACGAGCTGTCGCTCGGGCTCATGCCGAAGAACGTCGATCTGTGCTATGAGGCGATCGCCGAGCTGAAGCGGCGCGGCCTGGCGATCCTGCTGGTCGAGCAGAACACCCAGAAGGCCTTCGCCGTGGCCGACCGCGTCACCGTGCTCGAATCCGGCCGCCCGGTCTGGGCCGGCACTGCCGCCGAGGCACGCGAGCACCCCACCCTGATCGAGGCCTACCTGGGCCTGGCCACGGCAACCGATGCGCCGCCCTGAGTCGTCAATGGTACCTGTCGACGTAGGTCACTATACTCATGAACGTATCGCGCGGTAGGAGAAGTAGAGCCGCAGGGCTCCGCTTTGCCACAACTTCGTACCAAAGAAACTCCTCTACCGATCCATCTTCAACGATGGATCTGATGTGGCCCAACGTGTCGTTGTGGGCCAGAACAGCTGCAAGGGCTTCCCTTTCCTCAAGGGAGTTGTATTCGACCTCTCCCGCGGGACCCTTGCTCTCGGCGTATCCGGGTTCGTATCGCCAAACCGCCTTTACGAGACAGTATCCAATCCATTCCTCCGAACAATGGATGAGGACCCTGTTGCCTTCTCGGCTGAGACCGACTCTTGGGGCATATGTCCAATCTTTCCAAGGGCGCCCGAGTCGCTGGCGATAGCCAACCAAGGACTTCCGGACAGTCTTGTGGTTCAAGTTGAGCAGATGAGCAATCGTGATTTCCACCATCGCGTGCTCTCGACGGCCGAGAGACCAAAGCGTGTCCGCCAGAAACCAGTGGGCCTGGTAATCGATAAAGTTCAAGCGGATAGCTTCTTCGAAATAGCGCTGAGCCTCGTCAAACTGGCGCATGGAAAAATAGGCATCTCCGATCAGGATCAACGCCTGATGGTAATCGGGCTCTAGGCGCCGCACCTCTTCATAGATCTTGATCGCGCCCTCGAAGTTCCCATCGCGAAAAACTTTCTCACCCACTGCGAGTCGAGAATCGGCTGGAGGCGAAAGCGCATATCGATCAAGGGTCGTCTTATCTCCCTTACGCTTCAGGATCAGCCCAGGGGAAAGCACCCCCTTTGAATCGTCGCCCTCACTGCTTGATGGGCCCGGGGCCCGGAGCTCATAACTGAGGGCCGAGTTCTCCATGATCGTGACGATTTCGGCCGGCGAGGTGAGCTTTGCCTTCGGTGTCTCCGGACTCTCGGCGACGGCGTAGCCTGTCAAACATAACTGGAGAACAAAGGCCGCCGTGCAGACGACGCACATTCTCATCTCAAGCGATAGAAACTTCACGAAACGGCTACACTCTAAACTATCGGGGTCCGATTGGCCGGTTCCACGCGAAAGCCAAGATCGTACGGCGCTCACACAATATCACACTTCACGAACTACTCGCACTTCGCCGCAGAGCTTTCGGCCATATCGGCTGCACGTGTGCCCGCTGTTGGGTCCGTGCCGTCGCATTCGTTGGCTTGCGCGAGCGCGCAGACGTGGTACTTGGTTCGGGAATGGAGTTTGCCAGCAGGGAGGAGTGAGCCATGGGTGCGTTCGACAAGGTTGCTATAGTTACGGGGGCGGGAACGGGCATCGGCCGGCAGGTCGCGCTGGCCCTGTTGCGGGAGGGCTATGCGGTTGCGCTGGCCGGGCGGCGCGCGGCGCCTTTGAACGAGACCGCGGAGATGGCGGGCAGCGCCGGATCACGGGCGCTGGCCGTTGCCACCAACGTCGGCGATCCCGCCTCGGTCAAGGCGCTCTTCGCCAGGACCAAGGAAGCCTTCGGCCGGCTCGACCTGCTGTTCAACAACGCCGGGATCGGCGCGCCCCCCGTGCCGCTCGAGGACCTGACCTACGAGCAGTGGACGGCGGTGGTCGACATCAACCTGACCGGGGCCTTCCTGTGCACCCAGGAGGCCATCAAGCTGATGAAGGCGCAGACGCCGAGCGGCGGGCGCATCATCAACAACGGCTCGATCTCGGCTCATGTGCCGCGCCCCTATTCGGCGCCCTACACGGCCACCAAGCACGCGATCACCGGCCTCACCAAGTCGACATCCTTGGACGGGCGCAAACACGACATCGTCTGCGGCCAGATCGACATCGGCAACGCGGCGACCGAGATGACCGAACGGATGAAGGAGGGCGTGCCCCAGGCCGACGGCTCGGTCGCGGTCGAGCCGACCATGGACCCGGAGCACGTGGCGCAGGCCGTGGCCCACATGGCCGGCCTTCCCCTGGACGCCAACGTGCAGTTCATGACCATCATGGCGACAAAGATGCCCTTCATCGGGCGCGGGTGACGGGGCGCGGAGTGCGACCATGACAGCGCCGCCGCCACGCGCTACGCCAGGGATTGGACTGTCCTGGAGCGAAGCTTAGGATCATGTCGGTCGTGCACGTCGTCGGCGCGGGGATCGCCGGGCTCGCGGCGGCGGTTTCGCTGGTGCGAGCGGGAAAGCGCGTCGTGCTCTACGAGGCGGCGGCGCAGGCGGGCGGGCGCTGCCGCTCGTTCCACGACGCCAAGCTCGGCTGCTCCATCGACAACGGCAACCACCTGCTGCTGACCGCCAACACCGCCGCGCTCTCCTATCTCGAAGAGATCGGCGCGCGGGACACCCTGGTGGGACCGGACCATGCCGCCTTTCCCTTTGTCGATCTCGCGACCGGCGAGCGCTGGACCGTGCGGCCGAACGCCGGGCCCGTACCCTGGTGGATCCTTTCGGCCAAGCGACGCATTCCGGGGACGCGGCCGGGGTCGTATCTCGCCGGGCTCAAGCTGGCCTTCGCCGGGGCCGAACGAACGGTGGCCGAGTGCCTGGACCCGTCCGACCCCCTGTGGCCGCGTTTCTGGGAGCCTCTGACCGTTGCGGCGCTCAACACCCAGCCGCACGAGGCCTCGGCGCGGCTGCTCTGGCTCGTGCTGCGCGAGAGCTTCGCCAAGGGCGAGGCCGCCTGCCGGCCGCTGATCGCGCGCGACGGCCTGAGCGCCAGCCTGGTCGATCCGGCGCTCGCCCGGCTGAACGCGGCCGGGACCTCTGTCCACTTCAATACGCGGCTGCGGGCGCTCGATTTCGTCGGCGACCGGCTCGCCTGCCTCACCTTCGCGGACGACGAGGTGGCGCTCGCCGAGGGCGACGGCGCGGTACTGGCCCTGCCGCCGAGTGTCGCCGGCGGCTTGGTCCCCGGGCTCGAAGTGCCCGAAGACAGCCGGCCGATCGTCAACGCGCACATCCGCCTGCCGGCGGCGCAGGCGCTGCCCGAAGGCCTGCCCTTTTTGGGTTTGGTCGGCGGCACGGCGGACTGGCTCTTCCTGCGCGGTGACATCGCGTCCTTGACCGTGAGCGCTGCAGAGGCCCTGGCGGAGGAGCCGGCCGAGGCCATCGCGGTGAAGATGTGGGCGGATACCGCCGGCGCGCTCGGCCTCGACCCGGCGCTCGATCCCCCGGTCCGGGTCATCAAGGAACGCCGCGCCACCTTCGCCCAGACGCCCGCGGCGCTTGCCCGACGGGCGCCGGCCGGGACCGCCTGGCGAAACCTGGTGCTGGCCGGCGACTGGACCGACACCGGCTATCCGGCGACCATCGAAAGCGCGGTCAGGTCGGGTCGCCGGGCCGCCGAGGCGGCCGCGCGCGGGACCGGAGATTTGACACAATAAGGTTACCATTCGCCATCTTGTGCGACCCGGTATGAAACACTAGGTTTCAGCACAGCAACTTGCGGTCGACTCGACCGCTAGCGAAAGCGGCCCCGGGCGGGATTCGGGGCCGTGGGCTATTCAAAGGAATGACGCATGGGTGTTCTCGCGACACAGACGGATTTTGAGAGCGATCTCGATGACTTGGTCCGGGACAGTCGCGAAGCCCTCAAGGACCGGCAGCGCGACGACGGTCATTGGATCTTCGAGTTCGAGGCCGACGCGACGATTCCCGCCGAATACATCCTGCTGCAGCACTTCCTCGGCACCGTGGAGGGCGCCTTCGCCGCCGACGTCCAGCCGAAGATCGCGAACTACCTGCGCGACCGCCAGGCCGAGCACGGCGGCTGGCCGCTGTTCCACGCCGGCGACTTCGACCTGAGCGCCACGGTCAAGGCCTACTATGCGCTCAAGCTGGCGGGCGACGACGCGGAGGCCCCGCATATGCGGCGTGCCCGCGATGCGGTCCTGGCGCGCGGCGGCGCGGCGCGATGCAACGTGTTCACGCGCATCGCGCTCGCCCTGTTCGGGCAGGCGCCCTGGCGCGCCGTCCCGGTCATGCCGATCGAGATCACGCTGCTGCCGCGCTGGTTCCCGTTCCATTTGGAGAAGGTGTCCTACTGGTCGCGTACCGTGATTGTCCCGCTACTGATCCTCATGGCCCTCAAGCCCCGGGCCAAGAACCCGCGCGGTGTCGACGTTCGCGAGCTGTTCGCCGAGGACCCCGAGCACTGCGCCTATCCCATGAACGCGACGGGCACCGCGCTAGGCGCCGCGTTTTCCGCGCTCGACAAGGTGTTGCGCTCGGTCGAGCCGGCTTTTCCCAAGCGCGGCCGCAAGCTGGCGATACAAAAGGCGCTCGACTTCATCGTGCCGCGCTTGAACGGCGAGGACGGCCTGGGCGGTATTTTTCCCGCCATGGCCAACGCGGTGATGGCCTACGAGGCGCTCGGCACGCCGCGCGACGACCCGGACTTCGCAACCGCCCGGGCCGCGGTCGACAAGCTGCTGATGTTCCACGGCGACCGGGCCTACTGCCAGCCCTGCCTGTCGCCGATCTGGGATACCTGCCTGGCCCTGCACGCCCTGCTCGAGAGCCGCGAGGACCCGCAGGGGCAGGCCGTGCAGAAGGCCATCGACTGGCTTCTCGAGCGCGAAATCACCGGCACCTACGGCGACTGGGTCTGGCGCCGCCCGGGCCTGAAGCCGAGCGGCTGGGCCTTCCAGTACTGGAACGACCACTATCCGGACGTCGACGACACCGCCGTCGTGGTCATGGCGCTCGACCGCGCCAACGACCCGCGCTGCCGGCCGGCGATCGAGCGCGCGGCCGAATGGATCATCGGCATGCAGAGCAAGACCGGAGGCTGGGGCTCGTTCGATCCGGAGAACCAGTACACCTATCTGAACTACATCCCCTTCGCCGACCACGGCGCGCTCTTGGATCCGCCGACCGTCGACGTGACGGCGCGCTGCCTGTCGATGCTGGCGCAGCTCGGCTATCCGCGAGATCATCCGGCGGTGCGCAAGGCCGTCGAGTTCCTGAAGCGCGAGCAGGAGACGGACGGCTCCTGGTTCGGTCGCTGGGGCACCAACTACGTCTATGGCACCTGGTCGGCGCTCTCGGCCCTCAACGCCGTTGGCGAGGATCTCCAGGCGCCTCACGTGCGCAAGGCGGTCCGGTGGCTGGAGGGTTTCCAGCGCGAGGACGGCGGTTGGGGCGAGGACTGCGCGACCTACTGGCAGGAGCGCCGCGGCGAGTCCAAGGCCAGCACGCCCTCGCAGACCGCCTGGGCGCTGCTCGGCCTGATGGCCGCCGGCGAGGTCGACAGCGAGTCGGTCGAGCGCGGAATCGCGCATCTGCAGGCGGCGCCGCGCAACGGCGCCAAATGGGACGAGGCGCTTTATACCGGCATCGGTTTCCCGCGCGTCTTCTATCTGCGCTACGACGGCTACAGCGCGTATTTTCCGCTCTGGGCGCTAGCGCGCTACCGCAACCTGATCTCCGGCAACGCGCGTCGCGTCGCCCTGGGCATGTGAGCGGTCGGCGGCTTCGGGGTCCGACACGGCCCAGCGCGCAACGCTCGCGTGCGCGGAAAGACCACGAACCTGGGATCGCCGGGGCGGTTCATGCGGCCCGCCGACGCACCCGGCATCGCCGCCGACTTCATCGACAACGGATTTCCGCAACACCACGCCGGCGGGCATCCATTTCCAATACCATGTTGCGCAAACGCGACGCGCGAGAATATGATTTGGATCAATGCCGAGCGGTGCCGGTCATTGATAGAAGTCCCCTCCGAAACGCGATGCCTCGGGGGTTTCGGTCCAAACGGCAAGTCGCCGGTTCGCTGAGGGAATGGTTTTTCTGCAAGCTGGAGGGGGCGGATTACATGGAGAACACCAATACAGGAAGCCTTGCGCTGGATCCTTTGAGTCGGGAGTGGGCGCGTAAGTACGAGTTCGCGGGGATATGGGAAAGCAACCTCGACGACGCCTTTTCCGATCTGGCGCCGTATTATGATTTCGCGAGCAATCTGGCCAGCCTGGGCCTGTGCGGCAGATGGCGCGAGCAGTTCATTTCCAGCATCGCCCTCAGGCCCGGCTACAAGGTCCTGGACGTCTGCGCAGGCACCAACGCAGTCGGCATGGGGCTCCTGCGACGGCAGCCCGACCTCGATGTCTGCGCGATCGATCGAAGCAAGGCCATGCAGGGCGTCGGCCAGGGGCGTGCGCGGGCCCGCGGTCTGAAAATAGAGTCGGTCATAGGCGATGCGAACCACCTGCCTTTTCCGGACGGCCACTTCGATGTCGTGACCTTGCAATGGGCGACCAGGCATTTGCGGGTCGTCGACGCGTTCTCCGAAATCCGACGCGTTCTGAAGCCAGGGGGATGTTTCTACCACTGCGACATGCTGCGGCCGGAAAGCCGGGTGGTGCAGACGCTCTACAGCACCTATCTGAAGGCCTGCCTGCCGGTGACCGGACTGGCGTTCGGCAGCGGTCCGGAGACCTGGAGCCTGCGCGACTATTTCGTGCGCTGCGTGGAGATGTTCTATTCCGCGCCGGAGATCACGGAACTGCTCCGGCATATTGGGTTCTCGGGTGTCTCCAGCAGAGCCGAGGTGGGCGGGATCGTCGCACGCCACAAGGCGGTCAAGGCCTGACGATCCGGCGCTACAGCCGGATTTCCGGCAGTGACGGCCATGTCGGCTTCGGCCTGTGGTATCCTATCGGCGTGATTAACCTGCGGCCTAGCTTCGCGTCAAACGCGGACCTCCGGATCCGGGGCGGCGCCCGCTTTCTCCCGAGAGTCTTGCGGATCACGGGTCCGTCTATGTTTTTCGGTGCGCGGTGCAGGGTGAGCGCGGGCTGATGGTCCGAGCCGGCTTTGTCACCGGGCTGGCCGTCGAGGCGGGCGTGCTGCGCCGGCATGCGGCGTCGCACGATCCAGCCATCGCGCTCATGATCGCCTGCGCCGGGGCCGACGCCCTGCGGGCCCGGCAGCTGGCCGAGGACCTGCTTGAAGCCGGTGCGGGCGCCCTGGTCAGCTTCGGCATCGCCGGCGGACTCGACCCGGCGCTAACGCCCGGCGACACCGTGCTGCCCGAAGCGGTCGTCGCGCTCGATGGTATGGCTGTCGCGACCGACGCGGCCTGGCGCCGGCGCGTGCTGGACCTGGCCGCGGCAAAGGGCCTCCGCCCGACGGGCGGCAGGCTGGTCGGCAGCGACCAAGTGGTCGCGACGGTCGCCGGCAAGCGGGCCCTGTTCGAGACGAGCCGGGCGGTCGCGGTCGACATGGAAAGCCACGCGGTGGCCCTGGCGGCGCAAGCGGCCGGCGTGCCCTTCCTGGTGGTCCGCGCGGTGATCGACCCGGCGGACCGGGCGCTACCGAAGGCGGTGCATGGCAGCATCGCCCCGGACGGGCGGGCGCGCAAAGGGCTGGTGACCGCGCGCCTCGTCCTGCGCCCCTGGGAGGCGCCGCAGGTGAACCGGCTGCGCCAGGATACGGGTGCTGCGCTCCGCGCGCTCGGCAAGCTGACCCGGGCGATTGGCCCGGTGCTCACTACCTATCCGAGGGGTCCTTGAGGGGCGGCTACTCCGCGGCCTCCGAGGTGGTCTCCTCGACCGCCTTTGCGACCACGCTGTCGAACACGAAGTCGGCCGGACGCTGCCCGTCGAGCGGGATCTCCGGGGCCAGGGGACCTTCGGTCCCGATGCCCTTGAGCGCGACCTTGAGGGCTTTCAGGGGGTGCTTCACCGTATCCTCTACCGCCGTGCCCTCATAGCCGCAATGCACCATGCAGTTCGCGCACTTCTCGTAGTTGCCGGTGCCATAGGCGTCCCAGGCGGTCTCCTCCATCAACTGCGCGAAGGAGGCGGCATAGCCTTCGTTCAGGAGGTAGCAGGGCCGCTGCCAGCCGAAGATGTTGCGCGTCGGGTTGCTCCAGGGCGTGCAGCGGTAGCTCTGATTGCCGGCTAGGAAGTCGAGGAACAGGCTCGACTGGCTGAACTGCCATTTTTTGCCCTTGCCGCGCCGGAACACCTCGCGGAACAGGTTCTTGGTGTTCTGCCGGCTCAGGAAGTGCTCCTGGTCGGGCGCCCGCTCGTAGGCGTAGCCGGGCGAGACCGTGATGCCCTCGATGCCCAGCTCGGTCGCGTAGTCGAAGAATTCGGCGACGCGCGCGGGTTCGGCGTTGTTGAACAGGGTGCAGTTGATGTTCACCCGGTAGCCCTCGGCCTGCACCCGCTTGATCGCCTTGACGGCGCGCTGGAAGACGCCCTTCTGGTCGACCGACCGGTCGTGCTCCGCCTCCAGCCCATCCAGGTGCACCGAGAAGGTGAGGTAGGGGCTCGGCTTGAACAGCTCCAGCTTCTTCTCGAGCAGCAGCGCGTTGGTGCAGAGGTAGACGAAGCGCTTGCGCTTGACGATCTCGGCGACGATTTCGCCGATCTCCTTGTGCAGCAACGGTTCGCCGCCCGGGATCGAGACGATCGGCGCGCCGCACTCCTCGACCGCCTCCAGGCACTCGCCGACCGAGAGCCGCCGGTTCAGGATCTCGTCCGGATAGTCGATCTTGCCGCAGCCGGGGCAGGCCAGGTTGCAGCGGAACAGAGGCTCGAGCATGAGCACCAGCGGGTAGCGCGCCCGTCCCGTCAGGCGCTGCTTCAAAATGTAGGCGCCAACCTTGATCTGTTGCTGTATTGGAACCGCCACGGCCACCTCGCCTGATTGCGCTATGGTCGGCTTGCTCCGTCCGAGCCCCGACCCTGATCCCCATGCCTAGCCGCTTTTTCCGGCTTAGCCAAGGCCGATCGGAAGGGACCACAACTTTCGCCCATCACGATCCCGTGCTCTTCGTTCGGGCCTGCGAGACGGCCTCGCGCAGCTCTTCGAGCGACACCGCGCCCGGGATGATGGCCTCGCCGATGACGAAGGCCGGTGTGCCGGTGATCCTCAGGCGGGAGGCGAGTTCCAGGTTGGCCTGGATCGCCGCCTCGATCCCGGGATCCTCCATGTCGGCCCGCAGGCGCGCCATGTCCAGGCCGATCCGCTCGGCGACGCGGAAAACGTCGTCGTTTGCAAGTTGGCCTTGCACCCCCAGCAGGGCGTCATGAAACCTTTCGTAGGCCGCCGTGCCCTGCCGCGCAACCGCGAGCGCGGCCCGGGCGGCCGTTTGCGACGACTCGCCCAGGATCGGGAACTCCTTGTAGACGAAGCGGAGACCCGCGTCCTCGGCCAGAAGCTCACGCAGCGCCGGTTTCACCGCCCGGCAGTAGGGGCAGTTGTAATCGAAGAATTCGACCACCGTGACGTCGCCCTCCGGGTTGCCGCCGACGGGCGCCCTGGGGTCGCGGGTCAATTCGGCGCGGAACGCCGCAAGATTGGATTTGGCCAGATCCTGCTTCGCCTTAGCGTCGCGCCGCCGCAACTCCTGGATCGCCCGCAGGACGATTTCGGGGTTCGCGGTGATATGCTGCTCGATCAAGGCCGTAACGCGCTGCTCCTGACTGCCGCCCAGCAGCGCCACGCCGTAGCCGCCTAGCGCGGCCACCATGGCGATGGCCAGGATCGCAAGGGCCGAACGATAGCTTATCTGTCGTTCTTCCATGGAGAGCGTCCCGGATCTTTGCCAAATCTGAGAGCCTTATAGACTGGGCGGCTTAACAAAAGCCTCTCCAGACGTCCCCGCGCGCCGCTCAGCCGCGGCGGGCGTACTTGCCCCAGACGCGCTCCGGCACATACCACAACAGCCCGAATCCGCCCACGATGACGACAAGGCCCAGCCATAGCCAGCCGCGCGGGCCGAGCCACAGGATCCCGAGGCCGTGCAGCAGGGTGGCCAAAGCCATGAACAGGAAGAACGGCCCGGTCAAGTAGCAATGGAGCCGGCCGCAACGCAGCGCGTTGGCGACACAGGCAAGGCCCATCCAGGCGAGCGCGCCGGCCCACACTATGGTCCGCGCGGAGGGGGCCATGAACACGGCCGCAACCAGGGCGGCACTCGGCAGGCCCCAGGCGAGCATGTAACTGCGGACACCGCTCACCCAGTCCCGCCGCCCTTCGGGCTTGGTCATGACCCGGGCGGCGCGGTCACCCGCAGCACCCGCCGGGCGCTACCGCGCCCTTGGCGCGGGCGTCCTGGATCGGCGGGCAGGGCACCGTCCCGTAGGAGCAGAACACGCAGCAGTCGCCCTCGAGCGGGCGCAGCACCGCTCCGCAGCCCTTGCAGTCGTAGAAGAACTGGCAGGCGTCGGTCGGCATGGTCTCGGTCTCCCGATGTCCGCAGCGCGGACAGGTCAAGGTCGAGCAAAGTTCGGTCATGCGCGTCGCCGCCTCATTCGGATCGCCGCATAGATCGTCAGGCCGAGGAAAAGCGCGAGCGCCGGAAAGAGCACGTAGTCGAGCCATCCGACCCAGGCCGACAGGCCGATCGCCACCAAGGGAATAACCAGCATGGGCGTGACGCAGCAGAGCGCGGTCACGGCCGCGCCGATGATCCCGGTGCGCAGAAGCTTCTTGTCGTTCATGATCTAGCCGCTCCCGTGAACGCGTCTCCATGCTAATATGGAACCTGTAGCAACTACAGGTTCAAGGGATAAATCGAGCCATGCCGCTGACGATCGGCGCCCTGTCCAAGAATACCGGCTGCAACATAGAAACGATCCGCTATTACGAGCGCATTGGACTCTTGCCCGCCCCGCCGCGCAGCGCGGGCGGCCACCGGCTCTACGGCGAGGTCCTCCTGAAGCGCCTCACCTTCATCCGCCGGGGCCGCGAGCTGGGCTTCACCCTGGATGACATCAGGGGACTGCTGGGCCTGGTGGACGGCGGCGCGTACACCTGCGCCGAGGTCAAGGCCCTCACGCTCGATCACCTCGGCGAGGTGCGGCGCAAGCTGGCGGACCTCCGGCGGCTGGAGCAGGTCCTCACGCACATGGCGGAAGAGTGCGACGGTGGCGCGGTGCCGGACTGTCCGGTCATCGACGCGTTGTTTCGGGCAACTGCGGGACCGGGCGCCGGTCAGTCCAGGTAGCCCTCGTCCTTGAACCAGGCGACGGCGTCCTCCAGCGCATGCTCCGCCGGGCGGGCGGCATAGCCCAGCTCGGATTCCGCCCTGGCGCTGGAGAAGAACATGCGCTTCTTGGCCATCCGGATCCCGTCCACGGTGACGAAGGGCTCGCCCTTGCGGCGCAGCCGGGCCCAGGCTTCGGCGGCATGGGCCAGCGGCAGGATCAGGTCGTGGGGGATGCGTACGCGGGGCGGTCGCCGGCCGACCAGAGGCGCGATCACGGCCAGGATCTCGGCCAGGGTCATGTCGCGGCCGCCCAGCACGTAGCGCTCGCCCACCCGGCCGCGATCGAAGGCGAGCAGGTGGCCCTCGGCCACGTCCTCTACATGGACCACGTTGAGCCCGGTGTCGACGAAGGCCGGCATGCGCCCGGCCGCAGCTTCGACGATCACGCGCCCGGTCGGCGTCGGCTTGACGTCGCGCGGGCCGATCGGGGTCGAGGGGTTGACGATGACGACCGGCAGACCCTCGTCGGCGATCAGGCGGCGCACTTCCTCTTCGGCGAGGTATTTCGAGCGCTTGTAATGGCCGATCATGTCGCCGAGGGCGACCGGCGTGGTCTCGTCGGCCGGCGTGCCGTCGCGCTTGAGGCCCAGGGTTGCGACGCTGCTGGTATAGACCATGCGGGTCACCCCGGCTTCGGCGGCGGCGCGCAGCAGGTCGCGGCTGCCCTCGACGTTGACCCGGTAGATCGTCTCCGGCTCGCGCACCCAGAGCCGGTAATCGGCGGCCACGTGGTAGAGCGCCACGCAGCCCCGGGCCGCCTTTTCCAGCGAGGCCCGGTCGCGGAGGTCGCCGGCCACCGTCTCGACCTCAAGGCCGGCGATGTTGCGCCGGTCGCTGGCGTCGCGTGCCAGCACCCGTACCGCCGTACCTCGGGCGAGCAAGCGCCGCACGACGGCCGCGCCGACAAATCCGGTGGCGCCGGTGACGAGGGTGGTCATTGCGTCATGCCTCGTCGAGAACCGGGAAGATCTCGCGTTCGGCCTTGGCCAGGTCCTCGGGGAAATCGATCTCGACCCAGGGCAGGCCGGTCACGTCCTCGACGCCGAAGCTGCCCGGCGGCTCGCTCAGAATGACGTCGCGGAAGGCCTCCTCGTAGATCTCGTCGAGACGTCCGGCCTCGACATAGGCGGCCGCGGCCGCGGCGATCCTGGCCGCCGTCGCGGGCGCGAAGCGCGCGAATCCGATCCACTCGCCCCACCAGTCGTAGGCCAGCTGCGGTCGTTTGTGGAAATCGACCAGCCGGCCGTCCCGCATGCAGAGCTTGACCGGGTCGTCGCCCTCCTCGGTCGCGCGGTCCATGAGGAAGCAGTTGGCCTCGGTCGAGTCGATCAGACGGCGCATCATTCGATGGTCGTAGAGCACGTCGCCGTCCATGAAGATCACCGGCTCGCCGCTGGCGAAGCTCTGCCCGAGCGTCCAGAGCGAGACGATGGCGCCACGTTCGTAGTCCGGGTTCAGGTAGGTCATCACCATGTCGCCGGCGCCGATGCGCGCAATCTCCTCGTCGATCTCCTCGGCCCGGTAGCCGACGGCGAGGTCGATGCGCGCCACGCCGCAGGCCCGCAGAATGTGCACGTGTCGGGCGAGCAGGGTCTCGCCGCCGAACCGCAGCAGTACCTTGGGCGGTAGGTCCGGCTGCTCGAGGCGCCGCCCGACGCCCGCGCCCAGCATCGCGACTCTCACGGTGCCCTCCTTGTTATCGCCACGGTTCCGATTAGATAAAACTTGGCCATCGGAAACCAAACGGTAATCCTCATTCCCTACAAGATCATCAATGGCAGACGTCGCACGGGAAGACAAGGCGGCCAGAAATTGCTAGACCCTCACGTCAAAATAGAGTGGCTCATGATGACAATCTTCAAATCACGTGGTGCAATCGCGACGGCCCTGGCGGCTGCGTTGACCCTGGCGGCTGGCCTGTTCTGGCCGGGCGCGCCCATCGCCGCCGCCGGCGAGACGCCGCGCAGCGTGGCAGAGCAGCTCGACGCGGTTCTTCTGGACGCCATGCGCAACGCCGAGACGCTCGGCTACGAGGGGCGCTACAAGCTTTTGGCCCCGGTGCTGGAGGACTCCTTCGACTTTCCCTTCATGGCCCGGGTTTCGATCGGCCGCTATTGGCGGAAGATGGACGAAGTGCAGCAGGCCCAGCTGGTCGAGTCCTTCGCGCGGCTCAGCATCGCCACCTTCGCGGCGCGGTTCGACGGCTACGGCGGCGAGGTCTTCCAGGTCCTCGGGCAGGAGGAGGGGCTGCACGGCACGATCCTGGTCGTCAACCACCTGATCAAGAGCGACGGCGAGCCCATAGCGATCAATTACCTCATGCGCCAGACCGAGGGGCGCTGGCGCATCGTCGACGTCTTCCTCAAGGCCAAGTATAGCGAGCTGGCGATCAAGCGTTCGGAATACACTTCCGTCTACAAGCGCGACGGTTTTGCCCGCCTGATCGAGATCATGGAGGCCAAGATCGCCGGATTTTCCGACGGCGACGCCAGCTGAGCCGGGCGCGGCCTCCGGCGGGGGCGCAGGTCAACCGAATGACGACGAGCGATGCCGATCGGAGCCCGGGTTCGCCTCCAATCGATCAGGTGGCCAACTGGCTGATGAGCCAGGCCCTCGCCGAAACGACGGTCGACGACATCACCGAGGGTTGCTTCGTCCGCCTGCACGCAGCCGGGATTCCGCTCGTACGGGCGCACGTCGCG
>Ga0224504_10000559_pt1 | contig 16597 bp, 13 predicted proteins | sample SF_Oct11_sed_USG_3_FD_170160 | JGI IMG/M metagenome (GOLD analysis project Ga0224504, IMG submission 170160) | Sediment microbial communities from San Francisco Bay, California, United States - SF_Oct11_sed_USGS_24 | ecosystem: Environmental > Aquatic > Marine > Sediment | place: USA... | reverse complement strand
GAAGCGGTGCCGGTAGGCCGCCGAGAACCGGCCCAGGTGCGCGAAGCCGTTGTCCAAGGCGATCTCCGTCACGGAGGCGGCATCCGGATCGGCCGCGCTCAACTGCGCGTTCGTCCGCTCGAGCCGGCGCTCCTGGACCAGGGCCATCACGCTCGACCCGTGCTGCCTCTGGAAGGCTCTTTGCAGCGTTCTGGCGTTGACGCCCGCCGCCGCGGCGATCTGGCCGAGTGACAGCGGCTCCGCCAGCTGCGCCATGATGAAATCGACGGCGCGGCGCAGATAGGCCGGGGGCACGGTCTCCTCGGCGCGGTCTTGCCGGGGATCGGCCGCGAGCAGCAACGAGGTGAGCAGCGCCTTCTCCCACTCCTCGACCAGGAGGCCCGAGGCGAGGAGCGGGCTGTCACGTTGAATCTCCGACCACAGGAAGGCCAGGTAGCGCTGGAACGCCCGCCCAGCCGGATGGTCGAGCCGCAGCCGGTTCGGCAGGTACAGCGGCTGGCTGCCCGTGCCGCCATCCATCGCGGCCGCATAGTCATCGAGCGTCGGCCTGAACACGTTCATGACCATGGCGCCCCCGTCTTCCGGCATCAGCAAGTCGAATGGGTCCTCGGGGTTTGCCGCGTAGGCCGAGTTACGAAGGAAGGTTCTTGTCCGGCCCGCGACATGTGCTTGAAGCGGCGAAGACAGGGGCAAGTTGATGCAAAAAGAGCCGAGACCAGCCGAAGCGGTCACCCGGGCTTCGGTCATCGAGATTCTGAACAGGGCGACATCGCCGAGCCGTACGGCGTTCAGTCGCGCCGTGTACGCGCCCCGGCGGGTCGGGCGAATCGCGAAATTTTCCGCGAGGCTCGCCATGCGCTCGGGCATCTCCTCGGGATCGTCGAACCCGATATCCCATCGATCCATGCGCGGCCCCTGCGATGCTTCCGGATGGCCTCCGACCTGCGATCGGGGACCTACGATCGCAGCTTATCACACCCGGGCCCCGAAAGTGGATCACCCCGGTGTCCGCATGTGGACACTGCCGCCCCGAAGCGGATAGCGCACGCCCGACGAACCCCGCATATTGCGATCCGTCCAGGGTCTCGAAGGGCCGCAGGTTCGAGGGCGAGAGGACAGCAATCCGATGAGCAAGGCCGTGCTCATGCGCGCCGGCGCGCCGCTGCCGGCGGCGACCTCGACGGCCATACCGCTTTCGTGGCCGAAAAATAGGGACCGTCCTTGTTTTTCTGTCCCTATTTTTCGCGGCAGAGCAGATTGGACCATCAGGGAGGAAACGACAGGTGACACAGAAGCTCAGACGATCAGCATTGACACTCCCGCTCGCCACTCTGGCGGCGGCCATCATGAGTGTGCCCGGCGCTGCGCCGGCTTTTCAGCCCGATTCGCCCTTCCTGGCGTACCAGGAGAAGAACAAGGACAAGTGGGCCGAGGAAGACAAGCAAATCAACGCCAAGCTTGCGGCACTGGAAAAGAAGTTCGGCAAGAAACCGAACATCGTCTACATCCTCGCCGACGACGTCGGCTGGGGCGAGATGGGCTGGCAAGGCGGCGGCAAGCACCGCGGCACGCCGACGCCCGAGCTGGACAAGTTGGCCTTCGAGGGCATGCGCTTCTGGTCAAGCTACGCGGAACCGTCTTGCACACCCTCCCGGATCGCCATCAACACCGGCCGCCATCCGGTCCGCACGGGACTACTTTCTGTGCTCTGGCCTGGCCAGATCGAGGGGCTTTCGGCCGAGGAAAAGACCGTTGCCGAGGTGCTTTCGGACGCCGGTTACAACACCGCCATGTGGGGCAAGTGGCACCTGGGCGAAGAGCCCGAGCACGCGCCGGAGAACCAGGGCTATGACTACGCGTACTACGGCATGTGGAACGGCGCTCCCGACAACTGGCCCAGCTCTTTCGACATGTACCGGGATGCGCCGAACCCCATGAAGGCGATGTTCTACGACTTCCCCGGGGCGGCGGAATACAAGAAGCGCACGGGGATCGATCTGACGGAGGCCGCGTTCGTCGGGCGCAAGGGCAAAGGGCGCAAGCCCGTCGAGGGTGTTGCCGGCACGCTTGGTCCCGACCGACAGGAAGCATTCGAGGCCGAGTCGATCAAGCAGATCACCGCGTACGTCAAGGACAAGGCGAAGGACGACAAGCCCTTCTTCATCTATTGGGCGACCTACACCCAGCAATTGCAGGGTTCGAAGGCCCACCATAACGACAAGCATGTCGACAAGGTCAACGCTCAGGCTTCCGAGATGGCGGCCCACAACGCGCACGTGAGACAATTACTCGACACGCTGAAGGCCGAAGGCATCGCGGAGAACACGCTCGTCGTCTGGATCAGCGACAACGGGCCGATGTACGCCTTCTACCCGAACTCCGGTTACTCCTGGCTGCGCGGCGGCAAGGGCGATGTTCTGGAGGGCGGTGTGCGCGTGCCGGCGATGGCTTGGTGGCCGGGCATGATCGAGCCCAACCAGGACCCGGTGGACATCCTGCACCTCACCGACCTCTTCACGACCGCCGCCCGCCTGGGCGGGGCGCTCGACAAGGTCCCCAACGACCGGATCACGGACGGCGTCGATCAGACGGCACTGCTCCTGCTCGGTGAAGGACATGGCCGGCGGAACATGATGTTCCACTACAGCGGCGGTGTCCTCGGCGCCATCCGGTACGAGGACTTCAAGGTCCACATCACGGAGGGCCACGGCGGGCTGCCGGGCATGGATTTCTACAACGTGATGCGCGACCCCGGGGAGAAGTTCGGACAGCTCTATCCGGGACTGTTCGCGGTGACGCCGATTCAGATTGTCCTGCGAGACCACATGCGCCTGATTCAGAAATATCCGCATCGGGTGTCAGAAGTCACGCCGAAGGGGGCGGAACTAACGCCGCACGACTGACCGGCCGAGACGGAACGGGGCCGGCCCTTGTGGCCGGCCCCGGCGGCCGGCGCCCGTGCAAATCGGGGGCGCGGATCCGACATTGCGCCGCAGGACTACGGCGGAGATGGCGGTCCTTGTACCTTCGGGTCATCGGATCTGCGGAGAGTGGGAGCTGTGGGCATGACTTGGCAACTCACGAACCGGCCATGGGCTCTCATCCTGGTCGTCCTGCTGCTGACCGCTCGATCGGCCTATGCCGATGCACCGGAAGAGGTGGGTGGCGGCGGTGGCGGCGCCGCTGCCTCCGACCCGACGGCGGGCGTAAGTTTCCAGGACCTCAAGCTCCGATACTTCAATCTTACGGAGGGCAATGAAGAGAGCACCTTGGAAGCCGAAGGCTCCTACGTGTTCGTGCCCGAATTCAAGATCACCCACAAGCTGATTGGTACGCGCACGAACCGGTCGGGCGACTGGGAGACCGACTTTCGGGAACTCAGCCTCAAGCCCATCTACCTCCATCCGATCATGCCGTTCGGCATCAAGGCGAAGCTTGCGCTCGGGGCCGAATGGATCAAGGACCTGGGCAAGACCAGAGATGGAACGGGATCGGGATCGGACCAGATCGCGCCGCTGATCGGCATCGGCTGGCAGCTCACCGACGACGACTTCGTCATCACGCTGGTCCAGTACTTTCACTCCTACGATGAGGACGACGGCTTCGAGGACGTCCGAAAGACCGGCCCGAGGCTCATCTATATCCGCAAGCTTCCCGCGATCAAAGGGTGGGGCAAGATCGACCTGAAGACCAGCATCGACCACGAGGACGGCAACGACTTCACGCAGACGCTGGAGCTGCAGCTCGGCACGATGGTCGCCGATAGCATCGGGATCTATGTCGACGGCTTTGTGGGCGACAGCGTGCTGGATACCAATGCCTACGATATGGGCATCGGTATTGGCTTGCGTTTCATGTATTAGCGCGAACGGCAGCGAATGGCCGAAGGCTTGTCTTGGAACCTTATCCGGCCTTGCCGTCGTATGTAGTATGTAGAGCCGGGCAGCAGAGAGCGGCCGAGGAAATCTGGCGCAGGGGGAGGCAGGCATGTTGAGCCGAGATCGTTTTGCCCTGGCCCTCCTGCTGCTCTGCGCCGTCGCTTGGACCTCGCCTGTCGCTGGACAGCAGGCGCCAAGCGGCAAGGCGCCCAGCTATGTGACCAAGGCGGTCTGTGCCGAGTGCCACGGGTCGCAGGTGCGGGCCTGGACCGGCTCGCACCACGACCTGGCCATGCAGGAGGCCTCGGCGGCGACGGTCCTTGGCGACTTCGACGACGCCGTGATCAGCCATTTCGGCGTGACCTCGAGGTTCTTCCGGCGCGACGGCGGCTTCTACGTCCGCACCGACGGACCGGACGGCGTATTGCGCGACTACCGCATCGACTACACCTTCGGCGTCACGCCGCTGCAGCAGTACCTCGTGGCCTTTCCCGACGGCCGCTATCAGGCGCTAGGCCTGGCCTGGGACACGCGGCCGGCGGCCGAGGGCGGCCAGCGCTGGTTCCACCTCTATCCGAACGAGGCGATTCCCCACGGCGACGAGTTGCACTGGACCGTCCGGCTGCAGAACTGGAACGGCCAATGCGCCGAGTGCCATTCGACCGGCTTGCGCAAGGGCTACGATCCGCAAGCCGACAGCTTCGCCACGACCTGGTCGGAGATCGACGTGTCCTGCGAGGCCTGCCACGGCCCCGGCTCGGCCCACGTCGCCTGGGCGCGCGCCGCGACCGGGAAGGACGGCGGCGGCGACAAGGGCCTGGTGGTCGATCTCCGTGGCGGCGGCGAAGCTGGGGGCTGGCGGCGCCGGCCCGGCGAGGCGACCGCGGCGTGGAAGGGCTCCCCGCGCGACCGGGCCGAGCTTGCCGTCTGCGCGCCCTGCCATGCGCGTCGCCGGGGTATTGTCGCCGATCCGGGCCCCGGCCGGCCGTTCCTCGACACGCACATGCCCCGGCTGCTAGACGCCGGGCTCTACCACGCCGACGGCCAGATCCTCGACGAGGTCTTCGTCTACGGCTCCTTCGTGCAGAGCCGGATGCACCGGGCCGGCGTGACCTGCTCGGACTGCCACGACCCGCACGGCCTCGAGCCGAGGCTGGAGGGCAATGCGCTCTGCGGGCAGTGCCACGATCCCTCGATCTTCGACGCCGCCGGTCATCACCATCACGCGCCGGGCGAGGCGGGCGCGCGCTGCGTCGACTGCCACATGCCGGCCACGACCTACATGGTGGTCGATCCGCGGCGCGACCACAGCTTTCGCGTGCCGCGCCCGGACCTGTCCGACGCGCTCGACGCGCCCGACGCCTGCACCCGCTGCCACGCCGGACGATCCAGCCGCTGGGCGGCCGAGGCCGTGGCGCAGTGGCGGGGGCCCGAGCGCCGGCCGCCGCCGCATTTCGGCGCGGCGCTCAAGGCCGGCCGGGACGGCCTGCCCGACGCCGGGGACCTGCTGACCGCCCTGGCGAGCGACCCTGCGCAGCCGGCCATCGCCCGGGCGACCGCCCTGTCGCTCCTGCCGCGCTACCTGAGCCCGGCGGCGTTCGAGGCCTACGTGGCCGGCCTGAGCGACGCGGACCCCGTGGTCCGGGCCGCGGTCCTCCGCGCCCTCGAGCCCTTTCCGCCCGACCAGCGGCTGGCGGCGGCCGGCCCGCTTCTCGGCGACCCGGTCCGGGCGGTGCGCATCGAGGCGGCGCGCGTGCTGGCGCCGCTGCCGGCGATGTCGCTGTCGGCCGAGCAGGGCCTCGCCCTGGAGCGGGCGGTGGCCGAGCTGGTCGCCGCCGAGACGGCCTCCGCCGAACGGCCCGAATCCCATCTCAACCTCGGCAACTTCTACGCCGCGCGGGGCCGGGCCGCGAAAGCGGAAGCGGCCTACCGGACGGCGCTGCGTAGCGACGCCGGCTTCGTCCCGGCCTACGTCAACCTGGCCGATCTCTACCGCGCGCAAGGCCGTGACGGAGAGGGCGAAGAGGTCTTGCGCGCCGGACTGACCGCACGGCCGGACGCGGCAGCGCTCCATCACGCCTTGGGTCTCGTTCTGGTGCGCGGAAAGCGCTTGGCCGAGGCGGTCGAGTCGCTCGGCCGTGCCGCGGCGCTGGAGCCGGACGACCCGCGTCTCGGCTATGTCTACGCCGTGGCCTTGAACGCGGCCGGCGACGGCGCGCAGGCCGTCGCGGTCCTGGAGCAGGCCCACCTGCGCCATCCCTACCACCGCGATCTGCTGATTGCCCTGGTCACGATCAACCGCGACCGCGGCGCCCTCGACCAGGCGCGCAAATACGCCCGGAAGCTGAGCGCCGCCCACCCGCGGGACGAGACCGCACGGCGGCTGCTCATGGAGCTGCAACGCCCCTAGTTGCCAATCTCCGGCATATCGACGGAGGGCGTGGCCGACGTCGTTCCGGGCCGGCCGCCCTCGCAGCACGCCGGTCGTGACAAAGGCGCCCGAACGAAACCCTCGCCCTTTGGGAGAGGGTGGCGAGGCGAAGCCGAGTGGGTGAGGGCGATTTGTTTCGTCCAAATGCCAAGGCGGCCGGCTCCCGCAGATGAGACCGGAAACCAACACGCCCTCACCCTCCCGCTACGCGGGCCCCTCCCTCTCCCGAAGGGCGAGGGACCCGTGCCACCCTTGGCCAATGCTCGACCGGACAGCAGCGGGCTTGACCCGAGCATCCAGGGGTGCACGCTAAGCTTGGCAACGGTAGTTGAGGGTTGCCGAACGTCGGACTCGAACCACTCGGCCGAGCGATGCGGTTCAAGATCAGGAAGGGCCTGGACATTGCGATCCCGGGGGCGCCGGAGCAGGCGGTCGCCGAGGGGCCGCGCGTCGACTCGGTGGCCCTGCTCGGGGCCGACACCCAGGGCGTCCGGCCGGACCTGCTGGTCGGCGAGGGCGACCGGGTCACGCTCGGCCAGACGCTGTTCACCGACCGCAAGCGGCCGGAGGTCCGCTTCGCCGCACCGGCCGGCGGGACCGTGGCGGCGATCAACCGGGGCAAGCGGCGGGCCCTGACCTCGATCGTCATCCAGAGGGATCGGGAGGAGGAGCAGGAGACCACTTCTGCAGAGCCGCGTGACCGCCTGGCGGCCCTGGGGCGCGATGCGGTCGCCGAACGGCTGCTCGCCTCCGGCCTCTGGACCGCCTTTCGCACCCGGCCCTACGGAAAGGTGCCGGACTCCGACGGCGTGCCGCACTCGATCTTCGTCACCGCCATGGACAGCAACCCCCTGGCGGCCAGGGCCGAGGTCGTGATCGCCGCCTACGCCGACGACTTCGCCGACGGCCTCGCGGTCCTTGCGCAGCTCACGCCGGGACCGGTCTTCCTGTGCATCGACGCGGGCGCGGAGATCCCCCTTGGCGACTCCGACAAGGTCAAGGTCGCGCGCTTCGCCGGGCCTCACCCGGCCGGGCTCGCGGGCACCCACATCCACTTCCTGGACCCGGTGGGCGCCGGCAAGACCGTCTGGCACCTGGGCTACCAGGACGTGATCGCGATCGGCCGGCTGTTCACGACAGGGCGGCTCTGGGTCGAGCGGATCGTCGCGCTGGCCGGCCCCATGGTGCGGCGGCCCCGGCTGATCCGCACCCGGCTGGGCGCGAACCTCGATGACTTGGTCGCCGGCGAGCTGCGCGAAGGGCCCTGCCGCGTCGTTTCCGGCTCGCTGCTCTCCGGGCGCCGGGCGGCCGGGCCCGAGGCCTATCTCGGCCGCTACGACACCCAGGTCTCAGTCCTCGCCGAGGCGGGCCGTGGCGAAGCGCCCCGGCCGTCCACCGCGCTCAACGGCGCGCCCACGGCCATGGTGCCGCTCGGCGGCTTCGAACGGGTCGTGCCGCTCGACATCCTGCCAACCCAGCTGCTGCGCGCGCTGCTGGTCGGCGACATCGACATGGCCCGGGCGCTCGGCTGCCTCGAGCTCGACGAGGAGGACCTCGCGCTCTGCAGCTATCTCTGCCCCAGCAAGATCGACTACGGCCCCCTGCTGCGGGCCTGTCTCGCCGAGATCGAGAAGGAAGCATGACAGCCGGCCCGAACAGCCTGCCATTCCATGGCGCACCGCCCCGGCCGCCCGCGGTCACCCGAGGTGCGCCGCACCTGCGCGCCGCCATGAGCCTGCGCCGGGCTCTCGGCATCGTCGTGCTGGCGCTGACGCCCTGCCTCGTGATGGCGCTCTACAACAGCGGCCAGCAGGCCAACGCCGCCATGGCGCGGCTCGGCCTGGCCGGCCTGCCGGGCTGGCGCGGGGCCGTTCTGGGCGCTCTCGGCATCGGCCACGATCCCGCGAGCCTCTGGGATTCCCTCTGGCACGGCGCGCTCTATCTGCTGCCGATCCTGGCGGTGAGCCTGGCCGTGGGCGCCTTCTGGGAGCGGCTTTTCGCCACCCTGCGCCGGCGCCCGCTGCGCGACGGGCTGATCGTCACGGCGCTGGTGTTCACCCTGGTCCTGCCGCCTGCGGCGCCGCTCTGGCAGGTCGCGCTCGGCATGTCCTTCGGCATCGTCATCGGCAAGGAGATCTTCGGCGGCACGGGCAAGAACGTTCTCAACCCGGCCCTGGTCGGGCTCGCGTTCCTCTACTTCGGCTACCCGACCGAGATGGCGGGCCATCCGCTGTGGACCGAGGTCGCCGGCTACCGGGGCTCGGCGGTCTTCGGCGCGGTCGCGGCCGGCGGCATGGAGGCCCTGGCGCAGGCCGGCGTCACCTGGTGGCGGGCCTTCCTCGGCCTGACCCAGGGCACGCTGGGCGAGACCTCGACGCTCGCCTGCCTGCTGGGCGGGACGGTCCTGATCGCGACGCGGGTCGCCTCCTGGCGCATCGTGGCCGGCGTATTGCTCGGCATGATCGGCGCCGCGCTGGCGTTCAATGCGCTCGGCGGCGGGGCCGGCCCGATCTTCGCCCTGCCGTGGTACTGGCACCTGACCCTGGGCGGCTTCGCCTTCGGCATGGTCTTCCTGGCCACCGATCCGGTGAGCGCCGCGATGACCGATACGGGCCGCTGGGTCTACGGTCTGCTGATCGGCGTCGTGACGGTGCTGGTCCGGGTCGCCAATCCGGTCCACCCGGACGGCGTCATGCTCGCGGTTCTCTTCGCCAACATCTCCGCCCCCCTGATCGACTACCTGGTCGTCTGGGCGAACATCCGGCGGAGGGCGCGCCGCGATGCCTAGCGAAGGGAAGAGGGGCGGCCCCGGACTGCTGCGCAGACTGCGCGACCTGCCGAACGATAGCCCGGCCAAGACGATCCTGGTCGCGCTGGCCGTCTGCCTGGTCTGCTCCGCCGTGGTCGCCAGCACGGCGGTGTTGCTGAGGCCGCTGCAGCTCGCCAACCAGGAGCAGGAGCGCCAGCGGCACATCCTGGAGATCGTCGAGCGCCTGCCGGGCATCGCCGAGCTCTTCGAGACCGCGGCGGTCCGCCAGGTCGACGCCCAGGTGGTCGAGCTGGCCACCGGCGCCACCGTCCGCGCGATCGATCCGGCCAAATACGATCAGCGCAAGGCGGCCAAGGACCCACGGACGAGCGTGGCGATCCCGCCCGAGCGCGACATAGCCGGGCTCAAGCGGCGCGCGCGCTACGCCACGGTCTTCCTGGTCCGGAAGGACGACGAGATCGCCTTGATCATCCTGCCCGTGCACGGGGCCGGCTATGCGTCCACGCTCTACGGCTACCTCGCCCTCGAGGGCGATGCGAACACGGTCGTCGCGCTCAGCTTCTTCGAGCACGCCGAAACGCCGGGCCTGGGGGCCGGGGTGGACGACCTCGCGTGGCGCGACCAGTGGCAGAGCAAGCAGGTCCGGGACGAGGCGGGCCGGCTGCGGATCGCCGTGGCCGAGGGCCGGGTCGATCCGGCCGACCCGGCGGCCCTCTACCAGGTCGACGGCCTGTCCGGCGCCACGCGGACCGGCCAGGGCGTGACCAGCCTCCTGCGCTTCTGGCTGGGCGAGGACGGCTTTGGCCCGTTCCTGCGCAGGATCCAATCGCTTCGGGAGTGAACGATGGCCGATACGGCACGCAAGACGCTGCTCGATCCGCTGATCGACAACAACCCGGTCACGCTGCAGATCCTCGGCATCTGCTCGGCGCTGGCGGTGACCACCACCCTGGCGACCGCGCTGGTCATGAGCCTGCTGCTGACCGTCGTCCTGATGCTCTCCAACGCCTCGATCAGCCTGATCCGCCGGCACCTTCCGCGCAGCATCCGGATCATCGTGCAGATCACCATCATCGCCTCGCTGGTCATCGTCGCCGACCAGGTCCTCAAGGCCTACGCCTACGAGATGAGCAAGCGGCTCTCCGTCTTCGTCGGCCTGATCATCACGAACTGCATCGTGCTGGGCCGGGCCGAGGCCTTCGCCACCAAGAACGGCGTCGGCCCGAGCCTGCTGGACGGCCTCGGCAACGGCCTCGGCTACAGCCTGATCCTGGTCCTGGTCGGCACGATCCGCGAGCTCTTCGGGTCGGGGACGCTGCTCGGCTATGAGGTGCTGGCGCTGGCCTCGGAGGGCGGGTGGTACCGGCCGATCGGCCTGCTGCTGCTGCCGCCCAGCGCCTTTTTCATCATCGGGCTGTTGATCTGGGCCATCCGGACCTGGAAGACCGCGCAGGTCGAGGAGCCCGAGTACCGCGTGCGGGCTGCCGAATGAGCGGAGGGACCAGCCGATGGGATACCTGAGCCTGTTCATAGAGGCGGTCTTCGTCGAGAACCTCGCGTTGTCGTTCTTTCTCGGCATGTGCACCTTCCTGGCGGTCTCCAAGAAGGTCGAGACGGCGATCGGCCTGGGCGCCGCGGTCGTCCTGGTCCAGGGGATAACCGTGCCGGTCAACAACCTGATCTACCGCTACCTGCTGAAGGACGGCGCCTGGGCCTGGGCCGGCTGGCCGGAGGCGGACCTGAGCTTTCTCGGGCTGATCAGCTACATCGGCGTGATCGCGGCCATGGTGCAGATCCTAGAGATGACCCTGGACCGCTACTTCCCGGTGCTGCATCGGGCGCTCGGCATCTTCCTGCCGCTGATCACCGTCAACTGCGCCATCCTCGGCGGCACCCTGTTCATGGTCGAGCGCGACTACCGCTTCGGCGAAAGCGTGGTCTACGGCCTGGGCAGCGGGCTCGGCTGGGCCGTCGCCATCGCGGCGCTGGCGGGCATCCGCGAGAAGCTGAAGTACAGCGACATTCCCGACGGCCTGCAGGGGCTCGGCATCGCCTTCGTCGTCACGGGCCTGATGTCGCTCGGCTTCATGGCCTTCTCGGGCATCAGGATCGGTTAGGGGCCGCGGAATGATCGAGATCGCCCTCGGCGTCGGCTTGTTCACGGGGATCATCATGACCCTGGTCCTGGTGATCCTGGCCGCGCGGTCGCGGATGGTCGCGACGGGCGAAGCGGGCATAACGCTCAACGACGGCCGCAGTGTCGCGACACCGGTGGGCGGCAGTCTCCTGGATGCCCTGTCGGAGGCCGGGATCGTCCTGCCCTCGGCCTGCGGCGGGGTCGGCACCTGCGGACTGTGTCGGATCACGGTGCTGGAGGGCGGCGGCGCGGCCCTGCCGACCGAAACCGCGGGACTGACCCGCGGCGAGGCCGCCGGAGGCTTGCGCCTGGCCTGCCAGGTCATGGTCAGGCGCGACCTGCGGGTCGAGGTCCCGGCGGAGGCCTTCGGCGTCCGGCACTGGCGGTGCAGGGTCCGCTCCAATCGCGCGGTCGCCACGCTGATCAAGGAGCTGGTGCTGGACTTGCCGGAGGGCGAGCCCATGGAGGCCCGTGCCGGCGCCTTCATCCAGGTCACCTGCCCGCCGTTCCACGCGCGCTTCGCCGAGTTCGACATCGACCCCGCGTTCCGCGACGTCTGGGACCGGATGGACCTCTGGCGCCTCGAAGCGAGCACCTCGGTGCCGGTGACCCGGGCCTATTCCATGGCCAACCATCCGGGCGAAAAGGGCATCGTCATGCTGAACGTGCGCATCGCGATCCCCCCGCCGGGCGCGCCCGCCGCGGTGCCGCCGGGCATCCTATCGTCCTACCTCTACAGCCTGAAGCCCGGCGACGAGGTCGCGGTCTCCGGGCCGTTCGGGCACTTCTTCGCGACCGAGACTGACAGGGAGATGGTTTTCGTCGGCGGCGGGGCCGGCATGGCGCCGATGCGCGCGCATATCTTCGATCAGCTCGAGCACGTCAAGACCGGGCGCAAGATCACCTTCTGGTACGGCGCGCGCAGCCGCCGCGAGCTGTTCTACGCGGAGGACTTCGACCGACTCCAGGTCGAGCATGAGAATTTCCGCTGGTTCGTCGCCCTGTCCGAGCCGCAGCCCGGGGACGATTGGGCGGGCCCGAGCGGGTTCATCCACGAGGTGCTCTACGAAAACTACCTGAAGGACCATCCCGCGCCCGAGGACTGCGAGTACTATCTCTGCGGGCCGACGCTGATGATCGAGGCGGTGACGGTGATGCTCGACGGCCTCGGGGTTGAACCGGAGAGCATATTGTTCGACGATTTCGGAGGTTAGATGGCGCACCAACCGCTTTCCAGACGGGACCTCCTGCAAACGGCCAAGGCCCTGGCGACGGCCGCGCCGCTGCTCGGCTTGGCGGGCTGCGGCAGGGCGCGGCCGGAGGGCGGCGCGACCAGGCTCGCCGGCAAGACCATGGGCACGACCTACGGCGTGGTCGTGGCCGACCTGCCTGTGGGCGTCGACCGGCGGGCCCTGCACGCCGACCTGGAGCGCGTCCTCGAACGGGTCGACGCGCAGATGTCCACCTACCGGGCGGACTCCGAGCTGTCGCGCTTCAACGACGCGCCCCCGGGCGTCTGGATCGAGGTCTCCGCCGACACCCTGGCCGTGACCGAGGCGGCGCTCGAGGTCGCCCGGCTCAGCGCGGGGGCCTTCGACCCCACGGTCGGGCCCCTGGTCGACGACTGGGGCTTCGGACCTGGACCGGCGGTTGCGCCGAGCACGGCCGGCGGGCGGGCCGGCGGGCTTTTGACGAGGGTCGGTCATGGTCTCGTCGATACCCGGCGCGCGCCGCCGGCGCTCCGCAAGCGGCACGGCGAGGTCAGAGTCGACCTCTCGGGCATCGCTAAGGGCTTCGGTCTGGACCGGATCGCGGCGCACCTCGAGGGCATCGGGGTCGGGCGTTATCTGATCGAGATCGGCGGTGAGCTCCGGGTCCGCGGCCGGGCGCCGCACGGCCGGCCCTGGCAGGTCGGCATCGAACAACCCGAGGCGGGCGCCAGGGCGGTCCGGCGCGTGGTGCGGCTGGACGGGGGCGCCCTAGCCACCTCGGGCGACTACCTCGACTATTTCGAGAGAGACGGCAGGCGCTATAGCCACATCATCGACCCGCGCAGCGGCCGGCCGGTCGACCACGGCCTCGCCTCGGTCTCGGTCGTCGCCGAAACCGCGATGCGCGCCGACGCGCTGGCCACGGCCCTGATGGTCCTCGGACCCGGGGCGGGGCTCCGGTTGGCCCTGCGGGAAAACATTGCCGCGCTGTTCGTTGTGCGGGAGGGGGAGGGGCTCGACGAACTGCGCACGCCCGCCTTCGAACCCTATCTCGAGGCTTGAGGAGGCACCGTCGTGGAACTTTTCCTGATCGCCTTCGCCGTCGTGGTGATAGCATTTCTGGGGCTGGCGAGCGGCCTGCTCCTCGGGCGCGGCGGCCTTGCGGGCGGCTGCCGGGGCCCGCGGAGCGACGGTTGCGCCGGTTGTTCGGCCCGCCAGAGAAGATCGGAGACGCCATGAACCGCTCCGCGACAGCCAGGGACTACATGGCCGCCAAGCTGATCACCTTGGCGCCGGACATGGACATTCACCTGGCCATCAAGACGCTGCTCGACAAGAGGATCTCCGGCGCGCCCGTGGTCGACGAGCGGGGCGATCTGGTCGGGGTGCTGTCCAAGAAGGACTGCTTCAAGGTCGCGTTCAGCGCCAGCTACCACAAGGACTGGGGCGGGCGCGTCGCCGACTACATGACCGCGGAGGTGTAAACCATCGACGCCGACACCGACATCGTGGCGGTGGCCGAGCTGTTCCTCAAGAGCCCCTTCCGGCGCTACCCCGTGATGAGCGACGAGCGCCTGGTCGGCCAGATCAGCCGTCACGACGTCCTGAAGGCGCTCGAGGACCTGTGGTAAGGCGGTTTTGGCCTAGAAGCAGGGCCAGGAGCTGACGGCCGGCGCGCGTTGGTGCCGCGCCGCGCAGGCGCAGGCGGGCAGGCCGGCGAAGGCGAGCGCCAGTGGCACGAACCCGAACAGGCCGATCCAGCGCAGCCCGCCCTCGAGCGCGAAGAAGGCCGAGAACAGCGCCGCGGCAGGGGCCAGGCGGAGGGTCCAGGTCAGAGCAAACGACAGCCAATGTAGAGCTTTCTGCATCGTCACTGGAATATGGCGTTTCGCCGCCGATCGATCAACGACGCATCGGGTAATGCCCGGGAAAGGATCGAAACCGGCGGCGACCTCAGTCCAGGCCGTAGACCTGCCGCGGGGTCAGGTATTCGGGGAAACGGTCGATCAGGGCGCGCCGGGCCTGGAAGCAGAGATGGCAGGCGTCCGCCGGACCGGCCTCCGGCGCGATCCCGTGGACCTCGGCGAGGCGCGCCGGTCCGCCCTCGACGAGGGGGCCGCAGACCGGGTGTGCCTCCGCCCGGTATTCGGCAAGCAGCCGCGGAAGCCGCGTGTCCCAGATGCTGCCGATGGTGAGCCCCTGGCAGACGTGGACGTTGCCGTGGCAGTCGACGTGGACCCGTTCGGGCGTCTGCAGGTCCTCGTAGGGGCATTCGGTGAAGGCGGCCGCCGGCTGGCGCGGCAGGCCGTCGGTCAAGCGGTCGGCGGCCCGCCCGCGGAACCTGACCTCGCCGCCGACGATGGTCGCGCCCTTGTGCTGAGCGCTCTCGGTCCCGGACGCCGGCCTCTCGATACGGATCGTGTCTACCGGCAGGCCGAGCCGGCGGGCGACGCGAAGCGCGGTCTTGACCGGCGGGTCGCTCCGCCCGCCCCGTTCGCCGCCGTGGAACCAGTCGTCGCTCATGCTGAGATCGGCGACCTCCAGCGCACTGAGCGGCTCGAGCCAGAGCTCGGCGTCCGCCTCCGTTGTCGCCCAGGAACCGTTCGTGACGATGCCGGTCTTGAACCCCAGGGCGCGGGCCATGTCGAGGCCCTCGATCATCAGGGAATAGAACAGGAAGGGCTCGCCGCCCTCGAAGTAGATCCACTCGACCGTTCCCAGCCGTTTCGCCTGCTCGAGGACCTCGGCGATTTGGGCGCGGGTGAAGGTCCCCCTGGCCTTCGGGCCGCAGTAGAGAAAGCAGTGGTCGCATTCGAAATTGCAGCTGTAGGTCAGGAGGATGTGGACTTCGCGCAGCATCGCGTGCTTCCGTTTCCGGCCGTCGCCTGTAGTCTAAGAGCGGCGGCCGGCCGAGTCTAACGGCGCCGCGCAGATCGTCCCTTCCAACGAGGCCACGGCGGTCTAAACTGGCGAAGGGCACCATCCGTGGAGGCGGGCCAATCCATGCCGATCAAGCTCGATCGCGACATCGTCGACCGTCGAACCTACGAGCAAACCGCGGCGCGTTTCCGGGAAGCAGGCATCCGTTTGCCCAAGATCGCGGAGCTCGCCGATCCCCGGGCCATCTACGAGCGACTGGGCGATTCGCTCGGCGCGGTCGATCCCGACGCGCCGGACGCGTTGAACCTCTACCGTGTGCATTGGCACAACGGGTCCTCCCGCCGGGACTTCACCGAGGTGCCGGAGCACTTGGTGCTGCCGCCGGAGCTGACGGGCGTCGAGGCCCGGATCATCGTCGCCCTCGGCAGCTGTTTCCCCATGATCCGGACCCATAAGGTGCTCGCGGCCTATGGCTGCCTGATGCCGCGCTTGATCACCGGGCAGTTCGACCCGGCGCGTCATCGCGCCGTCTGGCCCTCCACGGGCAACTATTGCCGCGGCGGCGTGGCGATCTCGCGCATCCTCGGCTGCCGCGGCGTCGCGGTGCTGCCCGAGGGGATGAGCCGGGAGCGCTTCGAGTGGCTCGAGCGCTGGGTGAGCGAGCCGGCCGATGTCATCCGCACGCCGGGCTCGGAGAGCAATGTGAAGGAGATCTACGACGCCTGCCACCTGCTCGCCCGCGATCCGGACAACGTCATTCTCAACCAGTTCAACGAGTTCGGGAATTATATCGCCCACCGGGCCGTGACTGGGCCGGCCCTGGAACGCGTTTTCGAGCACGTCCGGGGGGACACGGGCTTGCGGGCCCGCGCCTTCGTCTCGGCCTCCGGGTCGGCGGGGACGCTGGCCGCCGGGGACTATCTGAAGCAGCGCCTGGGCAGCGCGGTCTGTGCCGTCGAGGCCCTGGAGTGTCCGACGCTGCTCTACAACGGCTACGGCGAGCACAACATCCAGGGCATCGGCGACAAGCACGTGCCCTTCATCCACAACGTCATGAACACGGACTTCGTGGCGGCCGTCTCCGAGGCCGGGCCCGATTGCCTGAACCTGCTCTTCAACACCGATATCGGGCGCGGCTATCTGACCGGACGCAGTGGCGTCGGTTCGAACAGCGTGGTGCGCCTCGCCGGGCTCGGCCTGTCTTCGATCGCCAACGTGCTCGCCGCGATCAAGCTGTCGAAGTACCTGGACCTCGGTCCCGAGGACGCCGTTCTGACCGTCGCGACCGAC
>Ga0224504_10000558_pt1 | contig 16600 bp, 11 predicted proteins | sample SF_Oct11_sed_USG_3_FD_170160 | JGI IMG/M metagenome (GOLD analysis project Ga0224504, IMG submission 170160) | Sediment microbial communities from San Francisco Bay, California, United States - SF_Oct11_sed_USGS_24 | ecosystem: Environmental > Aquatic > Marine > Sediment | place: USA... | reverse complement strand
AACAGGACAGAGATGAGCAACAGCAACAAAGGCCAGGCCAGACCCGGGCGCGGCGATGGTGCCAACAAGAGGTGCGCATGCTGGCCATACCAAGCCAGGAAGCGGTGTGTGAGTTTGGTGCAAATATCCTTCATGTCCAAGTCCTCTCTGTGTTCGTTTTCGAATTGCTCGTATAGAACTATATGAAATTGAAGACAAAAAGTTATGATCCAGACTTGACCATTTCTTGACCATTCTTTGCGGTCAGGAATGGATTGGTGGAAATAGTGTGTTAATTGTTGCTGTTCCAGGATTGCTCCCGAGGTGATAGGCACAAAGGTGGTATGGGGTGTGTCGCAAGCCCCTGAGGGGGCACTCCAAGTGGCTTAATTAACGTGTCCGTTAAACTTGGGTTAGCTCAGGACATAAATCCAGAAACTTCTGTTCTGGCCATATTCATCGGCAAACTGCCTGAATATCTCTCGCCTTTAATCCCCTGGCCTGATACTGAATGAGAGGTGATAAATACCCCCTTCCAGAGTGCTTTCAATCGAAGTGGGAGCACACTTGTGGAAAATGTGTAGCATCCTGGCATTATCGTGCAGCACGTCTGCGGTAAACCGTCCTATACCTCGTTTCCTAGCGACTTTGAGCAATTGATTGAACATGGCGATTCCGACGCCCTGCCCCTGCCAATCATCCCGAACAATAAAAGCCACCTCTGCCGCATTGCTCGATTTGTCGACAGAATAGCGACCGACTGCGACAATCATCTCGTGCTCGTCCTCATGGGTAACGCTGGCCAGCGCCATGGTATTTACATAATCAATATTGACAAATTTTTTCAATTTACGATGCGGCATGGATCGCATTTTTGTGAAGAAGCGGTGATACAAAGTCTCCTCTGAACAGCGGTAAAAGAGGTCCCGCATCATGTCTTCGTCCGTGGGAAGAACCGGGCGCGTATGAATGCCCTTTCCGCTGGCACTTGTAAACTTTCGTTCAAAAGAACGGCGATTCAGGTCACCATGACCATAAATGGCCACCTGGTCGCTATAGACGAGTTTCCTGTTACGCGCCTCTTCCATCAGCTGTTCACGGTGATCAGGATGTGCAATGTGAATCAATGCCATTGCCCGCTCTCGTATGGTCTTGCCATGCAGGTCAGCGATACCAAACTCAGTAACGACGTAATGCACATCGCCCCGGCTTGTAACGACACCCGCACCGGGGGTCAGCGTGGGCACAATTCGTGAAACCTTCCCGCCACTGGCAGTGGACGGTAGCGCGATGATGGGCCGCCCCTGGTGCGAGCGCGAAGCACCACGTATAAAGTCAACCTGGCCGCCGATACCACTGTAAAAATAAGTACCCAGTGAATCGGCACATACCTGGCCGGTCAGATCGACTTGCAGGGCCGAGTTGATCGCAACCACGCGGTCATTCTGTGCAATGCGAAACGGGTCATTGGTGAATTCCGAAGGGTGAAACTCACACATCGGATTGTTATCGACGAAATCGTAGAGGCGCCTCGTACCCAAGACAAAACTGACAACGATCTTGCCGGTGTGGATATTCTTCCGTGAACCGTTGATAACGCCTTTCTCAACAAGATCGATCACACCATCGGAGAGCATTTCAGAGTGAATACCAAGATCTTTCTTGTCACCCAGGCATGACAAAACCGCATCTGGAATCGTACCAATACCCAGTTGAAGGGTTGAACCATCCTGAATGAGATCGGCGATGTGTTGCCCGATCTCCTTTGCCACCTTGTCAATTTTTCCCGCCGGCACCTCGATAATGGGCACATCACTTGGGACCAGCAAATCGATATTGTCTATGTGAATAAAACAGTCACCGAGTGTGCGTGGCATATTGGGATTAATCTCTGCGACCACATAACGGGCGCTCTCTGCCCCTGCCTTGGTAACGTCAATGCTGACTCCGTAACTACAATAACCATGCTCATCAGGTGGTGTAACCTGTATCAACGCCACGTCGATCGGCATTTTGCCACGACGAAAAAGCCTGGGAACCTCCGACAGAAAAACCGGTGTAAAGTCAGCGCGCCCTTCCGCGACCGCATCGCGAACATTCGGGCCGATAAACAGGGCATTGTGACGAAAACCATCTTCCAGTTTTGGATCGGCATAAGGTGCGACCCCGAGAGTTAGAATATGGGTAATCTGGGTGTCTGCCAGTTCCTGACCCCGGGCAGAAAGCGCCTTGACGAGCAGTTGTGGCTCCGCCGCTCCCGAGCCAATGAAAACTCTCTGACCGCTTCTGATATTAGTAACAGCTTCGCTTGCGGTGCTAACTTTTGATTGATATTTTTCTTGCCAGTTGGTCATTGAAACATCCTTAAAACTATAAACTATGCTGTCGGGGAAACGTTTAGTGGGTCATTTCACCTGTTGTTTCTGCGACGAAATTTTTGCGCAATTGATCGTGAAAAGCCGATAAATCCGGATCTCCTGCCAGCAGACATTGAAAAGCCGGTCTGGATTCAAGCGAGGCATAACTGATTGAAGGCAGGAGCAAATCACGCAAGCCATGAATCAGCTTCAGTGTGCGGAACGCATCAAACCAGGTGTGTAACTGTCGTGTGAACTGATCCTCACTGCTACTTTGCCTGAAAGCATGAACCAGCGCCTTCTCAATTTTGATTGCCTTCAGGCAATCCAGAAGTGCCTGGCATTTGTCAGCTTCAACCTTGTCACCAGTGCAGTCTGGAAAGACGTCGATAGTCAGCTCACTGCTACCGGACACCCAAACCGCTGGCAGACTCTGCAGCCACAGCCGCAGTAGCTCAAAAACCGCAGGATCATAAAACTGATAGTCACTCACCTGATCGGCGAGGCCCGTAATTTTATTCACGGCAGCACCGGTGCCAAATGGAACCCGGTCAGAGCGACGGGAATCAATTGAAATCACATCGTCAGCCGTGTCCGGATCAAGCGCCAGAATAGTACCCACCTTGGCCAGTTTGTTGAGCAAATAGAAGTCTTCACCTGCCTCACGCTTGGGGAAGCCCCGTACCTTCGCATAGTGAACCGCACTGACCGCCATGGTGCTGCCGATAGTGTGAAACGCATAGGGCGAACCGGCAAAACTCATACCGGCCACGTAATAACGCAGAGATAACTCGTATAAATGGGTCGCCAATATGACTTCCCTGCTTTCGGACCTGTCCCTATCACCGGAGTGACTGAATGGATAAACCAGAGCCGAGTATTTTGAAGCGGAATCCTCGATGGCATTGCTACGCGTGAAGTAGCTCTCAGGCAATCGTACGTCGGCATCTGTGCAGTGTATCCAGCCAGACTTAATACGTTGCCGGTGGATCAGGCCAAGCGCTAGATCAGCACCAATTTTACGGGCAAAACCAACCCCTCCCTTGCCGGGTAGCCGCTGTCCTTCGCTAAAACGGTCCACCAGAAGCAAGTCACGATCATCATGCGTATCGCACCACAAACTCAATCCCGGGCCTTGGGCGGACTGCCACAAAGGCGTGAACCGTTCCTGCACCGCTGCAGCCAGGAACCGGTTACTTTCTGACACATTTTGCGCGGCATTTTCCGGTTCATTGATCACCAGTATCATCAAGCTGCGACCACCACATGGAGGCGGTGACCGAAGCAACCCGGCACCCTCGTTACAGGCGGGAATAATCATCACGTTCTGCCAGGCCGGCTGGTCTGGCAGGCCCTCGAGTGCTGCAACTACAGGCTCTGCATAGTTTTGCAGGTATTTTTTCACTTCGCCTTGCCTGCCCGGTCAGCTTTAGTGAAGTGCGAGCCGGATAGGCAGATCTCTGACGATGGCAGCCTCGGCTGTGAGCAACTCATCAAGACGCTGCTGTACCTCACCTGGCTCAAAATAACGCCGGGCAAACTGCAGGAACAATTCTTCGTGCCCCTGCTCGGAACGCGTAATCGCATCATAAAACCGTTTCAACTCACCTGCCGGCAAGGCCTCGGCTATCAAACCAAATCGTTCGGCACCACGTGATTCGACGATGCCGGCAATGAGCAAGCGATCCATTAGATACAGATCACTCCCCTGTCGGGCTTCGCGGCGCAGGGCATTGACATAGGGATCCTTCTCATCAGGCAGCAAGACCAGGCCACGATCCTGCATAAGTCTAACCACTGAACGAAAATGACTGAGTTCCTCCAGGGCAAGCTCAATCATGGCGGTCACGAGTGCCGTTCTGTCAGGGTAATGCGACACCATGGTCATTGCCATACTGGAAGCCTTTTTCTCAGCCGCAGCATGATCTGGCAAAAATACATCCATGGCATTAACGATTCCCTTGGCCCAGGCGTCAGGCGTTTTGAATTTCAGCTCGATCATGGCTGTAATTTCCGTGCTTGCGAAGATGTTAATCTTACCCTGAATTTGGGACTCGGAAATGCTTGATGCATACTATCTTGATGTATAGCAAATTAGGGGAAAATAAATGGAAGGGGAAATGAAACGCTCTGATATGGCCGATGAGTATCTCCGGGCATTGAATCTCACCAGGAACAACCCCAACCTGCACTTTTTGCGTGAAATTACACGGCGTCATGCAGCGCGGTTTGCCTTCTCAAGTGTTGGACCCATGCTTGGAGAAGACCTGCCGCTGGACATCGCATCACTATACCGGCGAATTATTGTGAGCGGCCGCGGGGGTTACTGCTTTGAACAAAACAGTTTACTTTTTGAAATGTTGCAGGAACTGGGATACGAGGTGTGCCTGTACCTCGGCAGGGTCATCTATAACCAGGACATCCACCCGGGCCTGACGCACCGAATCACGCTGGTGAAAAACGGTGGCGACCGCTACATCGCCGATGTCGGGTTTGGGCCATTGGGGCCGCAACATCCGGTCAGCATGTCAGGTGAAGTGTCACGTGAAAGTTTTCGGGTCTTCCGAATCGAGGAACGACATCCGGGAGAGTTTCATATGCAAACCCTGAAGGATGGGGAGTTTTACTCCCTGTACAAATTTGAACTCGCACGCTACGGTTCTGCGGATTGTGAAGTGGGCCATTTTTATTCTCACAAACATCCAAATGCCACGTTCGTCAATCATCTCGTTGTTTCAAGAATCATGGATGATGAGGTCCGGTCATTGCGCAATCATGAGTTTTGGATAATCACAGGCTCCGGAGAGCACAGGCATAGCATTTCAAGTAGTGCGCAACTGAAAAAAGTCCTGGGCACCCGCTTCGGTATCAATGTCAGCGAAACCGAAAGCCAGGTTCTGTTCGAGCGAACGACCTTCTGATGGCACTGCTTTATCCGAATTAGCTTTCGCAATGTCCGATCAAGATTGAATTGAACGCGTCTTCTCGTCAAAATATAGGGCTTGCCCACGACAGGGCACTCGAACACTTCGTGAAGGAATCCAAATGAAATATAGTCTGGTCGTTACGCTAATCGCCGCGTCAGTATTACTGGCCGCCTGTAAACCAAGCTCGGAGGCAGACACCCCGGCAGTTGCTCAACCGGCCACTCCCGATGCAACTGCTGCTGCGCTACCGGTACGTTACTCCGTCATCAGCCTGGCCGATCTGGAGACCCCTGCCGCTTTGACTGAACTGTGTGAATCAGAAAATCAACTGATGCTGGAGCACAAGGCCATCCTGGAATCTTTCGAAGGTAAAGCCACCGTCGATGATTACTACAAGTCTCTCGACAGCCTTGCAACCAGTATTGGCAACATGATAATGGCCGCACAAAGCCTTAGCGGAATCCACCCGGACCCTGAGCTCAGGACAGCCGGTGAGGTGTGTGCACAGTTACTGTCCCAAATCGGTACCGACCTTGGCCTGTCACGGCCTATTTATGAAGCTGTCAGTCAACTGGATGTCAGCAACGAGAGTCAGGCCACACAGCATTCCGTAGAAAAGGCACTGCTGGGTTTTCGCCTTTCAGGTGTGGACAAGGATGAGGCAACCCGTGAGCGTATTCGGGAATTGAACACCGAACTGGTCGAAGTCGGCCAGACTTTCAGCCGTAATATTCGCGAGGATGTCCGTACGATGGAACTGGACTCCGTTGAAGATCTCGCCGGGTTACCACAGGACTTTATCGATGCCCATCCACCCGGTGAGGAAGGCAAAATCCAGGTTACCACCCAGTACCCCGATAAATACCCATTCATGACCTATTCGGAAAGCGATGAGCTGAGGAAAGAACTGATCACCATGGACATGAACCGGGCTTACCCGCAAAACAAGGAGGTGCTGGAACAACTCATGGCGATTCGGTTCGAACTGGCACAATTGATTGGCTTCAAGAATCATGCGGAACTGGTCACAGCAGACAAGATGGTCGGCTCGCCGGAACGAGCGGCAAGCTTCCTTGAAGAACTCAAGGGTTATACGGTCGAGGCCAATGACCGTGACTACAACATTTTACTGGAGCGTTTGCGGCAGGATCAACCTGATGCGGAGCGTGTCGAACCATGGCAACGCGCATTTATCACTGAAAAAGTCCGAACCGAAAAATTCCTGGTCGATTCCAAGGAAACACGGGAGTATTTCAATTACGTCAATACCCGCGACGGTATCCTGACCTTGGTTCAGGACCTGTTCCAGGTTCAGATCAGACCCTGGGAAACTGAGACCTGGCATGCAGATGTCGAATCTTATGAGTTGCTGAGTGGTGACCGGGTGCTGGGTCGCTTTTATCTCGACATGCATCCTCGTGAAGGCAAGTATCAACACGCCGCGATGTTCCCCTTCGTCAATGGTATTGAGGGTGAGCAACTACCGGTTGCCGCTTTAATCTGCAATTTCCCGGCCGGTACAGACCTGATGCAGCACGGCCAGGTAGTTACCTTTCTGCACGAGTTCGGACACCTGATTCACTGGATGTTTGCCGGTCACCAGGAGTGGAGCAATATTTCCGGTATCGCCACTGAATGGGACTTCGTAGAAGCACCCTCACAAATGCTGCAGGAATGGGTTTGGGATTATGAAACCATCTCCCGCTTTGCGAAAAACAGTGACGGAGAGGTGATTCCCGAGGAACTGTTGAACAAGATGATCGCAGCGCGTGATTTTGGCCTGGGAATGGGTACACGCCGCCAGCTGAGTTTTGCAGCGATGTCCCTGAATATTTATAACCAGGACCCGGCCAATGTTGACCTCGATGAATTGATTCCGCGCATGGTCAGCGAATACACCAATTTTGAATCCATTCCGGATACACACTTCTATGCCAATTTCGGTCATCTCAACGGCTATTCCGCAATTTATTACACCTACCAATGGTCGCTGGCGATCGCCACGGATATGTTCACCCGTTTTGAAGAACAAGGTCTGAGAAATGTTGAAGTCGCCGGTGCCTATCGGGATATCGTACTTGGCAGCGGTGGCAGCAAACCGGCCGCAGAGTTGGTTACCGAGTTCCTGGGAAGGGATATCAGTTTCAAACCCTACGCTGACCGCTTAAGCGGTAAGACGGTAGAGAACGACTAAGATAGCCGACAGGTCATCACTGGCAGAACGTGCATGAAACTCAAGAGACGCGATTTTATCAATTCAGCTGCAATATCAGGTGCAGGGCTACTGGTCGCACCAGGCCTTGTCCTGGGTAAAAGATCTGCAGACACCAAGCTGCGTTTGGGTTTTATCGGGGTTGGTCTCAGGGGAACATGGCATCTCGAAAACTCACTCAAACGGAATGATGTCGAGGTCGTGGCAATCTGTGATACCAACCCTGAAAGACTTGTTATCTGCCAGCAACACATTGCCAATGCAGGCCGCAGAAAAGCCAGGGAGTTTGGTAGCAACGATTACGACTACCGGAATCTGCTGGAGCTGAAAAACCTGGATGCCGTGATCATATCAACACCATGGTTATGGCATACCCCGATGACAGTAGATGCCATGAAAGCCGGTATCTACGCCGGTGTGGAAGTTTCGGCTGCCACCTCCCTCGCCGAATGCTGGGATCTGGTCAACACCCATGAAGCAACCGGTACACACATGATGATTCTTGAGAATGTGAACTACCGTCGCGATGTGATGGCCGTGCTGAACATGGTTCGCCAGAATGTGTTTGGAGAATTGATCCACTTCCGTTGCGGTTATCAACACGACCTCCGGGAAGTGAAATTTAACAATGGAGAGCAGCCCTACGGCGGCGGTGTTGAATTTGGTCCGAAAGCGGCCAGTGAAGCGCAATGGCGAACCCTGCACAGCCTGAAACGAAATGCGGATCTTTACCCTACACACGGTATAGGCCCCATCGCCGCTTACGCTGACATTAACCGGGGAAACCGTTTCGTTTCCCTGACTTCGCATGCAACAAAATCGAGAGGCCTGCATAACCATGTGGTTGCGCAGGGCGGACCTGATCATCCCAACGCCAGCCTCGAATGGAAGCTTGGCGATGTGGTGACCACGACCATCGATACAGCAAAAGGCGAAACCATCATTGTCACCCATGATACCAACCTGCCCCGCCCCTACTCTCTCGGCTTCCGTGTGCAGGGCACCAGTGGTCTTTGGGAAGTCGACGGAAACAGAATCTATATCGAAGGTCATTCAGAGCCACATCGCTGGGATCAAGCCGATGAATGGCTTCAGAAGTACGATCATCCGCTATGGAAAAAATTTGGCGGCGATGCCGAGGGTGCAGGACACGGAGGCATGGATTTCTTTGTACTCAATGCATTCGTTGAATCGGCAAAAAGGAATATTGCACCGCCGCTGGATGCCTATGATGCAGCGGCCTGGAGTGCGATAACACCCTTATCCGAAGTTTCAATTGCCAACAATGGTGAGGTGCAGAATTTTCCTGACTTTACCCGTGCCCAGTGGATAAAAAGAGAGCCATACGATTGGATTAAAGACACGTGGTAATTCCAGCATGTGTCAGCGCCATCGTGTTTCCGGCCTGAACACATCATGAAAAAATCACGTGTACCCACCACCCGGATCGGACGTCTTGCAAGACTGGGGTTAACCGCAGGTGAGTTGGCACTGGGTGGTGTTGCAGAGTCTGTACGCCGGCTTGGAAAAACAAAACCTGAAGACGCCTACAATGTTTTGCTAACGGCAACCAACGCCAAGAAACTGGCCAACCGTCTTGCAGGTATGCGCGGTGCTGCCATGAAAATGGGGCAAATCCTGTCCATGGAGAGTGCAGACTTTCTACCACGGGAATTTTCAGATGCGCTGGCCATCCTGCGCGATTCCGCCAATACCATGCCGCTTTCCCAAATCAATCGCGTTATGGGGCGTGAATACGGCAAGGGTTGGCAAAGCCGGTTTATTGATTTTGATTACGAACCCGTAGCGGCGGCCTCGATAGGACAGGTACACCGTGTCTTTACCGAGGACGGACGTGACCTGGCACTCAAGATCCAGTACCCGGGTGTCGCTAAAAGCATTAACAGTGATGTCGACAACATGGCGATGCTGATGCGCCTGATCAACCTGCTACCAGTTGATATCGACATTTCTGGAATAGTCAAAGAGGCCAAGCGACAGTTACACCAGGAAGCGGATTATATCGTCGAGGCGCAATATCTCAGGGACTATCGGAAACTGGTGGAGGATGAACCGCACTTCGTGGTTCCTGGCGTACATGATGATATGACAACGAAACGAATCCTGGCCATGGATTACATCGAGGGAGTTCCGTTGGAATCACTTGCTGATCACGGGGTTGCGCAGGAGTTAAAAGACGGTGTTGGCGCCTTGCTGCAGCACCTGATGTTCCGAGAATTATTCGAATTTCGTACCATGCAGTCAGACCCCAATTTCGCCAACTACCTGTACCAGCCAGAAACTGATCGCGTTGTCCTTCTGGACTTTGGTTCAACGGTGAGTTTCAAGGAGGATTTTACCCACCGCTACGCTCAGATTGCACGTGCAATGATTGACAAGGATGACCTTGTTTTGCGCCAGTTAGCTGAAAAAATGGGTTATATCAACCCGGGGAATAGTGACGAATATGTAGAGAGGATACTTAATCTGATTCGACTGGTTTCTGAACCGGTTATCAAGGGGGGCATTTATGATTTTGGTACTTCAGACGTATTTGCCCGCGGAAGGGAGGCAGGTCTCGAAATGTTTTATGAAGATATGAGCGAGTACCGGGTTCCACCACCTGAAACGATGTTCCTGCACCGCAAACTGGTGGGCTGTTTCATGCTCTGCTCCCGCCTGGGTGCACGTGTGAATGTACAGGAACTGATCAGTCCTTTTCTGCCAGCCAAAGCTGAAGCTTAAGCACAAAACTGTAAACCCTGCCTGGTCTACTCCAGAAAAGTTTTTCCGTCAATTTGGGTAAGAGCCTTGAACTGAAGGTCAGGGATTTCCAAATCCTCTTCTTTGATCTCTTCCACCAGTAGATTCATGCGAACCTTTTTGATGGTGGCCGATCTCGGCTGACCGATGCCGGCAAGCAAGTTTGGCTGGATGTTTAACTTTCCGGAAGAAAACTGCATGGAAACATAGACCTGCTCATCTGCAACAGGCCTCACCAACACAACAACCTTGTATTGCCCCCTGCCCTCATCAGAAAAGGTACCGGCAATTGTCTCACCCTCTTCTACATCTATCATCGGCTTGGCGATCAACTCACCGAGGTGATAGAACTGACTGCTTAAACGGTATCGATCGGCAGCGAAAACACTACTGGCTCCCAACAGTGCCAAACCCAAAACCAGCAATTGGATAAATTTAAAATAAGACATACATTTATTCATCGGAAATCTCGTCCCATCTGTATTTACGACCCTATTTTCCGAGTATTCCAGCTTGCTTGTCTAGTACCTGATTTTCAGAGAGTGGAATTTTTGTGCGATGACTCCTATGCTTGCGTCACACCCCTTGCTAAAAACCAATAAAACTTAAGAGGTATTTTAAATGGATTCAATCGATATTACCCTCGGTGAACAGAGAGACCTGGCCCAGATGTTCTCTGCATTTGACCCGAACATCCGGCTGACAGATGTGCTTTCACATGCCTTTAATCAAACACTGCAGCGTGACATGTTCTTTGGTTCCTGGGCTGATGCCTACTTTCATGAAGCAGATGGTTTATATCACGTCAAATTGACCAGCCCCGATCAGGATTTGTCGCGTTATAAAGTGACCATACCGGGCATGCTCAAAGCGGCCAAGATTGCGCAGGACATTTTTAATTCCGGACAAATGACCACCACGGATTTGAGATTCTACCTGCCCTTTGGCCTGGCAATGTCAGCCTATAAATCTGTTCAAATGCTGCACTTTCCACCTATTGAAGCCCAGAATTTTGATGACTACCTTTACAACCCGACCTGCCGGCGTTGGGAACTATTACTTCTGCACAATGGTTTTGACGGCAAACAGAACACGTTGATGGAGCGTCTGCTGGATCTTGTCCCCATCGCAGCGCCTGGTGGTGATTCAAAAGATATCGATAACTACAACCTGTCATTCAGCCTCTATGTCTCGACACTCCTGGAGATGTTCCTGGGTGCCAACGCGACTAAAACACTAACCGCACCCATGGTGGTCGGAGGTGCTCCCGCCATCGATTTCATCAGGGAACGGTATGCCGACTATGGACCGGATTGGAAGCCGATGACCCTGGTAGAACTCAAAGTGGTTCGGAATTGGGAAGTAAGCGATAAAGATAGCGATGATTACTACAAAACAACCAATCTTCTTTGCACCAACCACCCGAGCACCTACCTCTTCGAGTTGGGCGACACCAGTGACCCGAATCACGAGGCAGATGCGATGAATGTGATGCGGCAGGATTTAATCTGCGCAGGCTGGCAGGCGGAAATGGCTGAAAACTGGGAGGCTGACCCCAAAGCGGTGCTTGAGAAAATGAAAAAACGCTGGAAATCGGACAAGAAGGTCAAGCAAATCATGGCGGACTCTCAACCGGAATGGAGTTTTAGCAACTGATCCGATAGGCAACGGCTGCCCGCCTAAAACAGGCAGCCGTCGCCAAATGGAGCTTCAAAGAAGCAACTAACAGCCCTTGTACTTCTTGTGCAGGGCATCAATGTTCGCGTGTAATGCCTGCGCCGTAGGTGATGCAGCCATAATCTCTTCGGCCAGCTTCTTGGACTCTGCACCCGTCATATGCCCTTTTGTGATATCTGCAATCATCCGGGGCGCTACCAACTCGTGTAGTCCATTGACTTCCAAATCATGTTTGACCGGAGCATCCGCAGGTGTCGAGTCATCAAGTGCCGGAAACATCGAGTCATGGGGCAGGTCCAGGGTAACTTTCTTTTTACGGGGGGTCTTGGCCTGCAGTACACTTTCGAACGTCGGAGCATTATCGGTTCGTTCGCCCAAACCCCACCTGGATCTTGGTACACCCATCCAATCCAGCAAAGTTGCAAGAATGGAGGTGGAGTCATAAGCCACATCGGTTTCCGAACGGAAAACGGTCTTCTCTTTGATCCATGGCGAAACCAGGATGGTTGGAACCCGGACCCCCATCAGGTCAAAGTCAAAGCCCTGGACAGAGTCATTGGCCCAGGGTTTGGCCGCATAGGGGGGCGGAACATGGTCGGCGATTCCACCATGTTCGTCAAAGGTAAGCACAAATAGTGTTTTCTCCCACGCCGGACTCTCCTGGAGAGCCGTAAATATGTCGTTTAGCGTTCTCTCACCTGGAATCAGATCATTACCCGGGTGGTACGAGGTAGAGCCGTTGGATGCCACCCACTTGGGTTCAAGAAAGCTGAACTTGGGTAAAGTGTCATACTTGGCATCATCGTAAAACTGGTTCAACTGCGGTGCAAAATTTCCAATACTGTACGGTGAGTCAACAGACGGAATCTGCCCCTTCAGGAACAGGTTGTAGGTAAACTTGCAATCAACCCACTCAACCGCATTGTAAATCTTCCAGTCTTCTTCACCGTTACTCCAAAGAACTTTCCAGATCGAAGGCCGGTGCGGATAATCAGACCACTCTGTATATTCCACACCATTCTGGAAGTTGTTCTGTTGGCAGAAAGACGAACCGGTCAGCGAAAAGGCCCGGTTGACGTCCGTGCCGCCAGGCATCGAGCAGAACCACTCATCAGATATGGCAAATTTTTCGGCAAGGCCATTGATAACCGGCAATTGATCCGGCGTATAACCCTCCATGACTTCCGGGGTGCCATTGTTCCAGTAAAACCCACCCATGTCGGGTGTACCTTTTGCGGCGTAATCCTCGGGGTTATGACGGAATAACTGCCGCATCACATCCGAGTTGTCATGGTAGGGGTCCTGGTCAAGCAACTCGAGTTTGAATGGATCCGCCTTGGTAGAATTCTTGCCATCCTTGTATTTTGTGATCGCGCGGACATCACCCTGGTATTCGTTGGTGAAGTTCTTATCAACACCGTTATAGGGCTTATCAGACCCAATCAACAAGTTGGGTACCTTGTTTTCATATAACCACCCGCAAATGTGATCGAGTGAACGGTTCTCTATCATGTAGTACACAACATGTTCTATCCTGGAACGCATGAAATCCATTGTTCCTGGAATTTTCGCCTTCTCTTCATCAATAGGAATCAGCGTCTCAAGGGCGGTGACCGTTGTTTTTTTGGAAAAAGATTTTGGCAATTTTCCACTTTTAACAGGACCTTTCAGTGCATTTTCAGCAACAGGATCAAAGCCCCATAAACGATAGCTCCCGTCAGAAGGCACCCAGTCAAGAACATAATTCCCAATGGCGACCAGTTCATGTTTTTTGTTAATTCCGAGAGATTTCCAACTGCCGCTTTGAATGGCTGGATAACTCAGGGGGTTCTTGTCCTGCGCATCAAACTGCCAAATTGAGTAATCACCCGTTGCCGCTTCCAGATCAATCACGTAACCACCGATCGATATCAGCTCGTGTCCCTGCTGGATGTCTCGCCATGCGCCCTGCGGAGTGATGTGACCTGGTAGGGGGTCTCTGCTTTTATGGTCGAAATTCCATAACTGGTAAGTTCCCCTGCCATCGGTTGGTATCCAGTTCAGAACAAAGTTGTGCATCGAGCACAGGATCAGGTCCTTACCGCTTTCATAGCCTTTGGTGGCACCACCAGCATTGGCAAAATCGGACCGCGAACCAAAAAATTTTCCTTTCGACCAGGCGCCTGACTGAACTGCTCCGGTAGTCCATTTGCCATTTCGCACGCTGCCAAACGGATTCGACTGGTTGGGGTCGAATTCCAATAACTGGTATTCATATTGGTCATGATCATTCAATGGCCTCCACACCAGTGCATAATTACCAACCTGGGCCAAATGACTGCCTTTTTCGATGGAGGCGATGGCAGATGTTTTTCTCTTTGTGACCAACCTTGGGTTTTCCGGATCAAACTCCCAGAGGCTGATCGCGTCGCTATCTGCATCCTGACAGACAAGAAATTGGTAGTTGTTATTACTCATTTAATCACCTTCCGTTTGTAATTTTTGATGAATGTAGAAATTTGTTTACTCTCCGAAGCACTCTGTCCCTGCCCTGGAACTTCAATGCCACGCCCAATTTTTTAAGCATGTAATCGAGCATGGCCGATAAACGTTTAAACCTTTGGATATAAACTGCCCCCGAACTCTTAGCATAGTCGAGACGCTGAACTTTTTCTAATGAGAATTATTCGTATTGAGAAATGAGTCTCAAAAAAAAGGGGCCTGGCTGGCCCCTTCTGATTCTTAGTGAATAAATTGAGTGAAATTAGCGACCGTCAGAACTGACCATTGGTCCCTATTTCAATAAATTGCCTATTTCAATTTTTTGTTTCCATACCTGTGGGCCTGTCTTGTGCACGGATTCACCGTTGACATCCACTGCTACGGTTACCGGCATATCCTTGACCTCAAACTCGTAGATCGCCTCCATGCCCAACTCCGGAAAACCCAGCACTTTTGAGGATTTGATGGCCTGTGCCACCAGGTAGGCCGCACCACCAACCGCCATCAGGTAAACGGCCTGGTTGTCACGAATGGCTTCAATCGCCGCCGGGCCTCGCTCGGCCTTACCTACCATACCCATCAACCCGGTTTCTTCCAGCATCGTGCGTGTGAATTTATCCATGCGGGTTGCCGTTGTCGGGCCTGCAGGGCCAACAACTTCATCACGGACCGGATCGACCGGACCCACGTAATAGATGAAACGGCCGGTAAGGTCCACGGGTAGTTCCTCGCCCGCAGCCATCATATCTACCATCTTCTTGTGCGCTGCATCACGACCAGTCAGCATCTTGCCGTTCAACAACAGCGTATCACCCGGTTTCCAGTCCTTGATTTCTTCGCGGGTAACCGTATCGAGATTGACTTGCCTGACATTGCCGCCGGCTTCACGGGTTACTTCCGGCCAGTCATCCAGGCTTGGAACTTCCATAAGCGCAGGACCGGAACCATCCAGCACGAAATGCGTATGCCGGGTCGCTGCGCAATTGGGAATCATGGCAACAGCCTTGTTGGCGGCGTGTGTGGGGAAATCCTTGACCTTGACATCAAGCACCGTGGTGAGGCCTCCCAGACCCTGTGCACCAATCCCAAGCGCATTGATGCTGTCATATAATTCCAGGCGTAGCTCCTCGGCGCGGGTCTCGGCACCCTTCTCTCTCAACTCCTGAATATTGATCGGTTCCAGCAAAGCTTCCTTGGCCATGATCATGGCTTTTTCAGCAGTTCCACCGACTCCTATCCCCAACATACCGGGCGGGCACCAGCCTGCACCCATGACAGGCACCATCTTCAACACCCAGTCTACAAGCGAGTCGGAAGGATTGAGCATCGCAAACTTGGACTTTGCCTCTGAACCGCCACCCTTGGCAGCGACGTGTACCTCGAGTTTATCACCCGGTACCAACTGGTAATGGATTACACACGGTGTGTTATCACCGGTGTTACTACGGGCACCATCCGGGTCGGCGAGAATCGAGGCACGCAACTTGTTGTCTGGGTTCATATAGGCACGGCGTACACCCTCATTAACCATGTCGGTGACACTCATGTCACCCTGCCACTGAATATCCATACCGACGTTTAAAAACACCGTAACGATTCCCGTATCCTGGCAAATCGGCCGGTGGCCCACCGCACACATGCGTGAGTTGATCAGTATCTGCGCCATGGCGTCTTTTGCCGCCGGATTGGCCTCCTTTTCGTAGGCCGTGTTTAATGCCTGGATGAAGTCAACCGGATGGTAGTAGGAGATGTATTGGAGGGCATCCGCTACGCTTTCGATCAGATCGTTTTGAAGGATTACTGTGGCCATTGTGAGAACCCCGTGTGTGGAAAAGGCTTGCGCTGAATGTACTTAAGCAAGATTGCCTGAGTAGCAGATTAATTTTACACCATGCACCGGTTGGAGCGAAGCACAGCGCACTTACGAACCCTCTGAGCCGTAGTCAATTACTTGAATCAAACCATGCTTTGCGGACAAATCCTGGCCGATGCAAGGCATGGTTCAGCTCGATTACCCGCAAAAAGATTGGCAATACAAGTTGACAGTGATATTTCGATATACCAAAATCGCACGGAGCGGGGATGCTGTACCAGGACACCAATAAAAATTTATTCTCGCAGTGACGTGCCTGATTTTTGTAATTCAATTAAAAAGGAAATTTTTGATGAAATTATATCCATGGTCAGTAACTGGTTTTGTTACC
>Ga0224504_10000557_pt1 | contig 16626 bp, 11 predicted proteins | sample SF_Oct11_sed_USG_3_FD_170160 | JGI IMG/M metagenome (GOLD analysis project Ga0224504, IMG submission 170160) | Sediment microbial communities from San Francisco Bay, California, United States - SF_Oct11_sed_USGS_24 | ecosystem: Environmental > Aquatic > Marine > Sediment | place: USA... | reverse complement strand
AAACGGTTACGCATTGCGCGCATCAAATTATGGAATGGGTGAGGAATGGGCCGAAATGGCCACCCAGAAGGCAGAGTTGGCTCTATCAATCGACCCCGTATTGCCGGAGGCATATAAGGCACTGGGTATTGTCAGTTTTAATGAGGGCCATTATCAGGAATCCCTTGGCCATTATCTGAAAGCGGTTGAAATGAATCCTGGCTATGATGAGGCGCTATTTAATATCGCCGAAATTTACAGCTTACAGGGGCACTGGGACGAAGCGGTACGCTACCAGGTACGGGACAGTGAACGTGTATTTGGCGCTGAGCGTCTGGCAATTTATTTACGCGATATGCAGTTTTATGATGAAGCTGAACAGTGGCAGGAAAACGTTTCTGCGGCTATCCCCATCTCACTGGCGACCGAACTAAGTCTTTCAGTCCGATACTTGATGGCCGGCGATATTGAGCAGGCCCGGGTTCATGCAGAACGTATGCGGGTTTCATATCCCGATAATGCATTCAGCTGGCAAATGGCTGCCGAAATTGAGCAGATGGCGGGCAACTGGAATATTGCACGGGAGTATGTTGAAAAGGCGGTTGCATTGTCAGATTCCTTGAATTCCTACCCAAGGTTGATGCTCGCACACCTGTTGCAGCGAGTTGGTGATCAACAATCAGCCACAACCTTGATTGATGAATTTGAACACGCAACCCTGGTCATCCTGGAAACGGGTCACGAAGCCTGGTTTTTTCGTTGGAGTATGGCCTTTGTTGAGGCTTTACGTGGAAATACGGAAGAAGCGCTCGACTGGTATGAACAGGCAGTTGAAGCAGGCCGCAGACGATATGAGTGGGATGAGCAGGAACCGGGGTTTGTCTCCTTACGTGACCAGCCACGCTTCCAGGCGGCACTGGAAAAGCAACGCCGGCAACGTAAAGCAATGCACGCCCGGGTTGCTGTAATGCTAAAAAAACCGGGACGATACTGAGAGGCCCATATGAGAGTTCCTCATTGATGCCCCACAGGTATTTCAGGTGAATGCTGGCGATAAGCGATGTTCAAAGTAAGTGGATTTCTGGCAATATGGCTTTAATGGTGCCTATACTTCCGGGATGACGTTCTTCGAAGAGCTGAAAAAACGCCACGTATTCAAAGTCGGTGCTACTTACGCGATCGTCGCCTGGTTGCTGGTACAGGCGGCGGATGTGTTTTTCCCGGCACTGCACGTGCCGGACTGGGCAACCACTCTGGTGGCTGGCCTGGTGTTGCTGGGTTTTCCGGTGGCGTTACTGCTGGCCTGGGCTTACGAGGTAACACCGGGTGGCATCGTAACCAACGCCGAGGCACACGTTTCGGGTTCGGTCACACAGGTCTCCAGCCAGCGTTTCAACTACATCATCATGGGATTGGTCATACTGGCGGTGGCGTTCCTGTTGGTGGATCGTTATGTCCTGGATTTGCGCCCGGCCGGAAAAGCAGTCACCCGTTTCGCGGATAATGGTACTTTGCCGGTGATTGCCGCTACAGTAATGTTACCCGCTGAGGCACCATTGGGCGTGGCCACGGCCGATATTGGCTTTGACAGTCCATCCATTGCTATTTCACCGGACAGCCGCTGGCTTGCTTATATTTCCACCGACCCGGATGGTTCACACCTGGTTCGTCACCGTCTTGACGGCTTTTCCCAGCCCGAGAAAATTCCGGGCACCGAAGGCGCCATTCATCCATTCTTTTCCCCAAATGGAAAATTCATCGGTTTTCTGACCAATGAACGCCTCAAGCGGGTTCCTGTGGAAGGCGTTGATGTGAAAACCATCGCCGCTTCAAGTTCACCTGTTCGTGCGCAATGGCTGGAGGAGAACACCATCTATTTTGTCGACGACCAGGGCAATAGCCTGAGACGTGCAGATGTGCGTTCCGGCAATGTGGAAGTCGTGGGTAAAAATATGCCCTTGTTTTTCAGCAGTGTTCTTCCCGGTACCGAATTCGCGCTTGCTACGCAACGTAATTTTTCCATTAGTGGTGATTACGCGGAAATCCAACGCGTGGACCTTAAGACCGGTAATTTCGAGCCGCTGGGGATCTCAGGCTTTGATGCCCGCTGGATTCCCAACGGGCACCTGGTATTTGGCCGTAATGGTCATTTGTTCACCGTGCCATTCAATGTGAAATCGGCCGAGGTTGAAGGGGAAGCGCAACTGGTACTGAAAAACGTTGCCATGGATTCAACTTTCCACCAAGTGCAAATGGCCCACTCAGCGGCCGGGACGCTCGTGTATGTGCCCGGTACGGACCGTGCTGTCGGTCAGGTCATCGTTGTGGATGTTGACGGTCAGGAAAGTAGCTTATTGCCTGCACCACAACGCTTTGGTGTACTGGACGTAAACGCCAATGACAACGAATTGGCCCTGCAGGTTGCGGATGTGAAAGACTATGTCTGGGTATATGACCTGGTTCAGGGAAAGGGTAAAAAGCTTTCGGGCAGTGTCGGCTTTGGCTGGCCGAAATACGCTCCGGATGGTTCACTTGCTATCACCGAGAACACGGAAGCGACTATTGATACGCGCATCAAACTCGTCCCGGCCAATGGCAGTACCCCACGCTTGCTGATGGATTCAACAGAAGTTGAGGCCAATGTCTCGGACTGGTCACCCGACGGCACCATGCTGGCTATTTCTAATTGGAATACCTCCAGGGTCAGCCTGTTTGATATATCCGGGCAAACGGAATTGCAGGAGCTTGCCGCCGAGTCTCTGGAGTGGGGTGCTGTTTTTTCACCTGATGGCCAGTGGCTGGCGTACAGTTCCGATGAAACCGGCCGTTTTGAAATATGGGTTCGGTCACTGGCTGAAAATGGCCAGCGTCGACAGGTAACGGTCAATGGCGGTATTGAAAGTGTCTGGTGTCCTTGCGGGAAGATATTTTTCCGCAGGGGCGATGAATTTTGGTCAATCGCCGTGCAAACAGAACCTGAACTTGGCTTTGGGACGGAAGAACTGACATTTACTGTGGCGGATTTCCTCGATACCCCGGGGCGTTCCTATGATGTTTCCTCCGATGGCCAAAAGCTCTACACGCTGAAGCGCTCTGAGCCGGCCATAATTGACCGGGTGCACGTTATCTCCAATTGGCAAGAAAGCTTGTAAATCGCCGGCGGAAAAGCTGGGTTATCAGGTTAGTACATTACCGTAATTGTTGGCCTGTCTCTAACAGCAGGTCGCCTTCAGCAAGCCGGTTCACTCCCCGCGTTCAGAACCGCCAGTTAATCGATGTAATAAACGCATCACGGGAACCGATGAACCCATTGTATTCGGCCGACCATGACAGACGCCTGTTAACATCCCAGTTAAAGCCAAGCAAGGCGTTCCACTTATCCTTATTTTTCTGATCAATGATGTAATCAAAACTCAGCAGGCCATCCGGTGTTTCAAAGGTACCGTCAATGGTCAGGTCTGATTTAAGATAATTGCCGCCGGCGAATAATGACAGATTGCCGTTTCGGCCGAGGTTAAGTGTCTTTCCAAACCTGGGAGTGACCGTGTAATTGATACCATCGGTCTCCGAACCTGATATGTCAGCGTAAGTGAGGTTGAAAGGCAGAGCAACGAACCACCCCTTCCAGCCTGCTGCCAATGTGGCCCCGACTCCGTAGGTTGTTCCATCAAAATCAGCTTTGAAGAGCGGTAGGGTGAAGGTTTTATCCTCGAGAAGAGGGCATAGCGGGCTGGGAGGAAGGCCTTCGCAAGAAATATCAAGATGCTCCAGCATCCCGTTGCCATCCAGGTCGATATCGAGATCTGCGTGACCACGGACTTTGCCCAGCATGACATACACATTCATAAAAGGCAGAACCCATGCATCCGCTTTCAGACTGTAGGAATCGCTAAAAGAACGTGCGTTTTCAAAGCTGACAAAGTCAAACGGGATAATTTCCGAACCGTTGATGCCAACCTGCAATTCGTCGAGCAGTTGCAACTGGTCGACATTCGCGTAGGTGAAACCAATCCCGTAAGGAAGGGGCAGGTCATATCCTTTGTCGATGACCTTTTGGGCTAAAAACGGTAGTTTGTGATCCCAGGTTCTTGGCGCACCTTCACTTTGCTCACCCATGGAATCAAAACCGGTATTTGGAAAGCTGACCTCGGAAATACCGGTATCTGTCAGGTCTTCGTTGATGGATGTTTTGACCAGGCGGGCGGTTGCCGATATTGAAGCACCGGTATCGGATGCAAAATGTAAACTGTACCCCTTGTCACCCGTGGCAACCTGGCTGGTGGTTTGCGAACCTACAGTAGTTTCAGCACCAACCGCGGAATGCCAGGCCCCCGCCCGGAACTTTTCCATGACCTCGTGGTTGTTGAAAATAATCAGTACTCGGAATTTTCCCGCGCCAATACCTGCTCCCAGGTCAAAACGGGATATGTTGATGTAAGTACGGGTGTTGTTTTCATTGTCGTGCAGAAGTGCGAGCCCATAACCACCGCCGAGGACAGGGATTTTGGTTGTAGAAACGCTGGCAACGGCATATCCAACCGCATTGTCTAACAAGTTCTGAATTTCAGGATCGTTTGCAGCTATTTGCGCTATGGTTCTTTCTGCAGTTTGGTTTACTTCTTCACGAATCTGGTTTCGTTCATCTACCGGAATGGTCGTGCATGCGCCGAGAAGGGCAAGCAGAAGCAATGTGAAAAGTAATTGGATTATTGCTTTAAAACTCACTGGCTTTTGTCCCAACTCCGGGTTGATTGAAATGCACCTGTTTGAATTGCCCCACCCAAGCCGCAAAATGTCTCACATCAGTGTTCATAGTTCAATAAGGTCGCCACCAAAGCCGGTCCTCGATTCCAACTTCTCTATAAAAGATTCCCGTGCAGCGGGAAGCATTGGCCAATCCGGTACTCACTTCATGAATGGGCTTTTTATCACCGGTGTAAATTGCAGGCGAATATTCCAGGCGGTTCCAAGGTGGTCCGGCTTTATGATCGAATATTGTGGTTCCAGTCGCATCTTAATGGGAGTGCCACCCCATTTCACCGTCTTGGTTATTCCGAGGCCGATCGGGAACGTCACCTTTTCGCCACTCGGGGCCTTCCAGTCAAATGTCACGGTTGGCCCCATCCCTATTGACCAACCGCCTGGCAGGGCGCGACGCATGATGTATTGCAAATCAGTCTGACTGGTGTCTGCACGGTCTTCGTCACCCGCATAAGACCACCAGTGTTGTACTACGACACCAGTTGTCCAATTCTTTCCTATATTGAGGAACATCGCTGCGGGCCCGGCCTGATTTTTGCCCTGGCCAAGAGCATCACTTGAAGCGGTATCAAATTTAAAGGTGGCACCAATGCCCCAGACTTTACCCCTGGAGGCGTTGGGGCCAATCATGACAAAAGTCTGGATATCCCCCAACCCTGTATCGCTGCCGATCACTCCACCTGGTGCAGCGGGGTCGTAAATTGCGCTTCGGACCCAGGGAAACACCGGGCGTATGATTAAAACCTTATCGTGGTTTTTGCCTACCGGAACTGGCAGTGCGGGTTGGAAAAACAGGTTATTGCCCCACTCGGAACCCTCGATGGCATCGCCCTTGATAATGGAATAGTTTTCCTGAAAGGTCAGTGACCAAAGGGTGGTAAGCGGGTTTTCCAGTTTACGGCTGATTTCATCGACACTTTCTTCAGCGAACGAATCTTTTTCGGCAGGGGGTTGCTCAATAACTTCCTGTGCACTGACCGGGCAGGAAACAAGGCTGACAATACAGGTCAGTAAAAAAATGACCGGTGAGTTCTTATTCATAGACGCCCATGTTTTGTTTTCTGGTTTCATAGTTCTCAACAAAACCAGCCCCTGGAAAAGGGGCTGTTGCTCAGCAAGAACCGGACAATCAAATCTAACGCCTGGCTATCTCGGTTTTGAGTCTTAATTGTACTCTTCAAATTCCACATTGGTATTGGCGCCGGACTCAATGTCCTCGACAATATAGATCACCGTCGTACCCTGGTAAGCAGGGCGATACCAGATGCCGCCACAATAATAGTAACTCACCCCCCCGCGTACCCTTGTCACCGAACAACCATAAGGCAGTGAGTATAAGGTCATATGCCGATACACACGCCGACGGGTACGTCTACGTGTCCGTCTGCGTACACCGGCAACACTACCTGGTGTGGCTGGTCTGCCAATCCTGGCTTCAACCAGGCCTGCCAATGGAAGTGCTGCAACGCCAACCGCGAGGGTGGCCATTGAGCGCAATAATTTTCTGCGATCCATTTTATTCTCCCTCGTGCTCATTGTTCTGATGACCCTGTTACAAATTCAATTTTCATGGCGTCTTTGGGGGCCTTGAATTCAAATAAGCCGGGTTCAAACTTCGGGTTGGTCTCCCAGTCCAGATCCGCTGTGAAGCGGGGCGAGCCGCCTTCCCATTTAGACGTGATCATGATCCTGCGCACCACGGTGCGTTCGCCTTCTTCAACCCAAATCTGAACATCAACCTCCGGGCCACGGATGGCCAGGTGGTGACAGTCCGTTCCTCCGACTCGGGCTTTGTCTGTCAGGTAGAGAATGGTTTCGTCCGAATCCAGTAAATGGACGGAGGCATCTTTATAAATCAGATCCAATAGCGGAGCCTCAACGCCAAGTTCCTCGAGCGCAAACTCTGCAGCGGCTTCAATGTCATCCGGAATGCTGGCCTGGGCATACAGATTTCTGGTCGAGTTGTGGACAGTTAACTGACCCTTGTGAAAATAGAGATCCTTCTTGGTTTCGCCATCAAAACTGCTGATATGCATTGAACCGGGCCGGTCGATAGACACGCGTACCTCATCGGCGTTTGCAACCATCAGGCCGGCACCGAGCCTGGCATCAGTGAATGAGACACCGGTAATAGTCACTTTGTCGAGTGTCGATTTATGTGCAGCCATTTGCTTTAATACTTCAATCGCCTTGGCATCCTGTTGAACACCACCTGCCTGCGCAGTAAGACTATTGAAGCAGAGTAAAATGCCCAGCAAGGCCAAGGGTAGTTTGTGTCGGGTAATCAATTTGTTCTCCAATGTACAGTGTTGAAAATCAGGTGATCAAGCCTGTAACTTTACAATATTATTCGTACCTTCAACAGCTAAGTATGTACAAAACGAATTACAGGAAACATCAGTTTTCCATCAATGTTTTCTAAATTTTGATGAAAATACGACGTTTCTTTTCTGGCCTTTCGGGTTATTATCCGTCAGATTGGAGAAATACATTCGGAATGCTCTGACTTGGTCGTGGCATTTGTTATCGGAGGCACACAGGGCACCAATGTAGTAAAATTTCTCGCGGTGTGGCTAACGGAAACCATTGGTTACGCGGACCGAGAGGGGTCGTCTGCGGAAAACAGCAACGTTCTTTTGTTAATTCATCATCGAAATTTCTGAACACTTTATTAAGCCCCGGATGGGGAAGTTGAATCAATTAGGAGTAAGTCATGATTCTAAGAGTTAGTCTGATTACACTTTTATCACTGGGTCTGATGTCCCAGGCTGCCTTGGCTAAAGATCTAATCCATGATGCCGAGTACTATGTCGTGGCGGCACAAAACGGTGAAAAGTGGGCGGCTGATGACAAGGCGACTGCCAAACGTCTGGCAGACCTTCGTAAAGCCAATGGCGGAAAACCGCCTAACATCGTTTACATTCTGCTCGATGACGTTGGTTACGGCGAGATAGGCACGCCGGGGCTGACACCTTCGCGTGGTTATTCAACACCGAATATTGATGCCCTGGCAAAACAGGGCATGACCCTGCAACGGATGTACACGGAGCCAGCCTGTACACCGACCCGGGTAGCCATGATGACAGGGCGTTACCCGATTCGAACCGGTCTGGTCGAGGCCAAGGCAACGATCGCCGGTGACGGCCTGGCAGGGGAAGAAATTACCCTGGCAGAGGTGCTGAGTGAAGCAGGTTATTACACATCCCATGTTGGCAAGTGGCATATGGGTGATATCGAACAGGCCTATGCCAACAACCAGGGTTTTATGCACGCTGAATTTCCCATTCACCAACAGGGTCAGTTGGCCATCATGTCCCCTGAAGCGGTGGAGGCCGATGTTATTCGCGGCTCCGACCCCACCACCCAGTTACAGACATACACACTGGACAAAACCTTTGTAACCAACCCCAGCCACATGGTGACCGGCGTTGAAGTGCGTGATGGCAAACTTTATGAGATTGATCTCGAGGCAGGTGAGGTCTGGACCCAGACACATTACCGCGAAATGAATGAGCGTTACCAGCGCAATACCATTGGTCAGCTTCAGAAATTGGCCGCGCAGGATAAACCTTTCTTCCTCAATTACTGGCCGTTATTCCCATTGACATTCATACCGGCTGATATCGCAGAAGCCGAGACACTTAACGGTGGGACAGTGGCCCAGTCAATTGTCGAAGTCGACAGGTGGATTGGTGACATTGTTGCCGAGGTAGACCGCCTGGGTATCGCCGACAATACCATCATCATGGTAATGGGTGACAATGGTCCATTCATGCAGTATGCAGGCATCACAGGTGTATCAGACCGGGTGTACCGGGGTGGAAAGACCGACTCACTGGAAGGCGGTGTTCGTGTAAACGCCTATATTCGGTGGCCCGCAGCGATTGAGGCAGGTTCGACAGTTGGAGATATCATTCATGTGTCTGACCTGTTCACCACATTCGCCCAGATTGCTGGTGCCATGGATGAAGTTCCGACCGACCGCGTGATCGATGGTCTGGACCAGAGCAGCATGTTGCTGCTGGGTGATACGCACGGTCGCCGTGATTTTGTCCACATTTATGAAGGGCACTTGTTGAAGGCAGTGGTTAAGAATAAATACAAGATTCATGTACCACCACCGGGTTCCAATCCGATTGCAGCACCCATATTCGATCTCACACGTGATCCACGCGAAGAGAGACCGCAAGATGGCATCAAGTACGGCCCGTGGGCTGGTGGACAGTTTGCCAACATGATCAGACGACACATGGCTTATAAAAAGCAGTATCCGGATCGTCCGTTACCTCAAGCGATGCCTTATACGGGTATCGAGAACCTCAGGCCTGAAACGAAGGAAATGATCAGAGTATTTTCATTGGGACAACCCGGCAAGAAATAAAGCCAGAAGCGTAACCGAAAAGGCCATCCCATTGCGGGTGGCCTTTTTCGTTTACGGGATTAGGTGCCCTGGGGTATGTGCGGCATGGTTGTGTCGATTTTGCAGGGCTTATGATCCAATATTGTTTAAACGGTGCCTTACAAGTAATGCAGTCAACGTATTACATGTGTGATTTTCGTGCTTCGCTGGGTGAAATACCGGTCCATCGTTTGTATGCACGTGAAAATGAGCTAATTTCAGAGAAGCCAAGCAGGTAGGAGATTTCAGTCAGTGTCAGGGTGGCATCACTGATGTACTGATTGGCCAGTTCTGAACGGATCTCCAGCAACAACTTTTTGAAACTGGTGTTCTCAGCTTTCAATTTTCGATTCAGATTGCGCGTCGAAAGATAAAGCGCACCTGCAACCATGGTTTCGTTCACACTTCCTTGTCCAAGGTTTTCAAGAATGGAAGACCTGACCCGGTTCACGATGTCATCGCGATCCTGGATCGCCAGGTACCTGACAACAATGTGGTCATTGAGTTGTGCCAGTTGTTTATTTGCACCAACTAACTGCTCATCGGCCTGCTTGGCATCAATATAAATACTGCTCTTTTCGGCATCAAATTCCACAGGGCAACGAAAAAACTCAAAGTAATAGGATGTATCCGGTGGTGCCGGATAAGCAACGGTGACCAGTTTCGGGTTCCATTCATCACCATAGATAAACCGGCACATCCTGGTAAAACCAGCGAGATTTGCCGTATCCAGTGTGTAGGCATCAGCCGAAGGTGCAGTTGTGTCAATAGAGACCTGTAAGTCACCCCTGTTATCTTGCAGGACAATCTGCATTTTCCCATTCACGCCTTTGATATAGCGACTTAACCGTTCTGCAGCAGAACGCAGAGTGGTGCTGGCCAACCAGGCAAAGCCCAAGGCGCCCATATTGGTAGGCAACATGTATTTTGCCTCTTTCAGACCAAAAAACGGGTCGCCGGAACGGGCAGCGGCATCCGCCATGATCTGGTCTGTCTTGGTGTATGAAACCCGAGCGTTGGCATCGAACATCACAGATGCGGGAACACCATATTTCAAAAAAATTGATTCTGCGTCCAGTCCGCTGTCTTCAATGAGTCGCCAAAGACTGGAAAGTGCGGGTGCTACTATCGACATGAAACATACCTACCATTTTGTTAAAACTTTACGTTGCCATGGACCGAGTTATCAATTTACTGCCTTCGATGTTGAAATCGATACCCTCTGGGCCAAAAACTCTTTTATCAGGTCACGGAAGAATAATATAGACCAATTTCTATTGTGCTAACAGATCATCCTGAAGCAGGACTTAAGGTTATTTTCGGTCTGACTCTGGAATCACTCAAGTTATCATAAATACAAGGGTTTATGACTGTCTTGAATTGCGCGGTCAGCAACATCTGCTATATTTAATATATGTGTCTGTACTTTTGAATTGAACCTGCCGGGACGCTTATTTCATTCTCAAGCCAGCCTGAAGACCAGAGGTTCATGAATTGTGGACAAGCAAAAACTTGAGTTAAGTGGTTTAACGTCAGCGGCATTTATGGCCGGTTTGGCTTCTTTAAGGGAGGAAATGATTAAGCGTAGTTTTGCGATATAGCGGGTGAGATAAGCTCTCTTTGATGTGATGTCAAAAACATGTCACCTGGTGATGAAATATTCAACCTCATAGATGGGCAATTACTGTTTGGATAAGCAATTTAAGCCTTTCCAGAGATGTTTCTTTTCCTGTTAACGCAAACTTTTTTATTACAAGTAGGTACTGTTTAGTAGGAATATAATAAATGACTACACCTAAAATTGTGAGTAGTACACGCTTGATGGCATTCTTGAATGAGCTAAAAGAGCGAAAAGTACTTCGGGTCATGGTCGCCTATATTGTTGTTACCTGGATTGTTATACAGGTGGGTGAAGCCACCTTTGAAGCACTGAATTTACCTGAGTGGTCAATTAGTCTCCTGGTCGTTTTAATAATGTTTGGTTTCCCGTTCGCCGTCATCCTGGCATGGGCGTACGAATTAACCCCGGATGGACTTGAAAAGGATATCGATGGTGTCGCAAGCAAGCGGCTCGCCGCGAGGAGATTGAACGGTGGCATCGAAGAGCTCATCAATGAGAAATCGTCACCATCAATTGCGGTCCTGCAATTTGAGGATATGAGTTTTGAACAGGATCAGAACTATTTTTGTGAGGGTATCGCCGAGGAAATTTTATGTGCTTTGAACGATGTCGATGGATTGCAGGTTGCAGCAAGGCTCGCGTCATTCCAGTTTGACAGCAAAAGTGCTGATATCAGTGAAATTGGCAGGAAGTTGAATGTTTCGGTGGTTTTGGAAGGCAGTGTACGCAAATCAGGTGACCAGATCAGGATCACCATTCAATTGATCAACACCCATAATGGGTATCAGTTCTGGGCCGGCCAATATAATCATGACTTGAAAGATGTATTTGAAATTCAGGAGCAGATCGCCCAGTCAGTTGTGCGGGCGATGCGATTGTCAATCGGTGAAAATACATTGACACGGCCGATAACCGACAACACAGAGGCTTACGATCTATATCTTAAAGGCAATAGTTATTTCACCCGTCCTGACAAACAGAATATTATTTTCGCCAGGAAGCTGTTCGAACAGGCAGTCGAGGCCGATCCGGATTTCGGCCGCGCCTGGGCCAAGCTGGCATCAACCTACGCCTATGAATACCTGTGTGCCAAACCGAATATGTTTGCCAAGAAAGAGGCGAGGCGGATCAGCAAAAAAGCCCTGCGATTGGCGCCGGGTATTCCCGACACCCATATTGCCAGGGGTATAGCCTATTCAATTTATCAGGACTTCAAACAGGCTGACCTGGAGTTTGAGGTTGCTACTGACCTGGAGCCCGGCTCATACAGTGCCTGGTTTACCTGGGCTCGCAGCAAGACGTACGAAGGTAATATTCGCAAGGCGATAGAGTTTTATCAAAAGGCCTCCGAGACAAGGCCGGAATGTTATCGCTGTGATTTGATACAAATGACAATGCTGGCGTCTCTGGGTGACAGGCCCGGTTCGAAGAAGAAAGCAAAAGACGGCTTGCGCAAAGCCACGGAATATTTGAGTCTGAATCCCGATGAAAACCGTGCATTGAATATGGGAGCGTTCGCCTTGTACCGCTTGGGAAGAGTCAACGAGGCAGAAGAATGGATGAGTACTTCACTTGCGAATTCGCCAAGAAATTCTGAACTGATTTATAACGCAGCGAGTTTCTATTCAATGGCTGGTGATACCGACAAGTCGCTGGACTACTTAAGGCAGGCGGCTGAGAGCGGTTGTTTTAACCTCACCTGGTTGGAGCAGGATGCAGACCTGGACCATGTGCGGAATAACCCCCGGTTCAAGGAAATTATTGAGGATTTCAAAGATTAGCCTGATGGCAATGCACCCTACCAGGCACTACCAACCGTTAAATAAATAGACGTGTCCTCGGGCCCGCGGGCAATATCAATACCCGATTGCAAGCCAAGCTTCCTGGCCAGGCGGTAGCGAAAACCCAGGCCGCCGGCTGCCACTGTGCGACCATCAGTTTCCAGTTCATCAATGGATGTTGTATGCCCGAACCCGCCAAAAAACACCACTGACCATCTTGGCGTGATGCCCCACAGATACTCCGCTTCACCAATGACCACATCCTGACCCTGGTAGCGCATCGCGGGGATGCCCCTCAAGTCGACAAAGGGATAACCAAAAAACGGGACATCACCACTGACTTTCTCGGCTTCCAGTCTTAAACCCAGGCTTGAATAATCACCAAATGGAATGTATTTGAATAACTCTCCGGAGTAATGATCGTAGTCAAAGTCACTACCCCAGGTGTCATCATAACTCTGATACTTGAGCTTGGCAGCAAGCCCTTTTGAAGGTGTGAACGTACTATTCCTGCCATCATACTCAACGAAAAAATCCAGGGCTCCGAGGGTGAAGTCAAAGCCCGGATCTGGCAGGTCCACCGGCATATCAGGATTTAGCTTGAATGTATTATCAGCATTCACATAGACGTATCCACCACCCAGCCACCAGTTGGATTCCTTAATACGAAACTTTAGTTCCTGCATCAGAAAAGCACCGTCGATGTTAAAGTCCACACCTTCCGGACCAACGATTTCACCGATCAGACCCTCTGGGTAAAAGGCCATGTTGATATTTATTTTTGCGATGGCACCAAGGTAGCGGATATGGTCATCTTTCCAGACACCGGAATGTCCACCACCATAAAGATAGGTACCATTCTCCGTTTTCGCGCCAAAAGCAACACTGATACTGGGAGGGCCAACATGCGGGTGCTGTCCACGGTCGAGTTCCTTGGGCCTGTGAAAATAAGCGACGGCCAAACCCGCCCCATAACCAACTGCGGGCTCGGTGATAATAATGGGTACCGGTAAAAAACCACGTGCACTTGCCAGGTAATCACTGGCATCCATCATGCCATCTTGTGGATCGATCAGGTTTTCGGTGAACCAGCTTGCCGAAGCAACCGGCGACCATAATACATAGGTCAGCAGAAAAACTGTCAGGATAAGACGAGTATATTTGTTCATAGATTTTTTCTGCTATTCAATAGTGAACATGCCCGCGTACCGGAACCTCACAGAACCGGTCAGGGTAGACAGCCAGGCCCACCCGCATCACTGATCAAGATTTGAAAACCATGCTAGCAAATCCGGGTGCGTATAGCCCACAATCTTCTCGTGCTCGTGGATAGTTATCGTTTTGTCCATGTTCATAATAATCGCGATTACCTTGGGGGCGATTTATGTTTTAATGACCAACTTCAACCAGCACAAGTACTCAGTTTGTAACGGGGTTATGTAATTATGAAGGCGGGGATATTCAGGCAGTGTCAAAAGATAGTTCCCGCGTGGGCTGAGCTTTCGATAGCCGACTTCGAGTTTGATGATCCCAAGGGTTTTTCATCCATCACCATGGGTGTCCGGTGCAGGAAGCCGGTAAGCCCGGTCGCTTTACTTTATCGTCAGCTTGAAGGTAAAGAGAATGCGATCCTGGATTTTGAAACCGAGAAAGAAGTTTTCCTGACACTGGGTGCCAATGGTATTGCGGCTGATTGCCTTTATTACGGCAAAACCTGTCGAATGGAAGCTTTTTACCAGGGTCGTACCCTGAATACCCGGGACTTGTTTGAGCCGGACAATCTGCACCAGATCGCCAATCAACTCTACCGCTTTCACCAGCTGAGGCCAGGCAACCTGCCACAGCAGGGCTTCTTTGAATTAATGCGAAATAAGTGGAGTCCAATGGCAAGACGGGTTTTGGAGCAGGAAATGGGAAACTTTCCTGCTAACGAACGCGAAATGTGCATGGAATTACGCGAGATCTACAGTCCGGAAACCGTTGAAAAAGTCAGGCAGTGTCTACCGCCAGGTGATTTGACTTTTTGCCATAATGACACCTACCACGGCAATATCATGAAGCTCGATAGCGGCGAGATTAAGTTGCTTGATTTCGAGTTTTCCTGTTTGAATCACAAGACCTATGATTTCGCCAACCTGTTTGCCGAAACGGTAATGAAACACCAGCAACCGGATTACCCTTACTTTAGAATCGCTGAACCCGAATTTGGTGACGATGAGCTAAGCACATTGATCAATTTCTATCTTGATAATGACAGCTTTGAAAGCCCCGAGGCCAGACAAACAGAGTTTCAAGAACTACTTAACCAAACCAAAAGAATGCTGATGATGTCAGATTACAAATATGCCATGGCGGCGCTACCCCTGGCCGTAGAACCTATTCAGAAAATCCGCTTCATCCCCTACGCCCACCAACGATTCAAAAAATTCCTCGTCGCCTGCGATAGCCTGTAGGGTGGGCTATGTTCAGGATGAACGGTATATAGCGATAGAGCACATGGACAAGGTGAGGCCGCGAGGCAGTCGAGAGGGCAGCCTGGGCTGTGTGCGGCGCGATTGTCTCAGGATAGCACGGCTTGTCATTTCTCCGGTCGAATTTAAACGGTGCGTTACAAGTAACGCACCCTAAGATGCTACGTTGATATCGCTGTTGTAGTTATCGTCGTTGGCTGCCTTTAACGCCTGGCGACGGCTTTCGGCTGCAACCGTGCATTTAAAAGAAAACTTTTCGTCTTGCAAAACACGTGCATGCCAACGGTAACCGTAGAAACCCGGCTTGAGTCCAAAGGCAACAACCAGCACGATCAGTAGTATCAGCTGGGCCATCGGGCTGGAGACCCACGAGCCTGCCATTTGGGCGATATCAAACATCAGGGTGGTGGTTACAACCAGCATGACAGTCACAAGTCCGAGTCCGCGGCGAACGGCCCAGACAGACGGCGCCAGAAAAGCCAGCCATGAGAAGCCACGGCGAACGGCCTGTTTGCCGTATTTGGGGTGTTGGTAGATATCAAAAATTCTCATCTATTTTCTAGAAAACCTCCTGAAGTAGCGATGGCAAACCATTCACCATCTATGACTTCAAAGTTTAGCCGGTTGTTCCTCCACCCCGCTTGACCCTATCGGTCAAGTTGTATACACAAACCGCAATATACAACGGTTATCTTGAAGGCTTTTCGACTAATTATAAAGTGTCATTAGTCACAAACATGTGATTCAGGTCAATCACAGATATTTTGCCCTGCCATGAGCGGGAGATCGGATTGTTCAAATACCGCTTGAACACGCGGATCGCAATAGAATTTAATGCCATTCGCCGACTTCATGGCACGTATCCGGGACAGAACAACATGTGAGTAATAGTCGCTGTTTTCCTGCGTCACAATCAGTGCAGCATCAAACTCTCCCATATCCACAAGCATTGTGGCGATATCTTCTGGATAGGAAAGACTGGGATCATCGGGTAAAGAAAAATTGAAGCCTGTCCAGGTAAGCATGGTTTCAATTGCATTGGCCCTGGCCTCGGAATCCGCTGATTGGCATGCATCCATGTAGAAAGGTGTGGCGTTAAAAGTTTTCTTAAGAACAGATGCCACCCGGTTTCCATATTCAGCAACTTTTTCACATTCACCAGTGGCCATCGCCAGGTGCATCAGCATTTTTGAGGCCTCGGGAAAGCCTGGTGCAAAGCGATAGACCTCCTGTGCGATAGCAGTGGCCTCCTGATGGCGATCCAGATAATAGAGAGTGCCTGCCAGGTTGATACCGATAATGCGGGAACGAGGATCGAGATTCCAGGCTTGCTGATAACGTGTCAATGCGGCTTCCGGGTCACCCATCGAAAGCAACACGCCGCCGTACCATTGGTAGGCCGTTGCAAAAGACGGGTTCAATTCGATAGCTCGTTCAAAGTAATCAATGCCCTCCGAATATCTAAACTGATCCCTCGCCAGGGAACCCAGTGCAACCATCGCTTCAACATTATCCGGATCAATCGATAGGGCCCTGGTGGCAGCGTTCAGGGCTTTTTCCTGAGATTTCTCGGGATTGATGGTGACATAGCCTTCAATCACACCCCAGCCAAGG
>Ga0224504_10000553_pt1 | contig 16636 bp, 15 predicted proteins | sample SF_Oct11_sed_USG_3_FD_170160 | JGI IMG/M metagenome (GOLD analysis project Ga0224504, IMG submission 170160) | Sediment microbial communities from San Francisco Bay, California, United States - SF_Oct11_sed_USGS_24 | ecosystem: Environmental > Aquatic > Marine > Sediment | place: USA... | reverse complement strand
CAGCCCCGATTATTGCGCAACGCAAAATCGGTCGAAGAACGGTCGAAAGTGGTGGCGGGAGTGACGGGACTTGAACCCGCGGCCTCTGGCGTGACAGGCATAAGGCAAACGGCGGATTTGCGCAAGTTTTCCGACGATTCGGCCGCGCTGAAAACCCAAGGTTTCCCGCGCACGCCCGGCAAAAGCTGGAAAGCAGATGGGAGGTTGTCGTGAGCGGCGAGCACTTCGCGGCGATCCCGCTGCGGGCGCTGAGCGACAGGAGGTTGTCACGCGGCGATTTTCGGATGCTGGGCGCGCTCGCCTATTTCGACCGCCTCGGCCGGAACCATGCCGGGTGCTTTGCGGGTCGGGACAAGATCGCGGAAGTATCGGGCATCCGCGCCAAGGATCAGGCCCGGCACACGGCCCACTTGGAGGAGTTCGGATACCTCGAGATCAAGCGCAGCGCGACGGACCGGCGCAAGCGGATCTACTCGTTGATTTACGAAGCGTCCGCGACGGGCGATGCGGAGGAGAAAGTCCGCAAGGATGCAGACAAAACCGCCGAGAAAGTCCGCAAGGATGCGGATAAGATTTGCCCGGAAACCGCCGCTAAGTCCTTGGCGGCACGCCCAGATTTGGAACGCGGCGCGGCCGGAAGAGATGGTGTTAAACACCAGATAAAATATCCTGCGAAGCAGGCGGCAGCGCGTGTCGAAAACAGCGCCCAGGCGTCGCCGGTCATGGCGGCCGAGAGATCCGAAACAACCGATGCTCGGCAAGGGGGCGGGGCGGCACCAGGGCGGCCAGACCAAGGCGAGATGTGCCTGCTGAGCGACGTGAACCTACGAACCAGAAACCACCCCAAGCGTCGCAAGCTGGCCAGTGAGCGCCTTGGGGCGGCCATCCTCGTCCGGCCCGAGCTTTACGACAGGCTCGATGCGAAGCGATGGCCGCGATGGTTCGAGGCCTACGAGCGAGCGGTCGATGCCGAGGCCGAGCGGCCGGGCGCCGGTATCCCCTACCTGGCCGGCGCGCTCAAGCGGCACAGCAAGCGGGAGCGGGCGGCATGACCAAGGCGAATCCGGACATGGCGACCAAGCGCCTCAAGGACCTGCAGCAGCGCACGGCGTGCAAGCTGCGGCACAAGTCCGGGCAGTTGCAAAATTGACCAACGAACTGGACGGCCTGGCGGCGCTGATGACCGACGCGCCGGCCGCGGCCAAGCCAGCCGAGAGGGGGGAGCGGGCCGATGGTTGACCAGGCCGAAAAGCCCGCGCCCTACAACGCGCTGTGGAAGTCTAAGCAGGCGGCGCTGCGGTCGGCGCCCAGGCGCACGGCGGGCGGCGAATCGGACCCAAGGGACCGGACCACCGGACCTGCAGATGGCGACGGGTCCTTCCTGGCAAAGCTTCACCACGATGAGCGCAGCGGCGCGGTTTCCGGCACATTTTCGGCCGCCGGCGCCTTTCGGTTTCAATTGGTTTTGTTTAACAGTCACTTCGCGAAATCGACACCATGCCCGCATCATTCCAGAAGTCGAAGATAGTCCTCGTCGCCGAGATTCGGGCACGCGCCCGCGAGCGCGAGCAACAGGCGCTCGAGGCAGCTGTCGGGACGAAAGCCTACCGGGCTTGGCTCCGGGTCCTCATTCCGGTTGCCAAAGGCGGGCACCAGCGCCGAAGCCTACCAGCTCGGCGCGCCGACCACCTTCATTCGGAACCACGTGGCGCCGCAACACACCGAGGCGCTGCAGCGAGCACTTGGCCGAACGGTCAAGCTCGTCGTACTTGACCCGAAACATCGCGCCCATAGAGCGAAGTGGGCACGGCCATGAGAAGGGACCCTCATGACCGCGCTCGGGTCCTTCCAAAGCTTTTCGATGCGAAGCGGTGCGGCAGCGCTGGAAGTGTGAATTTCTTGGCGGCGGCACCCGGTTACATTCTTGTTTCTGTTGTTGTTTTTCGGAGGGTGACTGATGGCACGCACGGTACAGGAATCGCGGGTCGTCCTGCGCGGCGAGAACCGAACGTCCGCTTCCTCGATCATTTGGTCGGCTTGCTGCGGGTGAGCTGACTCTCAGAAACGTGTCCCAGTTGGTCCGCCCGTGTTAAGGGTTGTCGGACGCCTGCCGTGGCGGGGTGCTAGCGGCGCTTTCCCTGGGCCGGCAGGCGTCCGACAACCCTTAACAGGAGAAGATCTCGAGGTTTGACGCAGAGTACAAGTACAGTGAATAATGCGCGATTCTGGCGCTGTCGAAGATATGATTGATGAAATGATGGTACGCACGACAACGGTTTTTGCGACCCTCTTTCAAGCGGCATGTCGACAGCGCCGGAAACGATCCTGGCGCGCCACTGTGGGCTCAAGGTGCTCGCGATCTCCGCCGTCACCAACCTCGGGACCGGGCTTGACGATCAGCCGCCGAACCACCGGCACACTCTCGAAACGGTGGCGACCCTGACCCGCCAGCTCAGGGCCTTTCTGGAGGGAGCCCGCTCATGAATGAGTCGGACGCCGCAAGACGCACTCTGCCTCTGCTCGACCTGACCAGCCTGAACGACGACGATGACAGCGCGGCGATCGATCGATTATGCGGCCGCGCCGTGGGGAGCCTCGTTCGGGTCGCGGCGGTCTGCGTGTGGCCACAATTCATCGCCCAGTGTCGGGAAACTCTGGCCGGCAGCGGGGTGCGCATCGCCACTGTGGCCAACTTCCCGGCGGGTGCCTTGGATCCCGCCGGCGCCGTGGCTGAGGTCCAGGCTGCGGTGACAGCGGGGGCCGACGAAGTGGACCTGGTTCTGCCCTATGCCGCCTGGCTTGACGGACAGCGCGCGGCCGCGGGCGAATTGGTCGCGGCCTGCAAGCAGGCCTCCGGCCCGGAGCGAATCCTGAAGGTCATTCTGGAAAGCGGTCGTCTGCGCTCGGCGGACAATATCGCGGGTGCCAGTCGCGACGCCATCGCAGCGGGCGCCGACTTTCTCAAGACGTCGACCGGCAAGACCGAAGTCTCGGCGACCCTATCGGCCGCCGAGATCATGCTGACCGCGATCAAGCAGTCGGGTCTCCGCGTCGGGTTCAAGGCAGCCGGGGGACTTCGCACCACGATGCAGGCTGCCGCCTATCTGGCGCTTGCCGAGCAAATCATGGGTCCGGGTTGGGCGGCGCCTCACACCTTCCGCTTCGGCGCCAGCAGCCTGCTCGACGACCTGCTTGCCGACCTCGGTATGGCGCGTGCATCGGGACCGGGTAACAAGGGGTATTAGCTCGTGCTCGCCCAGGAGGTCATTCGCCGCCAGCGTGACGAACGGGCCTTGAGCGCGGAGGAGATTGCCTTCATCGCGCGCCGTGAAAACTCCAGGGTTCGGGCCGCCTTGTCGCACCGGGGTGCCCGACATGCGGATCAGACTTCGAGGCGATAGAATCGAATCGCCGTACCGCCGAAGATCTCGCCCCGCTCCTGCTCGTTCAAAGGCGCCATGAGGGCCTCCGCCGCCGCCCGCCAGTCGTCGTAACTGGCGCGCAGCTGGCAGACCGGCCAGTCTGAGCCCCACATCACCCGCTCCGGGCCGAAGGCGGCCAGGACATGGCCGGCATAGGGGCGCAGGTCGTCGAGTGTCCAGCCTTCGGCGGCCTCGGTGACCAGCCCGGAGAGCTTGCAGCAGGCCCGCGTCCGCTCGGCGAGGCGGGACATGCCCTCGGCCCACTGGCCGAAGACCTCGGGGCCCTTCGCGTGGTCGCGGATCCGCGGCTTCATGGAGTGGTCGATCACCACCCGCATGTCGGGATAGCGCGTGAGCAAGGTGAGGAAGTTCTCCAGATGCGGCGGAAAGCCGAGCGCATCGAAGGTGAGGTCCAGGTCGATGACGGCCTTGTAGCCCCACTGCACCTCGTCGCGCAGCATCCAGTCGACGTCCGGAATGTCCTGGATCATCGGGCGCACGCCGACGAACTTCGGATGGCGGGCCAATCGCTCGAGGTGGCGCAGGTGGTCGGGAGTCTCGAAATCGACCCAGCCGACGACGGCGGCGACCGTCTCGGAAGCGTCCGCCAACCCCAACATGTATTCGGTTTCCTCGACGCTGGCCGCCGCCTGCACCAGAACGGTGCGCGCGATCCCGTGCTTCTCGAGGCTGGGTGCCAGATCCACGGGCATGTATCGGCGCGCCAGGATCGGATCGTCCGGGGACATCCAGTCATAGTCGCCCCGGCTGACCTCCCAGTAGTGCTGATGAGCGTCGATCTTGGGTGTCATCGCAGCCTCATTCGGTCGGCGCGTCCGCGCGCAGAAGACCCTGATCTCTCAGATCGGCCCAGAGCGCGGGCGGAATCGATGCTTGCGCCGCGCGCAGGTTGCTCTCCATCTGCCCCAAGCTCTGTCCGCCCGGGATCACCGAGACGACGCTCGGGTGCATCAGCGGGAACTGGAAGGCGGCGTCAATCATGGAAACGTCGTGCGAGCGGCAGACGGCCTCGATCCTGCCGACCCGCTCCAGGATCTCCGGAGGCGCAGGATCGTAGTTGTAGAAGGCGCCCGGCGTGGGACCGCTGGCGAGAACGCCCGAATTGTACGGTCCGCCGATGACGATGCCGATGCCGCGGGAGCTACAGAGCGGCAGGAAGCTCTCGAGCGCCTCCTGTTCGAGCAGCGAGTAGCGTCCGGCGAGCAGGAAGAGATCGAAGTCGCCCCGCTCGGCCAGGGTCTGGCAGACCTCCCATTCGTTGATGCCGCCGCCGATGGCCTTCACGACGCTCTGATCGCGCAAGGAAATCATGGCGTCGTAGCCCGAGCCCATGAATTCGTCGATGCGTGCGTCGGAGGCTTCCTTGGAGCCGTGCGTGAAGACGCACAGATCGTGGACATAGAGGATATCGACCCGGTCAACCCCGAGGCGCTCGAAGGAAAACTCGAGCGAGCGCATGATGCCGTCATAGCTGTAGTCGTAGACCTCGCGGCGGTTGGGCACTTCGAACCACTTGCCGATGCCGGTCCTCTCGTCCGCGCCGCAGACCCGCATCAGCCTGCCCGCCTTGGTCGAGAGGACATAGTCGTCCCGGTTCTTGCCGCGAAGGAAACGGTTGAGCCGCGTCTCCGACAGGCCCAGCCCATAGAGCGGGGCGGTATCGTAGTAGCGTACCCCGGCCTCCCAGGCCGTCTCGAGGATCGCCTGCGCCTCCTCGTCCCGGATCGCGCGGTAGAGGTTGCCCAGGGGCGCCGTGCCGAAGCCCAGCTCCGTGAAGCTCAAGCCGCCGTTCGGAAGGCGCTGCCACTCGCGCGTTTTTAAAGCCATTCGCTCCCCCCTTCCATGCCGGGCCCCGATCATAGGGCAGTTTCCTTTTGCCTGCACGATAACGCACTCTGTAAAGTCGTCGAAAGTTCCGCGGGGTCTCGATCCAGCGACATGACGGAAAACCACAGGCGTATCTTTGGCGAGACGAAGCCCGTGATCGGCATGGTCCATCTCGCCGCCCTGCCTGGTTCGCCTCTCTATGCTCAGGATCGTGGCCTCGCCGGGATCGTCGAGGCCGCGGCGAAGGACCTGGACGCGCTTCAAGCCGCGGAATTCGATGCGGTGATGTTCGGCAACGAGAACGACCGGCCCTACGAGCTGGAGGTGGACACCGTGTCGACCGCCGCCATGGCCTTCGTGATCGGCCAGCTGAAGGGCCGTATCGCCGTTCCCTTCGGCGTCAACGTTCTCTGGGACCCGATGAGCTCGATCGCGCTGGCGGCGGCGACCGGCGCGCAGTTCGTGCGCGAGATCTTCACCGGCACCTACGCCTCGGACATGGGCCTCTGGACGCCGGATGCCGGCAAGGCGATGCGCTATCGCGACCGCTTGGGCCGCAAGGACCTCGCCATGCTTTACAACGTGTCGGCGGAATTCGCCCATTCGCTCGACCTGAGAGCCCTGCCCGATCGGGCGCGCAGCGCCGTCTTCTCGAGCCTCCCGGATGCGGTATTGGTATCCGGTCAGATCACCGGCGAGGCGGCAGCGCTGTCTGACCTGGAAGCGGTCAAGGCGGTGCTTCCCGACACGCCCGTTCTCGCCAATACCGGCGTCAAGCACGAAACCGTCGCCGACGTGCTGAAGGTGGCCGACGGTTGCGTCGTCGGGTCGTCCCTCAAGGTCGACGGCAATACATGGAATCCAGTGGATCCCGATCGTGCGGCCGAGTTCATGCGTCTCGCGCGTGCGGCACGTGGAGGCTAGCAGGCATGAAGGACCGGCTGCGCGAGACCCTCTCGGCCTTGATGATGATCCCCGGCCTCAGTGGCCATGAGGACCGGATCCGGCGCCACATCCGGGCGCGGCTCGAGGACCTTGGCATTGCGTCGCGCAGCGACCGCCTGGGAAACCTGATCGCCACGCTCGAAGGCGACCGGGCGGCACCCAGCGTCATGCTCTTCGCCCACATGGACCAGCTGGGCTTCGTGGTCCGAAAGATCGAAACCGACGGTCTGCTGCGGGTCGAACGCTTGGGCGGCGTGCCCGAGCGGGCGCTGCCGTCGCAGGCGGTGCTGCTGTGCGTGGCCGAGGGCCGGGATTTGACCGGCGTGATCGCCAACAAGAGCCATCACGCGACGACACCCGAGGAGAAGTACCGGGTCGTTCCCTATGCCGAGCTCTACATCGACACCGGGCTTTCGTCGGCCGAGGCCGTGGCGGCGGCCGACGTCGCGGTCGGCACGCCGGCGGTCTATCTGCCGCGCGTGCTGGCGCTGGCGGACGACCGGGTGGCCGGGACCTCGGTGGACAACCGGGCGGGCTGCGCCGTGCTTCTGGAGCTCGCCGGCCGGCTGAAGGAGCAGGAGGGCCTGCCGACCGTGCATCTGGTCTTCACGGTGCAGGAAGAATTCAATCTGCGCGGCGCCCTGCCGGCGGCCCAGGTGCTGCAGCCGGATATCGCGATCCAGCTCGACCTGGTGCTGGCGGCGGACACGCCCGACATGCGCGGTCGAAGTGACGTCAAGCTCGGCGGCGGGCCGGCCATCAGCCTCTATTCCTTCCATGGCCGGGGCACGCTCAACGGCGTGATCCCGCATCCGGCGATGGTGCGCCTCTTCGAGGAGACGGCGCGCGCGGAGTCGTTGCCCTTGCAGCGGAGCGTCCACATGGGCGCGCTGACGGATCTGTCTTACGTACAGCTCGCCGGCGAGGGCGCGGCCTCGATCGACCTCGGCTTTCCGATCCGTTCCTCGCACTCCTCCCTGGAGGTCTGCGACCTCAAAGATCTGGAGGGGCTGGCGCGCCTCATCGCCGCGGCGGTGAAACGGATCGACCCAAACTTCAGCCTCGATCGCGACGAGCTCTCGGGATGACCTATACGCTCGGCATCGATATCGGGACCTTCGAGTCCAAGGGGGTGCTGGTCGACGCCAAAGGCGAGATCGTCGCCAGTGCCGCCAAGCCGCACAAGATGATCGTCCCCCGGCCGGGCTGGGCCGAGCACCGGGCGAAAGAGGACTGGTGGGACGACCTGACCTTCATCACCCGGCGGATCCTGCAGGAGGCCGGCGTGGATCCGGGCGAGATCGGGGCGCTTGCCTGCAGCGCCATCGGGCCCTGCATGCTGCCGGTCGACGCCGCCGGCGAGCCGTTGATGAATGCGGTCCTCTACGGCGTGGACGGCCGCGCCGAGCGGGAGGTCACCGAGCTGACCGAGAGGGTCGGCGAGGCGGTGCTGCTGGAGCGCTGCGGCAACGCCCTTACCTCGCAGTCGGTCGGACCCAAGATCCTCTGGTTGAAGCGCAACCGGCCGGATGTCTACGCGAAGACCGCAAGGATACTGACCTCGACCTCCTATCTGGTGTTCCGGCTGACCGGCGAGTACGTCATAGACCACTACACGGCGGCCAGCTTCAGTCCGCTCTACGTCGTCGACGGGCTCGAGTGGAGCAGCGAGCTCGCCGACGACATCGTCGGGCTCGAGAAGCTGCCGCGCCTCGCCTGGACCACCGAGGTCGCCGGACGGCTCACGCCCGAAGCTGCCGAGGAAACCGGCCTTGCCGAGGGCACGCCCGTGACCGCCGGGACGGTCGACGCGGCCGCGGAGGCGCTGAGCGTCGGGGTGACCGGCCCAGGGGACATGATGCTGATGTACGGATCGACGATCTTCATCATCACGCTGACCCACGCCCGGGTGCGCGACCCGCGGCTGTGGTATGCGCCATGGTTCTTCGAGGGCCAGCACGCCTCCATGGCGGGGCTGGCGACGAGCGGCACGCTGACCCACTGGTTCCGCGACCAGCTGGCCCGAGACCTGGCGCCCGAGGAGGCCTTCGCCCGCCTGGCCGAGGAGGCCGAGGCCTCGCCGCCCGGATCCAACGGCCTGGTCTTCCTGCCCTACTTCTCGGGCGAGCGCACGCCGATCCACGATCCCCTGGCCAAGGGCTGCCTCTTCGGACTCAACCTGACTCATGGTCGCGGCGACATCTATCGCGCCGTTCTCGAGGGGATCGCCTGCGGCACCAACCACGTGATCGAGACCTATCGCGAGGTCGGCCAGGCGCCCCTGCGGCTTTTGGCCGTCGGCGGCGGCACCAAGAACCGGATCTGGTGTCAGGCGACCTCCGACATCTCAGGCCTCGACCAGATCCTGTGCGAGAAATCGATCGGTGCCTCCTACGGCGACGCCTTCCTGGCCGCCGTCGCCATCGGCGAGGCGAGGCTCGAGGACATAGAGGCGTGGAACCCGGTCACCTCCACGATCACGGCCGAGGGCGCGCCGGTCTACGAGCGGCAATACCGGCTGTTCCGAAAGCTCTACGAGCAGACGAAAGACATTGCGGCGGAGCTGAGCAGACCGACATGACGAATTCCTGACCCGCCGTGCAGCGCGAACGCGCGCACATGATGGACAGGCTTGAAGCCGGACAGGTCGAGCGGGCCTGCGATTCCATGGCCGGCGCAGCGGATGCCGTAGGCTGCTCCTGCGGCCGCGGAGGCCTTCAGAGGCGCAATTTCGCCATCAGGCTGTCCGGTCTCGGCTTGCGGGATGCAGTTCGGGCCCTCAAGAAAGACCGTTTTTGGTCATCGATCTATGCGCGCATCGCTGTACTCAGCTTGAAATTGCCCAGCGTCCGTAGCTGAGGGTATTCCTGCCATGGCTGACTGTTGCCCAGGACGGAGAGGAATAGCCACAAAACGACATTGCCGCTTCAGATCATGCCCGTGCCACGCCTCATCAAGATTGACGACGCAACAGCCAGGCAAGTTGTGGTCGCTCTTCGATACGGGAGGCTTGCTGGCGTTCTGCAAGCGCATTTTCTATTTCGCCGCCAAGACGGGCAGTTTTGGCAGCTCCGACTGGCCGAAGTAGCTGCGCGACCCCTCCGAGGAAGCTTCCGAATATTCCCGCCGCGGTCGCTGTACTATCAACGGCAATCGCGGCCGGGAGTTTGCGAGGGCCTCTTTTGGGCAAGGCACGGGCATGAAGCGCCGCGGGTCAGTGGCCGGGTACCCCAGCGCTTCGCCCGCGTCCCTTTCCACGGTGAAGCCTGCCACCCGCCGTTCAATGAGCGCTTCCGTGAACGGGCGCAACAAAGCAGCCTGAACGGCCTTCAAGGCAGGCCGTTCAGGCTCCGAGTGATGAACGAGGCACCGCCCGGACTTTGGACGCGGGCTCCAGCAGGAAGACCTCCGACCAGCCGGGGAACCCCCGCAACTTGAAGAGCCCGCAGGACTTCCTCGGGCTGACCTCTCCGACGCGATCCAGGACGTCCGCCACGGCTTCGCTGCCGATGACGTAGTTGGCGGTCGGGAAGGCGCGCGGATCGATCGGGTTCAGTGCCGACGGCAGGCTCCCCCTGGAGACCTTCTCCAGTCGGAACGCGAACGCCACGTTCGGACCCTCCCGGTCATTCTCGATGATGTCGACTTCGCCGAAGTGGACCGCCACCCTGAGGTCGAGACGCTGCTGCGCGGGGGCCTGGGCGTTCCTCTCCCTGGCCCTTGCCAGGAGCGTCCACATAGCGGCTAGGGCAGATGGCACAGCCATCTCCGCTGAATCCCTGTTCGAGAAAGTCAGCAGCAGTCCGTCCCCCGTGGTCTTGACGCTCGTCAGGCCACGGGGCGCGCTGGCCTCGCGGGTCAGGCGGCGCAGGTCTCGCGTCACCACCCGCCCGACCGAATGCCAACCGAACAGATTGGTCGAGTAGGTGGACTGGACGATGTCGAGAACCACGATCGCTTCCGACGCGACCTCGAAGTCGCTGGCCTCGTCGATCCTTGCAAGGATGTTGGCTTGCGCCTTGGCGCGATCCTTGGAGAACGCAGGCCCCGCCAGAGCCGGATCCAAGTGCGCGGTCGTGGCGTGCTTTGCCGACCGCTGCGAAGCGTCTGCTTCCCCTGATGCGGTCTTGAAGCTGGGCATTTCATTCTCCACTTCACCCGTCCAGTGAGGCGGAGAAACAAAAAACCGCCTCACATCGAGGCGGTCCTGAACGTCTTGCGTGTCAGGCGATTACCTAAACATACCGGCCCCTGCCGCCTCCGTTCTTGGGAACCGAATTGATTCCCACGAGGCAGTACTCGGCCCACAGTGCTTGGGAATGCACTATACTCATCGATACGCACTCAATCATCTGACAAATGGAGATACGCCTTATGTACCGGTCCGGATTGAGCAAGTCAATGAGCGCCAATGGCTGAGGCTGTGGATAACGCCGGTATGGGCCGTCAAAGGCGCAACTATGGAATTCTTGTCGTCTCCGACGCGAAGCTTTGTTGCCCATCAGTGAAGCGGCGTGAAGCTTTTTTGCGTTCTTGATCATGAAGATGTTTTTTCAGCTGCTGATCTCCCCCACGGTTCGCACCACGCGTTGACTTAGATCCTTCGAGGCGTTTGGCGAGCGGCGATCTCACGGTGATGCGAATGTCTCTCTAGGGTCATCTTTCCCCATGTGGGGCGGGGCCACGTATCGGCCGCTGTATAGGGGAAAGCTGACGTTCGATCTGCACGTCCCGCGCCCAATGTCACCGCATCTTGGCGAATTCAGCCGAGGTTTTGCATGGGGTTTTGAGAACCTCCGCATACGACCGTTTTGGGGTTCCCTGTCTCCCTCACTTCACCGCGCCCGCAGCCATTCCCTTGATGATGTAGCGCTCGAGCACGATGCCGATGATCACCAGCGGCAGGATGGCGGCGCCGGAGAGGGCGGCCATGGACCACCAGTTGATGCCCTGGCTGCCCGTCTGACTGGCCACCATGACCGGCAGCGTTTTCGCGTCGGTGCTGGTCAGGAGCGCCGCGAAGAAATACTCGTTCCAGCAAAGCACCAGGGAGAGGATGAAGGCGGCCACCATGCCGGGAAGGGCGATCGGCACCACGATCTGGAAAAACGCGCCCCAAGCCGACAAACCATCAACCAGAGCGGCTTCCTCCAGCTCGACGGGTATGGCGCTGAATTGGTCGCGCATGATCCAGACGACGATGGGAAGAACCATCAGCGCGTAAAGAAGGATAATCCCGATCCGGCTGTCGAGCATCGCCAGCTGCTTGTAGAGAACCAGGAAGGGCAGCGCGAGCACGACCGGCGGCAGGATGAGTTGGCTTAGAAAGAAGAACGAGATGTCGTTGTTCTTCATGAAACCGAAGCGGTAGGAGAACCGGCTCAGGCCATAGGCAGCCAGCGAACCAAGGATCACCGCCAGCATCGACGCGCTGACCGAGGTGATCGCGCTGTTCATGAAGCGCTTGAGAAATTCCTCGCGCACGGTCGAGGTCTCGAAGATCGTCTCCGGCGACAGCCCAAGCGAGCGCAAGCCAAGCCACTTCGGGGTAAAGTCGATCCAGGGAATCAGGTTGCCCTGCATGACGTCGGGCGCGATCTTGAACGCGGTGGTTATCGTCCAGTAGATCGGGAAAAGGCAAATTAACGACCAGAAGACGAGCGCGCCGTAGATCAGCACCCGGCTGGTATACCACTTTGCGCGATTGCCGAAATCGGCTTCACCATTCGCAAATGCCTGGACTGTTTTCTCGCTCACGCCGCCCTGCCTCTAGTTCGTCGGACGCATCCAGCGTTTCACCACGTTCAGGAGCGTCGTAACGAAGATGATGATAAGGATGAGATAGACCATGGCGAGAAGCGTCCCGTAGCCGACATTCGAGCGGTCCCGATACTCGCGGAAGATGAAGGAGGTGACGGAATCGGTCGCGCCGCCCGGCCCACCGGCCGTCACGTTGATGATGATGTCGGCCAGCTTCAGCTTGAAGATAATACGGATGACGATGGCTGTGATGCTGACCGGCAGCATGAGCGGGAAAATGACCTGCCAGAAGCTCTGCCAAGGCTTGCAACCGTCGACCTTGGCGGCCTCCAGGACCTCTTTCGGCAGCGCCTGAAGGCCGGCGAGCAGCATGATCATCATGAACGGAATAAAGGTCCAGGCATCCATGACCATGATGGACAGACGCGCGATCTCGGGCGAGCCGAAGAAGGAGGGGGTTTCCCAGCCCAGGAACCGCGCGACGTTGGCCAGGGGGCCGAAGCGGATCTCCATCATCGACTTGCCGACCATCCAGCTGACGGCCACGGGCGAGAGCATGAGGGGCAGAAGAAAGACCACGCGGAAGAACTTGCGGGCGCGGATCTGGGCGTTGAGGAGGAGCGCGAGGCCAAAGGCGATCGCGTATTCGACGCTGATTGCCAGCACGTAATAGACCATGTTCTTGAGCGCGTTCCAGTAGAACGGATCGCTCAACATCTGCCGAAAATTATCGAGCCCGTTGAACTTCCGTCCCGTGAGCGAAGAGAGGTTCCAGTCGGTGAACGAGATGTAGAGCCCGAAGAGCAACGGGAAGACCACGATCGAGACCACGAAGAGCACGGCGGGCAGCACGAAAAGTGCCCGCTTGCCCCGTTCGCCCCGGAGCAGCACCTGCGCGACGCCCATCGAGATGGCCCACAAGACGTAGGCGTAAAGCACCGGACGCCAGGTCTCGAACCCGAAAGAGAGGTACTCGAAATCGTGCAGTGCCTGGACGACGAGCGTGGCAAAGAGCACGAAGGCCGCCGACCACACGAGCGCCCGCCCCGCCAGGATGCGGCGAGGCGACATGTGGTCGGAGAGAACGGTATGCAGCCGATCGCCCTCGGACTGCGCAGGCGTCATCATCGAGGAAATCCCGTCAGCAGGGGGCTGGCGGCCGCTTGGCCGCCAGCCCCTAACCGGCAGATCACGACAGGCCCAGCGATGCCTTGTAGAGCGCGATCTGGCTCTTGCGCCCGATCTGGTCGGTGATTTTGTCCCATGCCGCCGCGATCCTGTCCGCTCCGTCCTGGGCGGTGTATTGGCCGGCATAAATTTTCGCCAGCTCGTCCTCGGCAACCGAGTAGTACTGGAAGATGCCGGGGATGCGCGGCTCGATGGCGGCGTTCGGGTGGTTATAGGAATCCGCCTGGGAGGCGAGGTAATCCGCGATGAAAGCCTCGTCGTAACCCGCTCCCACCCATTCCGGGATGTCGAAGTGCGAGTTCCGGTAGGGCTGGAAGCCCGACGGGTAGGCCGCGCACCAGAGCGAGATGTCCTTGCCCCCGAGATGGGCCGCGGCCGACCACGCCGCCTTCTGCTTCTTGCTATCGCTGTCCACGCGGGCCATGACGTAGACGCCCCAGCCGATATACGCCATGTTGGGCGCATAGCTCGGACCGGAGGGCAGCTGGTCCCATTTACCCGACTTGGCATTGTAGACGTCGTCCGAACCCGGCAGGATCGAAAAGCCGATGCTGTCGCCGACGACCGAGGTATCGGAGGTCTTCGCGTTCGAGCCGATGTCGCCCCACCAGCTCAGCATCGAGCCGGTGCCCGCCAGAAACTGCTGGAAGCCGGTCGTGCCGGGATCCGCGTTGATCTGGTCGGGCGGCTGGGCGTCCAGCACGTCGAGCACGTCCTGGATCGCGCGGACCCAGGCCGGATTGTTGACCCGCGGCTTCATCGATTCCGGATCGAAGAGCCAGGCCGGATCGTCCGGGTGCTTGGCATAGGCCGTCGCGCGAGACCCCAGGAAGTAGAAGCCGAAGCCGCCCCAACCCTTGAGCGGGTCGAGATAGCCGTTGGCATCGAACCCGCCGATCTTCTTGCCCTTGAGGAACTTCGTCACCTCCTGGACCTTCTGCCAGGTCGTCGGCACCTTCCAGGGGCCCTGGTGGCCTTCCGCCGTCCAGGCGGCCGCGAGCTTCGAATCCTTGAAGTAGTCGGTGCGGTAGTTGAAGTTGTGGCAGTCGCCGTCGATCGAGATGCGGTAGGTCTTTCCCTCCCATGTGCCGACCGGGGCCTTCAGGTAGCCGACGTAGTCGTTCATGTCGATCTGCTGCTTGACCCAGTCCGGCATGATTGAAGCGAGCCCCTTGCCGCAGACGTCGCCCTCGAAGGGAGCGCCCATCTCGATGACGTCGAAATCGACGGTACCGGTTGCGATCGACTGCTGAAGCCGGGCGTTGTAGTCGGCCTGGGCGAGGTCGATCCAGTTGATCTTCGCTCCCGTATAGGCTTCCCAGGGCTTCAGGAAGCCGCGGAACAGGAAGTTGTGCAGGTTCTGGTTGTTGAGCCCGAGGAAGGTGAGTTCCACCCCGGCGAACTCTCCCTCTCCGGTGTTGATCTTGGTCGGCCCGAGGCAAAGCGCGCCGACCTTCTGCCAGTCGGCATCGGTGGGCGAGCCGACGCCGACGCCTGGAATTCGAAGGATATTCGTACGGACATTTCCTTGGGCAAAGGCGGGGCCGGCGAAACTTCCGAGACCACCGGCCGCTCCGGCCGCGGCCACCCCGGCGGCCGCCGCGCCCTTCAGCATCTTCCGCCTGCTCATCTGCGCGGCCATGAGCCGCCTATAGACTTCCACCTTCATTGAACGTCCTCCCCTGAAGCGTTTCGATTTTGCGTCTATCTTACCGTCTTATGTCGAACGGTTTTCCGGGACCAGGGGCAACAATGCCAGCGCTTTAAGACCCTCTCTCGACGGGCGTCCCCGGCGAGCCGGCTGCGCCTGGTCGGATTCTGCAAACCTTTCCGTTAACTCGACAAAATTCAACGGTTTTAGGGACGGTTTCCAGTATGAAGCAACCACGACCACTGTCAACGAGATGAAAACAGCCGCGGGCGCGCCCGGACGTCGGATCGCTGTTATATGGATGGACAGGCTATTGGGTCTCGGCTAGTTCCTTTACGTTAGCAAGACAGGGCAGGGAGAGAAGGCCAAGAGATGGCCCAGGTCAGCGTCCGAAATCTGCGCAAGTCGTTCGGGTCCGTCGAAGTCATCCACGGCGTGGATGTCGACATAGCCGACGGCCAATTCGTTGTGCTGGTGGGGCCTTCGGGCTGCGGGAAATCGACGCTGCTTCGCATGATCGCGGGGCTCGAGGGCGTCACCGAAGGCACGGTCCAGATCGGCGGGCGCACCGTGAACAATTTGCCGCCCGCTCAGCGGGACATTGCGATGGTCTTCCAAAACTACGCGCTTTATCCGCACAAGAAGGTGGTGGCCAACATGGCCTTTGCTTTGAAGCAGCGTAAGGTCGATGCCGCCACGATCAAGGAGCGCGTCGATAAGGCGGCGGAGATCCTCGGACTCAAACCCTATCTCGATCGCTACCCGCGGCAACTCTCCGGCGGTCAGCGCCAGCGAGTCGCCATGGGCCGGGCCATCGTGCGCGACCCCCAGGTCTTCCTCTTCGACGAGCCGCTGTCGAATTTGGACGCGAAGCTGCGCATACAGATGCGCACCGAGATCAAGGAATTGCACCAGCGGTTGAAAACAACCACGATTTTCGTCACCCATGACCAGGTCGAGGCCATGACTATGGCCGAGAAGATCGTGGTCATGCACGATGGCAGGATCGAACAGATCGGTTCGCCGATGGAACTGTACAATCACCCGAAGAATGTATTCGTCGCCACCTTCATCGGCGCGCCAGCCATGAACATGATCCATGGCACTGCCCGAAACGATGGCCTGCCCGGGGTCGAGGCAAATGGAGACAACCTCCCGATCCTTGTCGACAGTGGGATCGAGGCTGGGCGATCCGTCATCTACGGAATTCGGCCGGAGCACTTCGACCTTGCCGACGACGGCTTTCCCGCAAGGATCTCGGTCGTCGAGCCGACGGGTCCGGAAACGCTGCTGTTCTTGCGTTTCGGGGAGACCGAAATCGTGGCCGCGTTCCGCGACCGGCACGACTTCGAACCCGGTCAAATGGTGCATCTTCTGCCGCGCGCCGAAAAAGCGCATCTCTTCGACAGCGCGACCGGCACACGGATCTGAGCCGCTTGCCGTCCTGATCGGCCGAGCGGTCGGGTGGTCTTTTCATTGCGCGCGCCTATAAGCCTTCCTAAGGTGGGATGGCTGGAGCGTCGTACCGTGCGGTGCTCCGACTGCAGGGGGGAAGATGCTCAAGGGAATAAGCCCGCTGCTGAACGCAGACGTGCTCTACGCGCTCCGCGCGATGGGCCACGGCGATGATCTCATCATCGCCGACACCAATTTCCCCTCCGACTCCGTTGCCCGGCAAACCCGCCTCGGCAAGCTGCTGAGGATCGACAACACGAGCGCCGCGGAGGCGGTTGGGGCGGTGCTCTCCATCATGCCGTTGGACACCTTCGTCGACGACTCCGCCGCACGCATGGAAATCGTCGGCTCGCCGGACGAGGTGCCG
>Ga0224504_10000550_pt1 | contig 16704 bp, 17 predicted proteins | sample SF_Oct11_sed_USG_3_FD_170160 | JGI IMG/M metagenome (GOLD analysis project Ga0224504, IMG submission 170160) | Sediment microbial communities from San Francisco Bay, California, United States - SF_Oct11_sed_USGS_24 | ecosystem: Environmental > Aquatic > Marine > Sediment | place: USA... | reverse complement strand
GCAAAAACTTAAAATGTAAAAATACAAAGTTAGCAGTTAAAATCGCAACTTTGTAAATTAATTATATAAAGTTAAAAATCCCAGCCTTCCTCTTAGTCATAATCTTAGTCAAAGTTAGTCCTTGTCATCGTCTTAGTCATTGTCTTAGTCTTAGTCAAAGTTAGTCTTCGTCTTCGTCTTAGTCATTATCTTAGTCTTAGTCCTAATCTTCCTCTTAGTCATCCTCTTCGTCTTAGTCATCGTCTTAGTCAAAGTTAGTCCTTGTCTTAGTCCTTGTCTTAGTCTTAGTCTTAGTCTTAGTCTTAGTCTTAGTCATTGTCTTAGTCTTAGTCTTAGTCTTAGTCTTAGTCTTAGTCTTAGTCTTAGTCTTAGTCTTAGTCTTAGTTAGTCATCGTCTTAGTCTTAGTCAAAGTTAGTCCAAAACAGAAATACTTAAAATATACCACGTTTGGTTAAGGTTAAAAAGCCACCTAAATTAATAGGTTGGTAGCTACCAGCATCAAAAGAAAAAGAGGCTGTAATGTCAAAAGGGATTCTTCTTTTATGTTGTGGCAAGCGTACTTCTAATAAACCTGAAAGTTGTTTGGGTTTGGGATCATACTCATTTTCAAACCATCCGAAATAGGTGATATAACTAAGCATGGCTTTATAATGTATCGGGTTTAAAGTTCCTTTAAGGCCAGCATTAAAAGCCGTAAAGCGGTTATCTCCTTTAATAACACCATTTGTAATACCATTGGCATTAACAGGCACGGTGGTAAAATAGGGCGAACCAATGCAATGGCCAAAATAGGTCCAGCCACTTCCGTAAGCCCCATTGTTAAAATAATTATCATGGCCTCTACCTGGTAATTTATTACCATTTTCGTCAACCCTGTCAGCTTTATTTTTACCACTCATATGCTTGGTGTAGGTAAATTCAGCCAAAATATGGCTTATGGGAGCATTGGGTTTTTTTAAATCCACCATAAAACCATACAAACCATCCATCCAGTTTTGCAATTCCATTCCAGACGCATCTTCAAAAGGGTGGGAATAGTAAAAATTTAAGTTGCTGTTATGGCCGTTGTAATTAAGTTGTAATAAATAAGCCCCTACATGGTTTCCCAAAGCGTTTTGTTGATCCATTTCTAACGAACTTGAACCACCTGACTTACCCATAACAATACGCATAAAATCTTTAAAAGTACTTGGTTGTTTCCCGCTAATAGGAGAGGAGCCTCCCCACTGGGCATAATGGTCCATACCTGCAATTAAGTCAAGTGTTGGATTTAATTTAAATTTAAAAAACAAACCTGCATGGTGGAACATAGCACGGTGTACCATACGGTGATCATTTAACCAGTAATTGGCAAAATTTAATTGAAAACGCAGCCATTTTTTTGCGAATGGCAATGGAAGATAATCAAGCGTTTTTATATTTATACCTGGAATGGCCCTTGCATTGGTTGATTTTATAATATGGCCGTTTGAAGAGGAAAGCCCTTCCCATAATAATTGGTCATTCCTATTTCCAATATCTAAACCCCAATTTTTATATTGAAGCCTTAGGTAGCCTTCATTAATTAAAAGGGCGTTTTTATCGGCCACATAACCAGTGGCTATATTTTCATTTGCTATAAAACCGGTAGCAGAAAATTTATAAGAAATTCCGAAGTTGTTTTCAGGCTTTTTTAAATTTGAATATATAGCGGCATTTAATAACAAGTGGTTTGTATTTGGAACGGACCCATACCTGTTTGAAGCCAACCAAAAAGGCAACGTTTCATTGGCTGAAAGTGCCGCTCCCAAAGTTACATCATAGTGAACAGTGCTTTTTTGAGCCCATACTTGAAAATAACCTGCGTAAAAAATAAATGAAATAAGAAGCAGTGTTTTAGTTGCGGGGAACTTCATAAATAAGCAATACTAATTTTGTGCAAATGTACTTAATTTATAAAGTTATTTACTAAATATAGGTTGTTTTTAAATCAGTAATTTAGTCTATAATACCTTTAATACACGCACATAGAGCGATACTTCTTTAATATGATGTGAAAATGCTATTGATTATTTTTAGTTAAAAAATATTTAATCATATCCGCCGTTGATACAATGCCTATTACTTTTCCTTTTTCTACAATAGGCACCGCGTGGTAATTACCTTCAGCCAATACCAAGGCTACTTCCTCAATAGTTGAATCTATGGTCAAATAAAATGGGTGCTCGCTCATAATATCTTTAACCTTTAGTTTGGTGTAAACAACATGGCTGTCCTGTATGCCAGCACCTTCAATGTGATACATAAAATCTATTAAGCTAATCATTCCTACCAGCTTTCCATTTTCAGTAACCGGAATGTGATGGTGAAATTTTTTTTTCTCATAAATATGTTTCACGTCTAAAATCTGTTGCTCAGGAGAAACACAAACCACATTTTTGGTCATAATTGCCGTTATAGAATTCGATTTTAAGACATTCGTTTTCATGGTGTTATTTTTAGTGATGTTAACTTGTATTAAATATAGCGTAACTATCTAACGTTCAAAATGATTAATATCATTTTGAAAAACATTTTTTAGTTATAAATTTAATAGCCACTTCTAAAATATACATCTTATGAAAACCAAATCTATAGTAGAACTACTAAATTTAAGTGCTAGCTTATATGTTTTAGCTAGAGATACCGAGTTGTTGGAAAGAATTAAAGACTATTCGGAAAAAGGAAAAGATGAGCTTAATAAAATAATTTCAGAATCTAAAGTTGATGAAAATGGTGACGAATTAGAATTTATAGATAAAATAAAGCTTATAACCGAAGAATTAAGAGAAGAATTAAATGAAAAGGTGGAAGCATTGGTAATTAAATTTTATAAAAAAATTAATGTTGCACATGTGGAAGAAATAAAAGGCCTTCATGAAAAAATTGAAAAGGCAGCGAACGAAATTGCGCTATTGGAAGCCCGATTAAATAAATTAGAAGCAATGTAAAATGGGCGTATTAACTGGTATAAGGAGAAATTTTAAAGCAATTGCCAGATACAATCAAATTTTAAAAGTATTAATAAAATATGGCTTTGAAGATTTGGTTTATTATCTGGATGAACAAAAACGCTTTAGATTTATTGAAAAACTAATACCTAAAAAATCTAGAAAACAGGCCTTATTATATTCTAAATGGGCAAAAATGAGATTGGTTTGTGAAGAGCTGGGACCTACTTTTGTGAAATTTGGACAAATATTAAGCAATAGGGCAGACTTAATACCTTTGGAATTAACGTTTGAATTAGAAAAACTGCAGGACCATGTGCCGCCTATGTCTCAAAAAAAGGCGAAGGAAGTTGTGGAACTGGAACTAAAAGACAGGGTAGAAAATTTATTTGCCTGGTTTGAACCCGTTCCGTTTGCTTCGGCGTCTATGGCGCAGGTACATAAAGTGACCTTACATTCGGGTAAACGCATAGCTTTAAAAGTACAGCGCTTTGGCATATGTGAAATTATTAAAGAAGACATAAAAGTGATGTACAAAATTGCTTATGTGATGGAAAAAAGAATTCCTTCCATAAAAAGTTTTGACCCTGTAGGACTGGTTAAAAATTTTGAATATTCTATTTTAAAAGAACTGGATTTTATAAATGAGGCAATTAACGTGGATCGTTTTAAAGGTAATTTACAAAAAGATGATACCCTGTCGCCTTATGCCTATGCACCAAAAGTGTACCATGAATTTTCAACCACAAAGGTATTGGCATTAGAGTTTATTTCAGGTATTAAAATTGATAAAATTAATGAATTGCAAAAAAAAGGTTTTGATACCAAAGTAATTGCCCGAAGACTGGCAATGTGTTATTACAAACAAATTTTTGAATATGGTTTCTTCCACGCAGATCCACATCCCGGAAATTTATTAGTACTTCCCAACGGACACATTGCCTATTTAGATTTTGGTATGATGGGAAGCATGCTACCAAGAGATGTTGCCATATTTGGTAAATTGTTTATAGCCATATCAAACAAAAATATACATGGAATTATAAGAGCGCTTCAGCACCTATCTAGCAATGTGGTAATACCAGATTTAAGAAGCCTTGAATTTGATATTAATGAATTTGTTGAAAAATATTATGTTAGAACTGTTCATAAAAATGAAATGAGTACCATTATGCTTGAACTCAAAGATATTATTATGAATCACGGCTTACAAGTGCCTACATATTTTTTCCTTTTTGCACGGTCGTTGGTAACCCTTGAAGGTGTAATTGAAAAGCTGGATCCTGAATTTGAACATTTTGAAATTGTAACACCTTATTTATTGAAAAGTATTTCAAAAAATTTCAATCCTATACTTATGGGAAAAAAGGTGGTAAATTCAATTGTTGAATTAACCGATTATATGGAAGATTTTCCTTCAGATTTTAAAAATGCAATTAGAAAAATAAACTCAGGCAGGGTAAAAGTTGATTTAACACACAAGGGCATAGACCCGGTAGTACATACTTTACAACGTATTTCAAAACAATTTATTACTGCTTTTGTAATGGTTGCTTTAATTATAAGTGCTGCCTTGTTTATTATTTTTGAGGTACAGCCATTATGGAAAAATTTTTCTGTACTAGCCCTTGCCTCCTTTACCCTGGCAGTAATATTAGGTATTAGAATTGTAATGAATATTAGCAAAGGAGATTATGATTATTAACTTACTTAATATTCAGTAAAATATGTTGAGCCTATCATATGCTTTTGTGTAGTTTTAACCTGTTATACACTCGAAAAAGCGCTTTTTAAATGCGTGAAGGCTTCTGAAATTTCATGTTGAAAATGCTCAAATTTGGTGGTTTCTTTTTGCTTGCCGTATTTTGATTTTAAGGTGTCAATAAACGAATTAAATGCTGGTTTTCCCTTTTCAAAAGCACTTTTAGTGTCTTTTTTGTCCGCTAAGTACTTTTCTTCTAAAATTTCAAGCTGAATTTTAAATTGTTCAATTTCAATTAAAGTAATGGCGTACATACGGCTTAAGGTTTCATTGCTTTTAATTTTAACTTCAATTTCATGCAGTGTTGTTAGCAATTGTTTTTTTTGCGTTTTAAATACATCAATGGTTTCCGCTTTTCCCAATGCCAATTGTACGCGAAGTTCATCAAACTTTCCTTTTAGCACTGCAATGTTTTCATTTGCAAGTTTAATTTTATATTCATTTTCGTGTATAAATACATTAAAATCCTTTTTAATCGTTTCGTATTTATCTTTTGCTTCTGCCTTCCCTAAAGCAGTTTTTACTTGAAATTCTTCTAAGTTTACAGCTGCTTTTCTAAGCGCTTGTATAACTTTATCAATAAATTGAGGGTCTTGTGTGTTTTTCATGACTTGTTGCTTTAGAATGAGATTAAATTTCATTAAAAACCATCACAATCACAATGAGCAATATCATTTTACAAAAGTATTTTACAAGTAAAAAAATAGCATAATTATTTTCAAACTTGCACCATAACTGTATTAATAGTAATAAAGGGGTATTGTTGTGTTTAGAAATGGGGTACAATATTTAATAGAATAGGCCTGACTAAGAAATAGACAGGCCTTAATTTTAGGTTAAGAAGCTATGAATAGGCGATTTATGAAATTTCAATTATTTTAGGTTTAGCTATTTTGGCTTCTTCTTTTTTTACCAAATTAAATTTTAAAATTCCATTGTTGTATTTAGCTTTAATTTTTTCATCGGCTACACTATCAGGTAATTGTAAAGATCTTTCAAAAGAGCTATAGCTAAATTCTTTACGTGAATAGTTTTCATCTTCCGCTACCTCAGAGCTTTCTTTTTTAGCAGCTATATTCAAGCAACCATCATTAATGGTCACTTCAAAATCTTTTTTATTAAACCCTGGAGCAGCTAATTCAATTTCAAACTCATCTTCCTTTTCTTTGATATTCAAAGCTGGTTCATTCATTTTTTTTAACCAAAATTTATCGTTGAATAAATCATTGCTTTGAAAATCTAAAAAATCGGGTGTTAACAAATTTTCTAACGGACTTTTTTTAAATTTTACGACTGACATAATTATACGTTTTTAAATTAAACATTGTTGTTTCCTCAAAATTAAGATGAAAAGAATTCGTAAGAAATGATTTTCCTCAATAGCAGTTATATTGCAAGTTGTTTGGTTATGATTTTGACCCTATACCGTTGTAGGATTTAACTGCTAATATGTTTTGAAAAGCATATAAATAAAAACAGGAAGCTATTGCTTCCTGTTTTCTGAAGTGTTTATATCTTATAAAAGAACTGTATAATTTCTTATGTTATTTGTATTAAATAAAACTGAAATTAATGAGTGTCTATCATAAAACACACAACGCTTCAAGTTAATTTTCATCATTTTTTTATGAATAATGAAAATCTAATTTTTAGAAACAGGAAGTCGAAACTTCCTGTTTCATTCTGAAAAGACTTTTGTAACTGAATGATATTGAAATAATCTTTCAAAAAATTTTTCTTTCTAAAAATTAGAATATTAAATTAAAACTTCCATCATAAAGCAACTAAACCTCGTCAGTATAATTTACATTGTTTTTAGCCATTGCAAATTTATATTTTATATATGCTATCAAAGAACTAATAATATGGCAAATTTAAGGGGGGAATTGCAATGGCGATATGATAGGAATCATTGTTGGTAATGATTGTTATCATTGTTTAACTTAATTCGCTTTATAAAATCTGTAAGTGTTAATATGCTAAAATAATATTTTGTTATAGTTACTGAGAAATAAAGTTGAAATTTTTGACTTGGAACGAAATATAGGCGAGTCAACATCCTTTTACATCTCTAAAATAGATGGTATTGTAGTACATCATAGGTTTTTTTAAGAGACCATAATTAATTTATTGATATTAATTAAAATGGTTTAAATAAACCTGTAACTAATACTTGGGAAGTATAAAATATAAATAGGTTTTCACTGCTTCATAATAAACTATAGTACGCCTAATGTATCTCATAAAACATATTGATGAATCTCATTGTTAACAAGGTATAGGCCTACTAACTTAGCTAACGAAGGTAGATAAGGTGTTATCTGAAATAAAATGTATTCATTAAAATTTGATATTATGAGAAAATTAATTTTTGGTTTAGTTATTCTTGGATTAACCATCCAAGCGTATGCTCAGGAAATAAAAACAGAAGCGTTATCTGAGGTGGTTATTGCGGCCACAAATTATAAATACCTTAGTAAAACAGGGCTAGAAAATGCTGCTGTTGCGGTATCATTATTAGAGCAAAAAGTTGCAAATTATGATTTAAAAGGTTCAGAATTTTATAATGATGAGTATGATTCATATGTTATTTCATTTTATATTCCTGAGGGAAAAATTCTTGCGGCTTATGATAAAGATGGACTTATTTTAAGAACAGCCGAAAGGTTTAACGATGTAAAGCTTCCAAAAGAAGTTTATACCAAGGTTGCAAAACAATATCCAAATTGGCGTTTTGAAAAAAATGTATACCTGGTAAATTATTTCGACCGTAGTGGAAACATCACTAAAAAGTATAAAATTACTTTAGTAAATGGTGACAAAAAAATTAAAATAAAATGTGATGCCGAAGGAAATTTCCTATAGTTTAAATAAAAAGGAACTTGTATTTAAATACTGGTTCCTTTTATTACCCTAAAACAACTTATATTTTTTAGAAGTGGTATTTTATATGTTGCATTAAAAAAACAACAGCCTTGTGATGCTTCTTGCTTTGATATATATCATTTTGGTTGCCATGTTATAATTGTACATTTAATAGGTGAATCTTAAAAAATGTACCTTCATGGCAATGTTACTTAAAATATCACACAACATAACAGCCTTCTTCACTGAAATAGGCGAACTTTCTTATTTTGCCATTCATTTTTTTAAAGAAGCCACTAAAAGACCCTTTGAGTTTAAGGAATTGTTGAGGCAATGTTATAATATGGGCAATAAGTCTTTATTATTAGTTGGTGTTACAGGTTTTATTTTGGGATTGGTTTTTACATTGCAATCCAGGCCAACACTCATGGAGTTTGGCGCAGAATCATGGATGCCTTCTATGGTAAGTATTGCAATAGTTAGAGAAATTGGCCCTGTAATTATAGCTCTAATTTGTGCCGGTAAAATAAGTTCGGGCATAGGAGCTGAGCTCGGATCTATGCGCGTAACAGAGCAAATTGATGCCATGGAGGTTTCAGGTACCAACCCCTTTAAGTATTTGGTGGTAACCCGAATTATGGCGGCCACTTTAATGTTGCCACTGCTAATTATTTTTGGTGATCTTATTGCTTTGGTTGGCTCGGCGCTTATAGAAAATTTAAAAGGAGATGTGTCGTTTTTACTGTATTTTAATAAAGTAATTAACGCCTTAAAATTTTCAGATATCATGCCAGCAACAGGCAAATCATTCTTTTTTGGTTTTGCAATTGGCTTGGTGGGGAGTTTTAAAGGATACCATTGCAAAAAGGGAACAGTAGGTGTTGGGGAGGCATCAAATTCAGCAGTGGTATATGCTTCAATGTTACTGTTTATTATTGATTTTATAGCCGTTTTTGTGTCTGATATATTCTTTTAAATTTATGGATGAAAACACCTAACAACATAGCGCCTGTTTTAAAAATTAAAGATCTAAAAAAAAGTTTTGGAGACCATCACGTGCTCCATGGTTTCTCTATGGAATTGTATGAAGGTGAAAATGTAGTTATTATGGGGAAATCTGGATCTGGAAAATCAGTGATGATTAAATGTTTGGTAGGTTTGATGCAGGCTGATAGCGGATTTATTGAAATTGAAGGCAAAAACCTGGCTGAATTAAATGAACAGGAGCTTAATATTTTAAGAACGGAAATAGGATTCCTTTTTCAAGGAAGTGCTTTATACGATTCTATGACGGTACGTGAAAATTTAGAATTTCCATTGAGAAAACGTAACATAAAAGCAGCTGAAATAAATAAGATGGTCATGGAAACATTGGAAAGTGTAGGGCTTACATCGGCAATAGATTTAATGCCCGAAGAACTTTCTGGAGGAATGAAAAGAAGGGTTGCGTTGGCACGCGCATTAATTTTAAAACCCAAAATTATTATTTATGATGAACCTACCACAGGGCTTGATCCAATAACGGCAAAAGAAATTATTGAGCTCATGAAAGAAATACAATTAAAATACAGAACATCATCACTTATCATTACCCATGATATTGATTGTGCCAGGGTAATTTCAAACAGAATGATTTTGTTAATTGATGGTATTAATTATATAGAAGGCACTTTTAGTGACCTGTTGCATGCGGAGGATAAAAAGATTCGGGCATTTTTTAAATAAATTGAAGATGAAAAAATCAAACGAACAAAAATTAAGATTAGGTATATTTGTTATTATATGCACAATGCTTTTAATTTCTGTACTCTATTTTATTGGAAACAAACAAAACATATTTGGAAAAACGTTTAAAATAAGTGCCGTTTTTAACAATGTGAATGGTTTAATATTAGGAAATAATGTTCGTTACTCAGGAATGAATGTAGGTACCGTTAAAAAAATTAATATGATAAACGATACAACCATTTGTGTAGATATGATTGTTGAGAATGAATATTTGAAACATATCAAAAAAAATGCAATTGCTGCCATAGGCTCTGATGGGTTGGTTGGTAGTATGGTAATTAACATTGTTCCAAAAAAAGGAAACGCATTGGCTTTATTTCCAGGTGATACCATTATGTCATATAGTAGAATTAGTACCAATGACATGCTTTCTACCCTAAATACCACCAATGAAAATGCCGCGTTACTCACTTCCGATTTATTGAAAATAACCAAATTGATAAATGAGGGTAAAGGTACCTTAGGAATGTTAATTAAAGATGAGGATATGGCGCTAAATCTTAAAAATACCATATTGTATTTAAATAAAACAAGCATAAGCGCATCTAACGCCATGGGAGACATACAAAAAATGGTGGCCGCTGTTAATTATGACGAAAGTGTTGCAGGGGTGTTGTTAAGTGATTCTATTTCAGCAGTAAAATTTAAATCGATTATAACCAATTTAGAAAAATCAAGCGAAGAAATTGATGCGATGATTTCAAATATAAATGATGTGGTAATTTCAGTTAAAAACAATGAAGGCATGGTTAATTATATATTAAATGATACCATGTTGGTTAAAACCATTGATAGCACCACGAAAAATTTAAAAAAAGGAAGCCTGTTATTAAATGAAAATTTAGAAGCCTTAAAACATAATTTTTTGACAAGAAGATATTTCAAAAAACTTGAAAAGCAAAAAGGCAAAGAAGAAAAATTGAAAAAAAACTAGTAAAATACTTTTTATTTATTTTAAACTAAATTATTGAATGATGAAAGTAGCACATTTAGAAGAGCGTATTAACGATTACAAAAACTCTATTAAAACAGTTGTTGAGAAGAAAATATACTGGAAAACACATACTCGAAATTTATTGCTGAACACGCTAAATAACATTGTAAAACAGTATGATATTGGTTGGCGGGTACAAGCATTGAGTTGGATAAATACCAATGAAGCAATTAACATTACATTTGATTCATTTCCACCTGATTTAATTGAAAAAACAAATCAAATTCCCGCCCATCAATTTATCCAAGGAGGGGCACTGGTTTTTTCTCAGTCATACAGTGGAGATGTGAATATTTTTATTTTATTTCCAATTCCTGATATTAATAGCGTTGTGAATCCAAATACCGAGGCAGACCTGGCTATTTATGAACCTCAAAAATTAACGGAAAAGGTAATTGTTGAAAAAGTTGATGAATTTTTAAAACAATTGATTGAATGGGAAGTGCCAACCCTTAAAAATAAGGTGGGGTTTCAAAAATAATGGGCAGCTTTGATTTCTATGATGGTTATTAATTTGTAAAAGTCTAATTAGCGGTATAAATGAAGATGCGGGTTTTTATTGAAATACTTCAATTTAAAAAGATAAGAATGTATTGTAATTGAAATTTTTATTGTTAATTTTATGTAAAATTAAAGTTCATAAATAATTACTTAAAAAATAACTGTTTTTTACAGTTGTATGTTGTTTTAATATCCCTTGAAACTAATTTTATTTTAAACATTGGTAAATTCATTATTTATGTTTCATCAAAATAAAAATATTTTCAATATTCTTTTTGAAGCCATTCCAGAAGGAGCCCTCGTGGTTAATAACAATAGCCTGATTGTTTTTGCCAATACTGCTGTTGAAAATATGTTTGGTTATAATAATGGGGAACTTAAAAATCAGAATCTTAATGTTTTAATACCGAAAAGATATCGTGTGAATCATAAGGGTGATTTTAATTTGTTTATCAAAAATAACCATACCCGAAAAGCACAGCACTCCATAAACTTATATGGCTTAAAAAAAGACAATGCTGAGTTTCCCCTGGAAATAGGTCTAAACCCATTTAAAGTTGATGATGATATTTATGTAATTGCATTGATTATTGATATTACTATAAGAAAAGAAACAGCAAAAAAAATTGAAAATCTAAACTTAAATTTAGAAAAGAAAATTTTAGAGCGAACGGTTCAATTAAAAAAGACCATTAGTCAATTAAAAGAATTGAATATTAGCTATAAAAAAGAAATTAGCGAAAAACTTAAGGCAGAGCATAAAATAAAGGCCGCTTTAAAAAGAGAAAAAGAACTCAACGAACTTAAAACAAAATTTTTATCACTTGTATCTCATGAATTTAAAACACCCTTAAGTGGTATTTTAACTTCAGCTATGTTATTAAGTAAATATAATTTAAGTAATCAACAAGAAAAAAGAGATAAACACATCAATACAATTGTAAATAAGGTGCATTATCTTAATAATATATTAAACGATTTTTTATCTATTGAGCGTTTAGATTCCAACAATACAAATTATAATTTCACCACATTTAATTTAAGTAAAATTGTAAGCGAGGTTGTTTACAATGCAAATTTACTTCTTAAAAATGGTCAAAAAATTAACATTCCAACCAATATAGACAACTATATTCTATATCAAGATGAGATGTTATTGGAATTGGCATTGTCTAATATTATTTACAATGCCATAAAATATTCACCACCAAATACAACCATTGATTTGGAGGTTTTTAAAAACCAACACAAGGTAATTTTTAAAATAACAGATCAAGGAATTGGCATACCTGAAAACGAACAGAAATTTATTTTTAATAGGTATTTTAGAGCTGAAAATGTGTTAAATGAACAAGGTACCGGAATAGGTTTAAATATTGTGAAATCGCATTTAGAAAATCTAGGTGGTAACATCTATTTTGAAAGTAAAGTAAATCAAGGTTCTATTTTTACTTTTGAATTACCAATCATATATAAAGAATGAAAAAAATATTATTAATAGAAGATGATAAGGCCGTGCGTGAAAACACCTCTGAATTGTTAGCATTGGCAAACTACCAGGTTATAACCGCAAACAATGGTAAAATTGGGTTGGCATTGGCAAATACGCATAGACCTGACCTTATTATTTGCGACATTATGATGCCCGAATTAAATGGGTATGGCGTATTGCAAATATTGTATAAAGACCCTAAAACACAACATATTCCGTTTATTTTTTTATCGGCTAAATCAGAACATAAAGATATTAGAAAAGGAATGAATTTAGGCGCTGATGATTATATTACCAAACCTTTTGATGAATCAGAATTGTTTAGTGCCATTGAAAGCAGGTTGGCCAAGGTGGCTATTATGAATGAAAATATACAAGAAACCACTACAAATGAAAGTACGACGGTTTTTGTTGAAGAAATTAAAAACTTACATAACCTTAAAGAATATTTTTATGAAAATGTTGAAGAACACAGCTATCATTTCAATGATATGATATATCAAGAAGGTGATAATTCTAATTATATTTTTTTAATTCAAAGTGGGATTGTAAAAACGTATAAGATAGATGAGCAAGGAAAAGAGTTAATTACAGGATTGCATAAAGAAGATGATTTTTTCGGTTTTACTTCTTTTACACATAATATTCCATATCAGGAATTTGCAACCGCAATTGAAGAGTCCGTAGTATTGCGCTTAACAAAAAGAGAGTTGAAACACGTTTTAGAAGTACACCCAAATTTAACAATTGAATTTATTGATTATTTAACTGGAAATGTTTCTGAATTTAAAGATCAGTTGCTGCAAATGGCTTATAGCTCAGTTCGAAAAAAAACGGCCAATACCATTCTTCAGTTTACAAAAAAAATGAAAAAACACCCCAATGAAAATATTAAAATTTCAAGAGGTGATTTAGCAAGTATTGCTGGGATAGCCACCGAAACTTTTATTCGAACGTTGTCCGATTTTAAAAAAGAAGGTGTAATTGAAATAAAAGGAAGTAATATTGAAATTCTTGATATTAATAAGTTAAAAAAAATGAATTAATGGTGCAAATTTCATTGAGTTGATATATATCATTTGGATGTTGAGTGTTCTATGTTAAATTAGAATATAATTTTATAGCACATACTACCAATGAAACAAATATTAATTCCAACCGACTTTTCACAAAATGCATGGAACGCAGTTCAATATGCATTGGCATATTTTAACAATACACCTTGCAATTTTTATTTACTACATGTTACATTATTCACCAATTATGGCGCCAATAAATACTCCACGTATGCTTCCACAGAAGTTATTGAAACCATCAAGTTAAAAGAGGAAAAAACAGCACTGAAAAAATTGGTTAAAAAAATTAAAAAGTTACATAGCAATCCATTGCATAATTTTCATATTTTAAATGCATACAATTTTTTTATTGATGCCATAAAAAAACAAATTAATGAACAATATATAGACTTAATTGTTATGGGAACCAAGGGAGCTTCGGGTTTAAAAGACATAATATTGGGTAGCAATACAGGTGATTTAATTACACAAGTACAATGTCCGGTTTTGGTAGTTCCTGAAAAGGCTGTTTTTACAGTTCCAAATGAAATTGTTTTTCCAACAGACTATAATATTTTTTATCCAACAGCAATTTTAAACAGTATAACTGAAATTTCCAAAATGTATAAATCTACAATTAGAATTTTACACATTGCAAAAAAAGAGGAACAACTTACAACATTTCAATTAGAAAATAAAGCCTATTTACATGAGTTTTTTATTGATAAAAAACATAGCTTTCATAGAATCACAAACACAAAAGTTGAAGCGGGTGTACAATGCTTTGTTGAAAGTAGAAATATAAATATGATTGTGATGATTGCAAAAAACATCAATCTTTTTCAGCGCATTTTATTTAGGCCAACAGTTGAAGAAATTAGCTACCATATTGAGATTCCATTTTTAGTGTTACACGAACAAAACGGTTAGTTTATGGAAAGTATTTCATTTTTTTTAGCAAAATTTTGGGGTTGGTATTTAATTATTTTCTTTACCATTTTAAGTTTCAATTCAAAAAAAATTATACAACTATTAAAAATGCTGCAAGATCAAAAATTTGTAGTGTTAATAGCATTTATAGCCATTATTATAGGGCTTCTTAATGTATTGTTACATAATGTTTGGGAAGTGAGTTGGCGTTTAATAATTACACTTATTGGCTGGGGGGCGCTTATTATTGGTTTGTCGTTATTTATTTTTCCTTCCCAAACTTCAAAATTGTTAGAAAAATTCAATGTTAAATTTGTTCAGTTGATGTATATGTTGCTGCTTATAGTTGGTGCTTTTTTATTAAATAAAGGGTATGCTTTTATATTTATTTAGATGGTATTGTGATAACAATCATTGGTTGTAGTGCTTAAAATCATTTAAATATCAAATCGTTGAGGGTATATTTGTAATATATATGATAGTTTTTTGATGTATGGAAATTAATTCAAAAAACTGGTTTTCATTGTGTTTGTGCAATGTGAATTAATTTGAAAGATTTAGCTATTTTCTAATGAGAGTTTTATTACATCCTAACAGTTTGTAGCATAATAGTTATTTGAGTGATGATGTTATAATTAGAACGTAGCTGAGTTTTTTCAAAACGAAACAGGAAGTTTAGGCTTCCTGTTTCTATTTTAGTAATTCAGTTTTATTTTGAAAATAAGCTAATAGATGCTATTCTCAAGATAAACCTGTATTGGCACCAAAATAACCATAGTTTTTTTAGGTTGTTATTTACCTGTAGTTACTTTTAAAAACCGTTTTAGCAATTTACTTATATTAAGTATTCTTCAAATATGAGTGATTTTAACTCTTTTGGAAGTTCAGTTCTAATATCATTTAATTCACCTAAAGAAACGTATTTTCGCAGTGCTAAAAATGTTATTTTTATATATTTTGTAGTTTCTGCATCTGAACCAAAATCATAGCCAGCAGTAACGCCATCAAACCTATTTATCAAATCTATAAATTCAATCAATGTTTTGATTCGTTGCTTTTTATGGCCAGACCATCCGTTGACATATACGGCTTTTAAAAACATTGGAAATTGGGCAATTAACTGCAATGATTCTTCTGTTGAAATAACCTCTCTTAAGCCATGTAGAACAGACGACAATATACGCGCTGCTTTATTTTTATCTTCAACATTTAGTTTTTCGGCATACGCGTTCATAAAAGTATTAGCTTCTACCGCGTACTGATTAAAATTGAGTGCCATAATTTTTTTATTTAGTGTTAAAATTCATAAATATCCCATTTTAAATCCTTCTTTTTAACAGCAATTAAATTTGGAGCAATAAATTTTGAATAAATGGTAGGAGGAGTTTTTGGTTTTGTTTTAGGCGAAGTATCATATCTTGGATTTTCTAAATACATTACTTTCTGTCCGGAAGTATTAATAATAAACGCTTCAATTTTAGTAGAAATAATGTCTTTCTTTAAAATTTTATTATAACCAATTATATTAGTTGAAGGAACAATAACAATGGCATAGCCATTTTCAAAATTTGTTGCATTTAAATAAATAGGATCAATAATTTCTTTTCCCGATTTATTAATATAGCCATAAAAATAAGTGTCACCAATTAATTTTTTGATTAAACATCTTTCATCTTTAAATACCGGGTACAATGTTGTAGTTCCTTTATTGTTTACCTGCTTTGTTAAAACAAAATCGGATCTGAAATCAATAACCAAGACTCCTTTGTTATTAATAAACCCCCATTGATTTCCCTTTTTTACAGCCGTAATATCACCCTGAAATGGTGTGACCTCATTAATATCACTAAAAATTTGAGCAAATGAAAGAAGGTGAAATTGCAAACAAATGATAAGTACTATTATATTTTTCATGACTGTTACTATTTTATAGCATAAAGCTATAAACACCTACTATTTTGTGAAATGATATTGCTCAATGTTTTGGACTTATATGTAAGAGGGAAAATTAAACCATGGTGAATAATCATTCAATTAGTTGATATTAATCATTTTATGTCAAAGTAAATAATCCTTAATTGTATGTGAAAGAGAAGGGATGCTAATTTCCCAATAAACAAATTATGCGTAAACTCAACATATTTGAAATGTATTTATCAAGATGCTCTTTTAAAATATAGGTGACATGCATTTTTGAATGAAATCTTTTAAAAGATATTGATCTCAGTGGATGTATATTATTTTAAGGGTGTTATATAAACATTATTGTAAACAAAATTAGAAAATATTTAACGTTTAAATTTTATTAAAATGAAAAGCAAGATTTTTAAAGAATGGCAAAATAAGG